>Ga0210409_10000401_pt1 | contig 74543 bp, 61 predicted proteins | sample IncBWH17MmetaG_FD_161649 | JGI IMG/M metagenome (GOLD analysis project Ga0210409, IMG submission 161649) | Forest soil microbial communities from Barre Woods Harvard Forest LTER site, Petersham, Massachusetts, United States - Inc-BW-H-17-M | ecosystem: Environmental > Terrestrial > Soil >... | reverse complement strand
ATGCGCCATGTCGGCCGGGCTGGTGCCGACGTCTTCCGCCGTGACGTAGCGGCCGCCCAGGCGTTCCAGGGCTTCGCCCATGGCTTCGAACAATGCTGGTGTCTTGGCAGTCTTGGGATTGCCGATGATGACGCTCTTGCCGCCGCCGATAGGCAGGCCGGCAACCGCGTTCTTGTATGTCATGCCGCGCGACAGGCGCAGGACGTCGTTGACGGCCACTGCTTCGCTGGCGTAGTCCCACATGCGGCAACCGCCCATGGCCGGGCCGAGGTTGGTGTTGTGGACTGCGATGATGCCTCTGAGGCCGGATTTTTCTTCGGAAACGAAGACCACTTGTTCGTGGTTGTCGAAATTCAATTCATTGAAAATGAAGGTACTCATGCTTTTGGCTCCGTACGGATAGCATTGGCGCGTCCGGGTAGGGCGGGCTATGGTTTTCCGTTGTTCTTTAGGGTTAAGGTCGGTATTACGGGTGCCTGCGGCAGGTTGGCGCCGGCAGACGGGTAAGGCCGTGATTGTGTCACGCAGGCGTGAGTGTAATTTATCGCTATGTGAAACTCAATTGAGTTCGTTGGACGGGGCTAAGATTGTACTCAAAATATTGCATAAATGATATTTCGATTGTGTAAAAGGTGCAGGATATGGCTGGGCTTCGCCTTGCGTCGTCCTACAAGAGCATTTTGATCAATCAATATTGCAAATTATAGCAATATGCTATAATTCAAACACTTCATGCATATCATCTCCAGGAAGTCGATTGAAGTTTTTTGCTTGAAGCACCCGTCGGCCAGGCCATCCTTGCTGGCGTGGTACAGATTGGTGAGCACATCCGGTTTTGCGAATTTTACGGAAATCAGGCAGGCGTTCAATGCGGCGGACTACGTTTGTCCGTTTACGATATTCGACATCGGCGGCAATAATTTCCGCGTGATCAGTGCGATTCATTACAACCGGCAAAAGTTGTATATCAGGGAAGTGCTTACCCATGCCGAATATGATCGCTGGAACAAGAATTTCAGGAGAAAGAGATTATGAATGCAGTCACCCTCGATGCCTCGGCCATTGCGCCTGTCTGGAAAACATTCCAGGATGCGCTGCCGGTAAGAATCGGCATCATCCGCGACGACGCACAATATGATCAGATGGTCGGTTTCATGAATGGCTTGCTGGATGTGGTGGGGGATGACGAAGAGCACGAGCTCATGGAATTTCTTGATCTGGTCAGTCAGCTGGTCAGCGACTATGAAAGTACGCGCTACGTCATGCCCGGCGCCAAGCCTCATGAGGTGCTGCGTTTCATCATGGAGCAGCATGGCTTGAAGCAGACTGACCTGGCCGCTGAAATCGGCGGCCAGTCCGTGGTCAGCGATATCCTCGGCGGCAAGCGCGAAATCAATGCGCGCCAGGCGCGTGCACTGGCCGCGCGCTTTGGGGTATCCCCCGCGGTTTTCCTATAAGCGCGAATTATTCGTTTTCACCGCGCGCAGCCGCTTCCCGCAGCTTGTCTTTCTTGCTCTTGCGCTTGCCTTTGATGCCACCGTTGGCGGCATCGGCCGGCGCTGGCGGTACCGTCGCCACATCGACCGGTTCAAAACCGGCAATCTGTTCGCGCTCGCATTCTAAATGATGGCGTTTTTCGATCAGGTGAAAGTGCGCCTCGGTATCGGCGCTGACGAAACTGATGGCGATGCCGCTCTTGCCGGCGCGGCCGGTGCGGCCGATGCGGTGGGTGTAGTCCACCGCCGAGCGCGGCAGGTCGTAGTTCAGCACCACCGGCAGCTGCGCGATGTCGATGCCGCGCGCGGCGACGTCGGTGGCGACCAGCACCTGCAGCTTGCTGGCCTTGAAATCGGCCAGCACCTCATCGCGCGCACCCTGGCTGAACTCGCCGTGGAAGGCGGCAGCCTTGATGCCGGCGCGCTGCAGTTTTTCGGCGATATGCTCCGCCGAATATTTGGTGGCGACGAACACCAGCACCCGTCCCCATTGGTTTTCTTTCAGCAGATGCCGCAGCAGCTGCGTGCGGCGGCCGGCGTCGACCATGATTGCGCGCTGTTCGATATCCGGCTGGTTCTGCGCCAGCGCCGGCACCGCAATGCGCACCGGCTGGTGCAGCATGCGGCCGGCCAGCGCATGTACCGCGGGCGGGAAGGTGGCCGAGAAAAACAGGCTTTGGCGCCGCGCCGGCAACAGCGCCAGGATGCGGCTGATTTCGTCGCTGAAGCCCATGTCCAGCAGGCGGTCGGCTTCGTCCAGCACCAGCGACGCCACATCCGACAGTTTCAAGGCGTTATGCTCGATCAGGTCGAGCAGGCGGCCCGGAGTCGCCACCACCAGGTCGGCGCCGCCGCGCAGGTCCATCATCTGCGGATTGATCGAGACGCCGCCGAACAAGGCGGCGATCTTCAGCGCTTGCGGACAGGCTTGCGCCAGCGTGCGGATGGAAGCCGCGGTTTGCTGCGCCAGTTCCCGGGTCGGCACCAGGATCAGCACGCGCAGCTTGCGCGGGGTGCTGGCGCCGTGCTGCAGGAATTGCAGCAGCGGCAGCGCAAACGCGGCGGTCTTGCCGGAACCGGTCTGCGCTGCCGCCAGGACATCGGCGCCGCCCAATATTGCCGGAATGGCGGCGACCTGAACCGGAGTTGGCGTGGCATACCCGCGCTCGGCAACGGCGTGCAGGATGACAGGGGACAGGCCCAGAGAGGAAAATGACATGGCAACGGGCCGTAAAGCGTGTAGGGTCGTCATCTTACCATTTGCGCCAAACGAACAATCCACCGCATTTAATTGGGGTCAGAGTCGAATTATTGCAATTTATTTAACTCTGACCCTAATTAAATTAAGGGGTGGCTGTCGGGTTCAGGGCAGCGGCGCCAGCAACAGCTGCAGATCCTCGCTGCTGAATTTGGTTGCCAGTGCGGTATCGCTGCCCAAAACGCCTTCCGCCAGCGCGCTCTTGCGCGCCTGCAGATCGATGATGCGTTCTTCGATGCTGCCTTCCACCACGATCTTGTACACAAACACGGTCTGTTCCTGACCGATGCGGTGGGCTCGCGCTGTGGCTTGTTCCTGCACTGCAGGATTCCACCAGGGATCCATGTGGATCACGGTATCGGCGGCCGTCAGGTTGAGGCCGACGCCGCCGGCCTTCAGGCTGATCAGCAGCAGCGGTACGGTCTTGCTCTGGAATTCCGCCACCAGCGCGCCGCGCTGCGCCGGCGGCGTCTTGCCGGTCAGGGCCAGCCAGGGCAGTTGCAGCTGATCGAGTTCGACGGCGATCAGGTCCAGCATTTCAGTGAATTGCGAAAACACCAGGATGCGGCGGCCTTCCGCCACCAGCGCCGGCAACATGTCGCGCAGCAGTTCCAGCTTGGCGCGCCCCATGTCCGGCGCATGCTGCATGTGTTTCAACAGGAAGGGATCGCAGCACACCTGCCGCAGCTTGAGCAGCGCATCAAGGATGGTGATCTGGCCGCCGGCAAAGCCCTTGCGCTTGAGCACGCCGCGTATCTGTTCGTCGGCCGCCACGCGCACACTTTCGTAGAGATCGCGCTGCGGTCCCTGCAATTGCACGCGCTTGACGGTTTCGCTGAGCGGCGGCAGTTCGCTCGCGACTTCATCCTTGCGCCGGCGCAGGATGAAGGGCCGCACTCGCTGCGCCAGCAATTGCGCGCGCGCGGTCTGGCCGCCGATTTCGATCGGCTTGCGCCACAGGCGCATGAAACTGCGCATGTCGCCGAGAAAGCCGGGCATCAGGAAATCGAACTGGGTCCACAATTCGCCCAGGTGGTTTTCCAGCGGCGTGCCGGTGATGCACAGGCGGTGCCGCGCACGCAGGCGGCGCACGGCGCCTGCGCTGCGGGCGGTAGCATTCTTGACGGTTTGCGCTTCGTCCAGGATCAGCAGATGGAAGGCTTGCGTTTCCAGCGCCGCGCGGTCGCGCCACAGCAGCGGATAGGTGGTGAGGACCAGATCGTATTCGGCCATGCGGGAAAAATCGCGCTGGCGCTCGGGGCCTTGCAGGGCCAGCACGCGCAAATCGGGTGCCATGCGCCGCGCTTCCGCCTGCCAGTTGAAGATCAGCGAGGTCGGCAGTACCGCCAGCGCCGGCAGGTCGAGACGGCCGGCCTGTTTTTCAATCAGCAGATGGGCCAGCGCCTGCGCGGTTTTTCCCAGTCCCATGTCGTCGGCCAGGATGCCGGCCAGATTCTGCGCGCGCAGGTATTGCAGCCAGGCGACGCCGTGCAGCTGATAGGGACGCAGGGTGACGCCCAGTCCCGCCGGCGCTGCCACCGGCTGCGGCGTGCCGGCGCCGCGCAGCCGCTGCGCCAGCACGCGCAAGCCGGCATCGCCCTGCAGCTGCCAGCCGCCGTGGACGCCGGCGCGCTGTGCCTGCGTGTCGAGCAGGCTCTGGCGCATGGCCTCCAGCCTGTAGGCGTCCCAGGATGAGAGCAGCAGCGGGCCTTCCTTGCGCAGCGGATCGCTCAGCAATTCCAGCATGCTGCCGACGATCGCCTTGAGCGGCGCCGCCAGCGCATCTATCCGTTTGCCGCCGGGTGCGCGCAATGTGATCAGGGCGTGGTCGTCGATCAGGGCCATCTTGGCGGCGTCCAGCCAGCGGCCGTCGCGTTGCAGCAGATGCGCCAGCAGCGGCGCCAGGTCGATCATCTCGCCGTCGATTTCGATGCCCAGGGTCAGCAGCCAGGAACCTTCGCCGGCCGGCAGGCCGAGGGCGGTCACGGTTTGTTCGCGGCCGCGCATGCGGGCGGCGACCTCCTTGCTCAGGATTTCGCCGGTGGCGGGGCTGATCGTGAGATGCCAGGCGTCGACCGGCACGCTCTCGTGGGCAAAGCCGGGCAGCACCACGATGGACCAGCCTTTAGCCTGCAGGTCGGGCAGCTGCTCGGCCCAGAAATCGCCAAAGAAATCTTCCTGCACCAGCGTCCACAGCGAAGCCAGTTGTGTGGCGGCCGCTTGCTCGGCCTGCTCGTTGCGCCACTGCAGGGTGTCGCTTGGCAGCGGATACAAGCCCAGGTCCCAGACCAGATCGAGTGCATCGGCTTCGGCGCCGAGATCGCGCACCAGCAGGCGCTGGCCCTTGTCGTTTTCAACGGTCTGCGACGATGCCGGGCGACGGTTCAGCAGCGTAGTGGGCGCTGCGGTTTCCCAGTAGAAGCCGTCGTCGGTGGCATAGGTCCAGGTGATTTGCGCCACAGTGACATTCGGACCGCGCGGTCCGAACGGGCCGGAAGGGCGCATGCCCAGCAAGCCGTCGCCGCGGCCCAGGGTTTGCAAGCTCAGGCGTGGACGGAAGCGGCCGGCAACGCTCATCGCGCCGCGAAGGATAGCTGCAACCGGCCTAATTCGCCGTACTGGATGGCGATTTCCTGCGCTATCGGCAGGTCGAAACTGCCAGCGTACGAGCCGGTAATCACGGCCTGGCCTGCCAGCAAGCCTTGGCCGCGGCTGCGCAAGAATTCGGCCAGCCAGTACAGCGGCGCGCGCGGATCGACGGCAGGATGGCGGCCTTGCAGCAGCCTGACATCTTCTGCGCCGGCGCGGACGCTGAGCGCCAGTTCGCCGGCATTGCGCGACTGTTCCATATCTGCCCGCGGGCCGAGATACAGCCCCTGGTTGAGCAAGCCGTCCGCCAGGTTTTCAAAAAAATCCGCCTGGGCCGGATCACGGTAGCGGCTGTCTATCAGTTCCAGCGCCAGGTGCGTGCCGGCGATGGCGGCGTCGACCTCGGCTGGCTGGTAGGGAGTGGCGCGCGGCGGCAGGTCGCGCGCGAGGACAAAGGCCAGTTCCGGTTCGACCCGCACCTGGCCCTCGCGCGCCCATGCCAGGCAGGAGCTGCCGCGCTGGACGCTGGCGGTGTAGATAGGCGCCAGCACCGGCCGTCCCTCCGATGGCAAACCGCATTTCCAGGCGGCGACGGCTTCGCCCAGCTGCCGCGTCACGCCTGCCTGTATTGTCAGCGCGGTATCGGCATCCTGCGGCCGCAAGTTCGGCGGCAAGCGCTCGCCAGGCTGGCCGCTGCGGCGGCGTTCGGCCAGGATGGCAGCGGCAAGGGAAGATGGAGACGTCATGGTTTAAGGCCGGACCCAGTAATGATATTGATATTGCGTCGTAAACCCGAGCTTGCGATAGAGCGAGACCGCGGCATGGTTACTCTCATGCACCTGCAGATAGGCGCTGCTTGCGCCTTGCGCCTGGCCCCAGTGCAGCAACGCCGTCAGCAGTCTGGTGGCAGCGCCGCCGCGGCGTGCCGCCGGCGCCACCACGATGTCGAACAGGCCGACCATGCCGTTTTCCGCCACTGCCAGACCGTAGGCGACTGCCTGGCCTGCGACCGTTAATGTGGCGAACGCGGTCGGCATTGTGATCGCGGCGAGAATGCGCTCGTGGGCCGGCCGGGCAAGCGCCGACAAGTCGTTCGCCTGCGCAAATCCCTCACTCCAGTCCGCGCTCGCAGTCGCCTCTATCAGCACGTCATGCGCCGGCCAGTCTCCTGCCGCTAGCGGTGCAGTCATGACCTGGGTCGGATCGATCATCTGATAACCGGCCTGTGCAAGCAGCTGTCCGGCGTCCGCCGGCGCCAGCGGCGTGATGCGGAAGATCGGCGCCAGCTGGTGGCGCGTATAGAAATTTTCGACGACGGCCAGGGTTTCCGCGAACGCCACGCTTGGGCGCAAAGGATTGGCAGAGTTGGCGCGCTTGGTGTAACCCTCAGCCAGGCGCAGCTGCCAGCCGCCGCTGAGGGCCGTTTTGAGCGCCGGCCAGGCATTCAGGGCGCGTTCTTCGAGTGAGCGGACAAGCTCCAGGTCTGGCGGCGAAATAGTCATCTGGCTGGGCGGCGTAAATTGATGGAAAACTATTTTACCTGCCCCGGCCGGCACGGTCGAATCGCCTGCCGCCAGGCCGCGCTTGCCGCGATATGTTGCTGTGGATATTGTTTTTTCGGGCGATTGCAGGTAACTTAGCAATATGCAACAGAGTTGCATATGATATTCGGAATGCGCGCCTACCTGGACGCGCCGTCTGTCCACACAAGGATCTGTACACTATGTTCTTTCTTCGGCAACGCGCCCCTACCCTGGGCGCTTTTATATTGACTCTGATGACCACCGCTTCCACTCTCGCCGCATCCTCTCCGACACCGCCGGTCGCCGCCAAGCAAGCCTGGCAGGAAAGCCGCCATGGCGAAATCGTCACCGACGACTACCACTGGCTGCGTGAAAAGACCAATCCCAAGGTGATCGCCTACCTGAAGGCCGAGAATGCCTATACCCAGGCCATGACCAAGGACCTGGCGCCGCTGGAGAAGACCCTGTACGGCGAAATGAAGGGCCGCATGAAGGAGACTGACCTCTCGGTGCCGACCCGGCGCGGCAAGTTCTACTACTACAGCCGCACCGAGGCCGGCCAGCAGTATCCGATCATTTGCCGCCGCCTGGCCAAGACAGATGCTGATTTTTCCTACGATGCCGAGGCGCCGGAAGAAGTGCTGCTGGATGAAAACCAGCTGGCCAAAGGCAAGAAGTTTTTCCAGGTCGAGAGCTTCGCCATCAGTCTCGACCATCGCTACCTGGCCTACTCGACCGATACCACCGGCTACCGCCAGTACCAGCTGCACGTCAAGGACCTGAGCAGCGGCAAGCTGCTGGCCGATAGCGTCGAACGCGTCACCAGCGTGGCCTGGGCAGCCGACAACCAGACCCTGTTCATGGTGCAGGAAGACGCCACCACCAAGCGCTCCGACCTGCTGCTGCGCCTCAAGCTGGGCAGCAAGCCGGCCGAGGTCTATCGCGAAACCAACGAGCAGTTCAATATCGGCGTCGGCAATACCAGCGACCGCAAGTTCATCGAACTCGAGGCGCAAAGCACCGACACCACCGAAGTCAGCCTGCTGGCGGCAGACCAGCCGCAAGGCAGTTTCCGCTCGGTGCTGGGACGTGAAAGCGGCCATCGCTACCATGTCGATCACCGCGACGGCGAGTTGTTCATCCTGACCAACAAGGACGCCAAGAATTTCCGCCTGGTGACGGCGCCGCTGGCGACGCCCGACCAGGCGCATTGGAAAGAGCTGATCGCGCACGATCCCAATGTCTTGCTGGAAGGTATAGAACTGTTCCGCGATTTCCTGGTGGTCAGCGAGAAATCCGATGCCCAGGAACGTTCACGCATCTATGACTTCGCCAGCCGCAGCTGGAAAACCGTGCAGTTCGATGAGGCGGTGTATACCTCCCATGCGGGCGGCACGCCGGAATTCACCTCCAGCCAGTACCGCCTGATGTACCAGTCGCCGGTGACGCCGCCGACCGTGTTTGACGTCGACATGGCGAGCGGCAAGCGGCAGCTGCTGAAGCAGCAGGAAGTGCCCGGCTACAATCCGGCGTTGTATGAAACCAAGAGGCTGTGGGCCACCGCGCGCGATGGCGTCAAGGTACCGCTCTGGACCGTCGCCAGGAAAGACGTCAAGCTGGACGGCTCGGCGCCCTTGCTGCTGTATGCCTACGGTTCCTACGGCATCCCGGCCGAGGCGACCTTTTCCAACAGCCGCGTGAGCCTGCTGGATCGCGGCGTGGTGTTTGCCGAAGCGCATATCCGCGGCGGCAACGACATGGGCGAGCATTGGCATGACGACGGCATGCTGATGAACAAGAAGAATACCTTCAACGATTTCGTCGACAGCGCCGAATACCTGGTCCAGCAAGGCTGGACCAGCCCGCAGCGCCTGATCATCGAGGGTGGCAGCGCCGGCGGCCTGCTGATGGGCGCGGTCACCAACATGCGTCCGGACCTGTTCCATGCGGTGCATGCGGCAGTGCCTTTCGTCGACGTCATGAACACCATGATGGACGCCAGCCTGCCGCTGACTACCGGCGAGTACCTGGAGTGGGGCAATCCCAACGAGAAAACCGCCTACGACTACATGCGCAGCTACTCGCCCTACGACAATATCGCGCGCAAGGATTATCCGGCGATGCTGGTCACCACCGGCCTCAACGATAGCCAGGTGATGTACTGGGAACCGGCCAAGTACACCGCCAAGCTGCGCGCGCTGAAGACCGATCACAACACCCTGCTGCTGAAAGTGAACATGGGCGCCGGCCACGGCGGCGCCTCGGGACGTTATGACGCCATCAAGGAGAGATCCTTCGAGATGGCGTGGATGTTGTCGCAATGGGGCATCACCCCGTCCGGCAAGAAATAGGCGTTTTTTACAAGAAGAAGCTTCATTTGACTAATTTTCACTAACTCACGCAGGAATTTTCATGTCATTGCATACATTGCTTAAGCGGCCATTCAAACTCCCCTTGCTGCTCGCCGTCGCGGTCCTGGCTGCGCCAGTCGCCGCGCATGCCGTCACTGCCGCGCCGGTGCAGGACGTCAGCGACGTCTTGCACGGCGTCACGGTAAAGGATCCGTACCGCTATTTTGAAAACGTCAAAGATTCCAAGGTCCAGTCCTGGCTGAAAGAGCAGGGCGACAGCGCCCGCAAGGAACTCGACCGCATCGGCCTGCGCAGCCTGCTGGAGCAGCGCATCGCCGAGATTTCGGCGGCCACCGGCGACGATATCCGCGGCATTACGCGCATGGCCGGCGATCACATCTACTATCTGAAGCGCGGCCGCGGCGAAAAGCAGTTCAAGCTGATGACGCGCGACGGCCTGCAGGGTGCGGAGCGGGTGCTGGTCGACCCTGAGCAGGAAGCCAAGCGCACCGGCGTGCCGCATGCGATCAATTACTTCGTGCCGGCCTGGGACGGCAAGCATGTGGCCTACGGCGTCTCCGCCGGCGGCTCGGAAGACGCGTCGCTGTACATTCTCGATGTGGAAACAGGGAAGACGGTGGGCGAGCCGATTCCACGCGTGCACGAAGCCTTGATCGGCTGGCTGCCGGACAGCAAGTCGCTGACCTACAACCAGCTCAAGCCGCTGAAGGCGGGCGACGCCGATTCCGAGACCTATCTCGACAGCAAGGTGATGTGGCTGAAAGTCGGCGATGCGGCAGCGCAAGCCAAGCCGGTGTTCGGTCCGACCGTCACCACCGATCTTGGCCTGGCCCGGCTCGACGTCGGCGCCATCATGTTCAATCCGGGCAGCCGCTGGATGATAGCGCGCACCACCGACACCACCCTGCCTGAGGGCTACCTGTTCGTCGCCGATGTCGCCGACCTCAGCAAGCCGGCGGTAAGCTGGAAGAAAATCTCCAGCTTCGACGACAAGATCACCGACGTCGACTTGAAGGGCAACGATCTTTACCTGCTGACGCACGCCGGCGCGCCGCGCAACCGCGTGCTCAAGCTGGACCTGCGCCACCCCGAGCTGAAACTGGCGCGCGAAGTCGCCGCCGCACCGGCCGATGCCGTGCTGGAAAAATTTTCGCTGACGCGCGACGCTCTGATCGCGGAAATCCGCGAAGGCACCTCGATCGTGCTGCGCCGCTATGCCGCCGGCGACGTCAAGGGCCAGAGCATTCCGGCGCCATTCAAGGGCGCCGCCAGCCTGCAGAACGATCCGGCCCATGCCTACAGCGATGTGCTGTATACCCTGAACGGCTGGACCGAACTGCCGCGCACCTTGCTGTTGAAGGGCAAGGTTTCCAGCGATCCAGGCTTGCGCGTCAATCCGCCCATGCCTAGCCTGCCGCAAGTAGAAGTAGTCGACGTCAAGGTGCCCAGCTACGACGGCACCATGGTGCCGATGACCCTGCTGTACAAGAAAGGGCTGAAGCGCGACGGCAACAATCCGACTCTGCTGGACGGCTATGCCGCCTACGGCTTTTCGCAAACCGCCTACTTCTCGCCGGCCAGCATGGCCTGGATCGAACGCGGCGGCGTGCTGGCGTATGCCAATGTGCGCGGCAGCGGCGTCTATGGAGACGACTGGTACCGGGCCGGCTTCAAAGCCACCAAGCCGAACACCTGGAAGGATGGCGTAGCCTGCGCCAAGTACCTGATCGCCGAAGGCTACGCCACGCCCAAGACACTGGGCGTGATGGGCACCAGCGCCGGCGGCATCTTTGTCGGCCGCACCGTGACCACCGCACCTGAGCTGTTTGCGGCCGCTATTTTCAATGTTGGTATCATGGACACCGTGCGCGCCGAAGACAGCGCCAACGGCATCACCAATATTTCAGAATTCGGCAGTGCCAAGAATCCGCAGGAATTCCCGGCCTTGCTGGAGATGAGCACCTACCATAACATCAAGGACAACACTGCTTATCCTGCTGTCATGCTGGTGCATGGAATGAACGATCCGCGCGTCGATGTCTGGCACAGCGCCAAGACCGCGGCCCGGCTGCAGGCAGCCACCAGCAGCGGCAAGCCGATCCTGCTGCGGCTCGACATGCAGGCCGGCCACGGCATCGGCAGCACGGCCACGCAGCGCTACGCGCTGTCGGCCGACATCTACAGTTTCCTGTTGTGGCAGATGGGAAAGGCGAAACAGAACGATAGCTGATGCAAGCTATCGCTGATGAAGGAAACTTGAGTAGTGGAATGTAAACGTTTCGTGAGCTTCATCTGGCGCTGCCGGCAATATGCTGTTTTTCTGCTGGCGGCGCTGTTGTCTCTACCCGTTCTTGCTACCCCCGAGGAAGCACTGGAGCATTTTTCCACGTTACTGGAGCGCACCGACGCCAGTGGCCAGCTGGCATTCATGGAGCTGCAGCAACTGAATGTGGCGCTGATCCAGCCGGCTTCGATGTATCCCGCCTTTGGCCGCCTGCCGCTGCCAGTCTTGTCCCAGATCTACCGCTTTCGCCGGCAATGCAGCGGCACGCTGGAAGGCGCGTCGGCGGCCACCCGCGAATTCGAACAAGCGCTGTGCGACCGCACGATCCTGCCGCCGGCCTGGTTCGCCAGCCACGCGCCTATCCATCCGCTGGGCGGCAGCTACGCCTGGCATTACCTGACGCGCCATCCGGATGCGTCAGCTGCCTTGCAACCCTACCTGCACGTGCGCGAGCGCCTCGACGCCTTTGCCGGCCTCGGCCGCCTGTCTGACGATAACCTGGATGCGATGGTCGGTGGCCAGCGCTGGCTGCTGCAGCGCAATGTGCTGTGGTGGGAACATGATCAGGTGTGGCGCCGCTACGATGCGAAAATCTGGCAACCGCTGGCGCGCCAGGCCGACCTGCAGTTGCAGCCGGCGGGCGAGCGTTGCGATCTGGCGCTGGGGAATATCTGCGCCAACAGCATTTCCGCGGTCGACAAGTGGTGGACCTGGATCTTGGCGGCGGCCGCCTTGCTGATCGTGATCGCGCCTGGCAACATGTGGTGGCAGCGCCGCCGGCGACGCAAGCGCGAGCAATTCATCCTGCAGATGCTGACCCACGAATTGCGTACGCCGATCGCCAACCTGGGCAATATCGTGGAAGCATTCCGCCATGATTTCGACGCCCTGCCCGAGCGTGCGCAAACCGGTTTCGGCCGCCTTGCCGACGGCGTGCAGCGCATGCGCCAGCTGGCCGACGCCAGCCGCCATTATCTGAATGCCGACGGTGAACACGAGCTGCTGGAGCAAGTCACCACGGTACAGCTGAGCGAATGGCTGCACGCCGTTGCTGAACGCCATCAAGGCTTGCAGTTTTGCCTGCGCCAGGACCGTCAGCTTGCGTTGCCGTTGTACTGGATCGACCTGTGCCTAGACAATGTGCTGAACAATGCCTATCGTTACGGCGTCGCGCCGGTGCGTCTCAGCGTCCGTTGGCGCAGAGGCTGGCTGCGGCTGACGGTGAGCGACGGCGGCGCCCTGGCGGCGTATCGCCTGGCGCACATGCGGCGCACCGATCTGTCCGGCCCCGGCATGGGACTGGGCCTGGTCATCGTGCGCCGGGTGATGAAGCGGCTGAAAGGAAAAATCCGCTTGAGCGGACCCCCGACCACATTTACCTTGGAGCTGCCGTGTGAGTGACAAACCTAACGCATCGATTTTACTGATTGAAGACGATCTGGAACTGGGCGCCGGCTTGCAGCAGTTTCTGCAGCAGGAAGGTTTTGCCTGCATCTGGCAAAGCGCCGCCAGCGCCGTAGCCGCCAGCTGGCGCCAGGCCGACCTGGTGATCCTGGACCGTCAACTGGCCGACGGCGACAGCCTGCGTTTCCTGCCGCAATGGCTGGCGCAGAAAGCGTTGCCGGTGATTGTCCTGACTGCGCGGGTGGCGGTCAGCGATCGGGTGGCGGGTCTGGAAGCCGGCGCCCGCGACTACCTCAGCAAACCGTTTTCCCATGTAGAACTGCTGGCGCGCATCCGGGCCCAGCTGCGGCCGCTGGGCGAAGGCCAGATGGAATCCGGCGCCTTGCAACTGTTTCCGGCGCGCCATGCGGTGCTGTGGCAGCAACAGGAAGTCACTCTCACCAGCACGGAATTCGCGTTGCTGGCGATCCTGCTGCGCATGGCTGGCCGGGTCTTCACCCGCGATGAATTACTGAATCAGGTCTGGGGCTATCAACATTTTCCCTCTACCCGCACGGTCGACACCCATATCCTGCAGTTGCGCCAGAAACTGCCGGGCGTGCCGATCGAAACCGTGCGTGGTGTCGGCTATCGGCTGGGGCTGCCGCAGTGAGGATCACTGGCCGCCTGCTGGCGCACGGTCTGCTGCTATGGTGCTGCGGCAGCGGCGTCGCGCGTGCCGAATTGCCGGATACGCTGCTGGAGCCGGCCTACCATGCGCTGTTCAGCGGCAATGCCGCCGCCACCTGGCAGCAGCTGATCGCAGTCTGGCCAAGACTGGGCAGCGATGCTCAGCGCACGGCCTGGCAGACGGCGCTGAACGCACTGGTCTCGCGCCAATGCGGCAACGATATCCCGCTGGCGGTGCCGGCCTGGCTGGACAGTCCGAAGCTGGAGCTGATCCAGCGCGACATACCGCTCAACCGCATTTACCGTATTTCTTTGAACGGTAAAACCAGCCGCCGCGATTTGCGCGTGTCGCTGCAGATGCCAAATGGCGAAAAACTGTTGTCAGAGGCGCTGGCAAGCTATGAAGCAGGCAACGAGTTCAACCTGGAAAGCCGGGAAATGGGGGAGCCGCTTCGCCCCGGCGTTTATCAGCTGACTTTCCGTTCCGGCGGCGAAACCTGGAGCCAGCCGATTGCCCTGCAAGGCAGCGCCGCGCTGAATTGGATAGGCCGCGAAAGCGGCCAGATCAAGGTGCGGCTGCCGCAGCATACGATTGCCTGCCCCCAGCCCTGGGTGGAGCAAATGCTGCTGCATCGCCCCGATTATTCCATGGTCTGGTGGCATCGCGCCGAAAAGCCAGAGCAGCTGCATTGGCCGGCAAGAAACGATGCCGCCTCTCTGTGGACCGATGTTTCCGTCAATCGCGCCGAAGCGCGCGGTGGCCTCACCATACGGCAGATACATCGGCTTGGCGGCCCCTTGCTGGAGGTGGACAATTGAATCGGCCGCTGGCGCGGCATATGCTGACATTCCTCTGACAATCAAATCTTGTAATGCGGGAATACTGAATTCCTTCGCTTAACCTGATTTGACCGTGATGAAAAATACCTCGATATGTCAGCGCCTGTTATTCGGTGCTGCGTTGGCGCTCGCCGCTTGTGCAGTGCAGGCCGCGAACTTCACCCTGCTGCAGAATGCGCGCTGGCAGGTGGCGCTGGATCCCGCCACGCTGGAACTCCGCGCCACACCGGCCAAAGGTCCGAGCGTGCCACTCTCTAGCGGTGTTGAGCAGCATCGGGTTTCCCACTTGATCAGCACGGCCGATTCGGCCAGCTGGGAATGGGATGACGGCGCTTACCGGATCGCGGCGGAGCTGGACGAGCGCGACCTGAAACTGACCATCCGCGCACGTGCTGCCGGCGAACTGACGCTGCTCAGGCAGCCTGCCGCAGCGATTGGCCGCGGCTTGATCTTGCCGCTGGCGGAAGGCCATTATATTGCGCGCGACAGCAAAGTCTGGCGCGATTTCCTGGTGCGGGAAATGAGCAAGGTCGATACCACGCAAGATCTCGGCCTGCCGCTGTGGGGGCTGGATCACGGTGATTTTTCGCTACACTGGCTGCTTACCAATCCCTACAATAACCGGCTCGATTTCAGCGCCGCCGGAAGCGGGCTGGAACTCAAGCTCAGCCATGAATTCACTTCCCTGGCGCCGGCGACGCCAATGACGCTGACGCTGCACCTGGGCGACGCTGACCTGCTGGCCGGCGCCAAACGGTATCGTGCGTGGCTGATGGCGACCGGGAAATTCGAATCGCTGGCAGGCAAAATCGCAAAAAGCCCGGGCGCCGCGCGCCTGGTCGGCGCGTCCCATGCCTACCTGTGGGGCAGTGGCTTGATCGCCGCCAAGGATATCCGGGACTGGGACAAGTTCCTGGCGGTTTTACAAGGCGACAGCGAGCTCGCACGCAGTCTGCGCAAACAGTTCGACAGTGAAAGCGACAAGGCATTGCGCCAAGCGGCATCAACCCTGGGCGCCTATCAGAAGCTGGTCCTGGTGCGGGCTTTCAACGCCGCGCTCAACGGCGTTGCCCGTGCAGCATGGCAAACCGATGCGCCGGATGTCGAACGCCTGGCCAATCGCTATGGCGAGCTGCGGCTGGAAGTGGCCGGCGTCTTCGCCGCTGCCCTGGAAGCGGATGCAGCAAACTGGGGCGGAGGTGTTTCCATCGCCACCATGGCGCAGCTACGCAAAGCCGGGCTGACGCGCTACTGGATCGGCCTGGGCGAAGGCTGGGAAGGCGGCCTCTGGCATCCGGAGGCGATTGCCGTCGGCATCAAGGCCGGCTATCTGCTGGCGCCCTACGATTCCTATGAAACGGCGCTGGCGCGCGGCGACAACCCGGACTGGGCCACCGCCCACCTGGGAGAAAAAGCCTTTCGCGAGTGCGCTATCGTGCGCAAGGACGGAACGCTGAAATCCGGCTTTAATCAATCGGGCCGCTATACCAATCCCGTCTGCATGCGGCCTTTGCTGGAAGCGCGGGTCAAGGCTGTGCAGGCGAAAGCCGGCTTCAACAGCTGGTTTCTGGACGTGACCGCAGCCGGCATGCTGTTCGATGACTACCGCCAGACGGCGCCGATGACCATGGCAAGGAACGCTCTGGCCAACGCCGCCAGTACACGCTGGATTTCGGAAAGCCGGCAGATGCCCAGCGGTTCCGAAGACGGTAACGGCGTGACCGCGCAAGGCATCTTCTTTGCCCATGGCATGCAGACGCCGGTGATGGCCTGGGGCGACAGGGAGATGTACAAAGACAAGAAGTCTGCCTACTACCTGGGCAATTATTTTCCGCCTGAGGAACCCAGCAATATGTTCAAGGCAGTTCCCTTGAAAGCGCGGTACCGCAGCATCTATTTCGATCCTGCGGCACGCCTGCCTTTGTACCAGGCGGTCTTTCACGACTCAGTCATCACCACCCATCACTGGAGTTTCGATAACCTCAAGCTGAGCAATGTCGGGCGCGAAAACGAGCTGACGCAGCTGCTCTATAACGTGCCGCCGCTGTTTCATCTGAGCGCAGGCACCCTGGCTGCGCGTTTGCCGTACATGCGGCGCCAGGATGAATTCTTCCGTCCCTTGCATGAAAGACTGGCCTACCAGGCCTTGACCGGATTCCGCTGGCTCTCTGCCGATCGGCAGCTGCAGGAAACCCGCTTTGCAGACGGCACCAGGCTGACAGCAAATTTTTCCGGCAAGCCGCAAGTTTTCAACGGCCAGCGCTTTGCGCCGTATAGCGTGACAGCCAAAACACCCGATAGCAAAACGGTGGTTTTCACCAGCATGCTTGAACACTAATAGATCCTCCACCGGGCGTCCTCGAAGGCGCACCGCCGGTGCCCGCTGTATCCGGTCCAAACCTTGGGCCCGCCTATCGCTAACGAAGGGATTGCTTGAGCGTCGTTGAGCGGATAGTGGTTGCATAATTTTGTCATCATTACGTCATGCGCAAGTCATGCCGGTGAAATATTCGAGCACAACAATGTGGACTTTTTAACAATGAAAATATCTTGATGATATCGAGGCATTTTCATATTGGAGGAAGCATGCTTACAGTAAACAGCCGTGGGAAAGCCCTGGTCTCGGCCATATTGGGGGCAGCATTGCTGAGTGGTTGCGGCGGCGAGGAAACCGACGTTGAACCGCCGCCACCCGTGGTCGACTACAGCAAACGCAAAGCGCTGGTGATCGGCGTGGACGGTATGCAATATGAAAAACTGCAGGAAGCCGTTGCCGCCGGACAGGCGCCGAACCTCGCCAAGTTTTACCTCGCCAAGACCTACAGCGGAGGCATTGCCGGCAGCGTCACGGAACAAGCCACTTCCAGCGGCGCGAGCTGGACTACCATCCTGACCGGGGTTTGGGCAAACCGGCACAAGGTCGCCAATAACGACGACAAGCTGCGCAGCCAGGCCGACAGCGTATTCAAACTGATCAAGGATGCCGATGCGCGGCGCCGCACCGCCAGTATCGTCAGCTGGAACACCATCAACAATAATTTTGCCCGCGATATCGACTTGCGGTACATCAGCCATGCCGAGAAATGCAGCGAAGACGATCAATGCGTGGCCGACAAGGTCAGCGGCCTGCTGCGTTTCGGCGATGTCGATTTTGTGTTTGCGCATTTTGACGACGTCGATAACGTCGGTCACTCTGTCGGCTTTACGCCCGCCTACCAGGCTGCGATCCAAAGCGCCGATTCCAGGATCGGGCAAGTGCTGACGGCGCTTGAACTGCGCCGGCAGACGCATCCCGATGAAGACTGGCTCATCATGGTAACGACGGACCATGGCCGCAGTCTGCCGGGCGGCTTCGGCCATGGCGGCCAGACCCTGAGCGAAAAAACCACCTTCATCGCCATCAACAAGGAAGCCAATGCACAGCTCAGTTTACCGTTCAAGGACCCGGCGGACATGGCTTTCGATGGTTTGTACGGCAATGCCACGCAGGCCGATATCGTGCCGACCGTGCTGGCGCATCTTGGCGTCAAGCCGGATGCTGCCAGTTACCGTATCGACGGCGTGCCGTTGCTGGGCGAGCCGAGCGTGCGGCAACTGACAGCCAAGGCCGACGGCGAGGCGCACAGCGTCACGCTGCAATGGCGCAATTCAGGCCAGTCTTCCGGCAAGCCGTTGATGATTTATCGCGACGGCAGGCAGATCGCACAGCTGGACGATGCCGCCATTACTTATGTCGATCAGGGCCTGGCAGTTCCGGATGGCATTTCCGAGCCCAACTACAGCGTCGTGCTTGACCAGGTGCCGGCGGCCTACCTGGCGCGCATCAATGTTGAAAAGCCACTGCAGGATAATCCGTAAAGCGAATCCGCAAAGCGGCTCAGTGCGTCGCGAGCCAGGCCAGCAGGGCTTTGTGGAATTCGGCCGGCTGTTCCATCTGCGGCGCATGGCCGAGGCCGGCGAATTCTACCAGCGTGGCTTGCGGGATCTGCTTGGCGGCTTGCTTGCCCAGTACGTTGTAGTGGCCTATTTTTGCCTTTACCGCCGCCGGCGCGGCATCGCTGCCGATGGCGGTGGTGTCGGCGTCGCCGATCAGCAGCAGGGTGGGCATGCTGAGATCCTTGAATTCATAGACCACCGGCTGGGTAAAGATCATGTCGTAGATCAGCGCCGAGTTCCACGCCACCAGCGCATGGCCCGGACCCTGGTTGAGTCCCGCCAGCATGGTCACCCAGCGTTCGTATTCCGGTTTCCAGCGGCCGACATAATAGGTGCTCTGTTCGTACTTGCGCAGGCCGTCGGCGTTCAGCTTCAATTCGCGCTGGTACCACTGGTCGACCGTGCGGTAAGGCACGCCCAGCGCCTTCCAGTCTTCCAGGCCGATCGGATTGACCATCACCAGCTGCGCCGTCTGCTCCGGATACAGCAGGGCGTAGCGGGTGGCCAGCATACCGCCGGTGGAATGGCCGACGATGGTCGCCTTGCGGATGCCCAGCTGTTCCAGCAAGGCGTGGGTATTGATGGCGAGCTGCTGGAAAGAATACTGGTAATGCTCGGGTTTGCTGGAAGTGCAGAAACCGATCTGGTCCGGCGCCACCACCCGGTAGCCTGCTGTGCTCAGTGCCTTGATGGTCTGTTCCCAGGTAGCGCCGCAAAAATTCTTGCCGTGCATCAGAACCACGGTGCGGCCGTTGGCGGCGCCGGTTGCGGCGACATCCATATACCCCATCTGCAACTGCTTGCCTTGCGATTCGAAGGCGTAATGCTTTAGTTCGTAGGGATAGTCGAAACCCTGCAGCTCCGGGCCATAAGCGGGTGCGGCGGGCGGCGTCTGTGCGACAGCCGCGGATAATGTGGCGCTCAGCAATAAACCGCTGAGCAGGCGAGGCAAGGAATGCGGCATGCGGTAATCCTCCGGGAAAGAAGCGCCTATCTTACCCCCGGATTTCCATCGGTGCCGCGCCGCTCCAGTGTTTGAGTACGCACCGGAACTTTCCTACGATCTTAAAGGTGATGTCGGCAGCCGCTGCGGCCGCCGAGAATGCCGAACCCGCAAGCTGCCTGGACTTTACTGGTAGTTTGAAGCGCTGTGATTACTCCGGTAGTCGCCCGGGGTTTCGCCGGTCCATGCCTTGAAGGCGCGGCGGAAACTTCTGACATCGGTGAAGCCGAGCTGTTCCGCAATTTCACTCTGGGTCAATTGCCGGGTCTCGAGCAGGTTGCGGGCGCGGCGTTCCTGCATCTGTGCGCGTATCTGCTGGAACGACATGCCGCACTGGTCGAGGTGGCGGCGTAATGTCCGTTCCGTCAGGTTGAGGGTGCCGGCGATTTCCGCCATGTTGGGTGGCGAGGCCCAGTTGCGGCGGAACGCGCTTTCGACCGATTCGATCAGGTCCGGCGTGTCGGGGTCGCGCATTGCCATGCGCTGCAAGTGTTCAAGCGCCTGGCGCTGCGCCAGCGGGTTGTGGGTGACCAGTGGGACTTCGAACAGGGAGGCATCGACCACGATGCAATTGCGCGGCGCCGAGAATTGCATGGGGCAATTGAACAGCTGCCGGTAGTGCGCGGCATAGGGCGGCGCCGGATACTGGAATTCCATGCGCAGCAACAGTGTGCGCGTACCCAGCATGGCTTGCCCTATGTTCATGAGATGGGCGGTGACTTCTTCCACCAGGAAAGCGGTGATCGCGTTATCGCCCGGGTTACGGAAGACGGCTGTGCATTCCTGCTCTGTCGCGGTGAAGTCGATGTCGACCATGGTGCCGCCTTCCTTGTGGTACTTCAGGCAATGCGCAATGGCCTCGCCGAATGTGGCGGAAGTCATCATCGCAAAGCCAACCATGCCCAGGGAACTGACGGTCTGCTTGCCGCCGACCAGCAGGCCGAGCGGCAATGCCGGCAAAAGACTGATGGCGTGGGCGATCATGCCGCTGGTCTGGCGGTGCGACAGCCGGAAGGAGGGATCTTCCAGATCGCTCACGGCCAGTCCGAAACGGGCCAGCATGCGGGCCGGCGCTATGCCGTTTTCGGAAAGGACCTGTGTCAGGGCCAGGGCGATGTTTGGAGTTATGGATGCCTTGTCCTCACTCGTTACGCCATTGCCTTTGCTGTAGCGCATGCGCCGACTCCTCGTCTCAATTGCACGGAAATTCTGAGGATGACGTTTTCGGACCGTTCATTTTGGCCGGATATGTTCCCATATTTGCTGTAGCGGTCCTGTCATCACCAGTACTGAGTACATATAATTATTTCGAATATGTTACATCAAAAAAAAGCCCGCATGAGACTGGCCGGAAGCGAAATTGACATATGCGCGGCGAGCGGTTTTGCGATGCCGAAGAAACAATAAATAAGCAATAAATCGATATCCGTTGCCGTTTCCATAAGTGCGGCGACAGGCATCCAGCCGAAAGTAGTTCAGCTGCAATCTCTATACAGGAGCGTGGTTTGGATCAAGCAATTTTGGTGCCTCAAGAACGGCGGACAGACTGGCGCAACTGGTCCGGCTCGGTGCAGTTTTCACCGGCACAGTATTCCGCCCCGGCTTCGATGGAAGAATTGAAAGCGGTAGCGCGCACTACCGTCGCCTCGGGCCAGTCCTTGCGCGTGGTGGGCAGCGGCCATTCCTTCGTGCCGCTGGTAGAGACCGGCGGCACCCTGCTTTCGCTACGCAACATGAGCGGCGTTACTTCGATCGAAGCGGGAGTGGCCGAGGTCTGGGCCGGCACCGATCTTAAAACCCTGGGCGAGCAGCTGAGTGCAAGCGGCTACGCCATGCTGAATCTGGGCGACATCAACAAGCAGTCCTTGGCCGGCGCGGTCGGCACCGGAACCCATGGCACCGGGATCGGGCTCGGATCCATCTCGACGCAAGTGCGGGCAATGACGCTGGTGATGCCGGACGGCGAAGCGGTGGAATGTTCGCCGGCGCAGGAACCTGAGCTGTTCGCCGCGGCGCGGGTGGCGATGGGCAGCCTGGGCATCATGGCGAAAATCAAGATCGACGTCGTGCCTGCCTACCGGCTCGAGTTGGTCAAGCAAACCATGGACCTGGATGCCTGTCTTGACAACACACCTGCGCTGGCGCAAAACAATCGTCATTTCGAATTTTACTGGTTTCCGCACACCCGCAAGACCGTGGCCAAGCTGATGAATCAGACCGACGCGCATGTGTCCAACCAGGGTTTGACCAGCGCGATGGAAATGGCGCTTGAAAACGGCGTCTTCGGCCTGTTGTCGCGCCTGGTCAGGGCCAAGCCGGCGCGTGCGCCGGGGGTTGCACGGCTGATCGGCAAGCTGGTCGGCGACAAGGCGCCGGTAATGGTGGCCGATTGCCATCGCGCTTTTGCCACCGAACGCCTGGTGCGTTTCAATGAGATGGAATACGAGCTGCCTGCCGAACGCGGACCGGAAGCGCTGCGCGAACTGGTCGCCTATATCGAAAAAAACAAGGTGCTGGTACATTTCCCCGTCGAGTACCGCTACGTCAAGGGCGACGACATCTGGCTGTCGCCATTTTATGGCCGCGATTCCGCATCGATTTCGGTGCACCAGTATGTGGGCATGGAGCATGATGCGTATTTCCGCGCGGCCGAAGCCATTTTCCTCAACCATGGCGGCCGTCCGCACTGGGGAAAAATGCACAACCTCGGCGCCAGCCAGCTGGCTGGCCTTTATCCGCGCTGGGAGGATTTCATGGCGCTGCGCCGCAGGATCGATCCTGCCGGCGTCTTCCTCAACCCGCTGCTGAAACGTTATTTTGGAGGCTAGGGAAAATATGGACGGCGTGCAAATTTCACCGTGGCGGCGCTGGGGAGTCCTGGCCATATTTTGCGCCGCGCTGATCATGACCCAGGTGTTCTGGTACGATTTTGCGCCGATACTGACCTTTGTCTCGGACCACTACGGCGTCAGCGAATTGTCCGCCAGCCTGCTGATCCTGGTGTTTCCCGTGATGAGCATCCTGGTGTCGGCGCTGGCCGGCGGCCTGATCGACAGGCGCGGCTACCGTCTCTCCCTGCTGATAGGCACCGGTGTGATGGCTGCCTGCAGCCTGCTGCGCGTGATCGACAATTTCTGGCTGCTGTTGCTGGCGCAAACCGGCATTGCGGCCGCCATTCCATTCATCGTCACGCCGATTACCGTGCTGGCCTCGGACTGGTTCGATGCACGCGACGAAGCCAAGATCACGGGCATCTGCGCGATCGCCATCTTTGCCGGCCTGGCGCTGGCCATGACGGTTTCGCCCGCGCTGTTCGCCGCCTTCCGCCTGGCCGGCTCGATGGCGATCCACGCCGCTGCCGCCTTCCTGCTTTTCCTGCTGACCTGCCTGTTTGTCCGACAACGGCAATACGTCGCACCGGCCGCGCGGACGAAGAATCACGCGGCGCTTAAGGTCAGAGGCAATATTGCATTGCTGGTGATCCTGGTCGCCAGTTTCCTGATCCAAGGCTGCTTCAACGCCGCCACCACCTGGCTGGAGGCGGTCTGGAGCGCACGCGGTTTCGGCATCGACGACGCCGGTTTTGCCATGGCTGCGGTAGTGGCAGGGGGGATCGTCGGCGCCATGGTGATTCCCGCGCTGGCCGCCAGGTCTGCCAGCGTGCTTGGCATGATCACGGCTTGCCTGCTGCCTTCGGTGTTGCTGCTGTATCCCTTGTTCGCTGCCGGCAGCGTCGCCTGGGGCATCGCCTGCGGTGCGCTGCTCGGCTTTTTCTGGCTGCCGCTGCTTCCCTTGTCGCTGACCGTGATCGACGAAGCCGTGCCAAAGGCGCATGCCGGCATGGCGGCCGGACTGTTCTGGACAGTCGGCAATGCCGGCGTGCTGGCAATGACAGTGCTGTTCGAACGCGTCAAGAACATCCTCGGCTGGCAACAGGCGGTGATCATGCTGATCATGTGCATGCTTGCGGTACTGTGCGTGCTGCTGCGTTTTGCTCCGGCGATGCGACGTCATCTGTTCACCGTTTCAAGGGGAGCCTGATGGCAGGATTCATTTGGCCCAAAGACAGCGGTGCGCCGTACGATCCCTATTTTGCAGCGATCAATGCTGAACTGCGCAAGCACGGCCCGGCGCACCCGTGCCTGCTGATCGACCTGGACCGCCTGGACCACAACCTCGCCTTGGTCCGGCACGCGATGGGACCAGGCAGGTCGTTGCGGATCGTCGCCAAATCGCTGCCTTCGCTATCCCTGCTCGACTATGTCATGAAGGCCGCCGGCAGTAATCGCCTGATGGCTTTCCATCAACCCTTCCTGAGCGAAGAGGCAAAGCGTTTCCCGCAGGCGGACATCCTGCTCGGCAAGCCGATGCCGCTGCGCGCCGCCGCCGCATTCTACGATCAGCTGCGCGGCAGCTTCGATCCGGCCAGGCAGTTGCAATGGCTGATCGATACGCCGCAACGCCTGGCCCAGTATCTCGCGCTGGCGCAAGGACGCGGCCTGCGCATGCGCATCAATATCGAACTGGACGTTGGCTTGCACCGCGGCGGCGTGGCGCAGGAGCAGGTGCTGCTGAGCATGCTGGACATGATCGAACGCAATCCGGCGCAGCTGGCGTTCGGCGGCTTCATGGGCTATGAGCCGCACGTGGCCAAGCTGCCGCGCATCTTCGGCACGCCGGCCCAGCTGCACGACAAGGTGATGCAGCGCTACCAGGCGCTCAAGGATATCGCCGCCAGCGCGTATCCCAGCCTGCTGGAGTCGGACCTTACCCTGAATGCCGGCGGCAGCATGTCGTACCGGCTCTACGAAAAGCAATCGTTGATCAACGATGTATCGGTGGGTTCCGCTCTGGTCAAGCCCGCCGATTTCGATCTCGGCCTGCTGGCCGGCCATCAGCCGGCCATGTTCATCGCCACCCCCGTGCTGAAAAAACTGGACGGCACCACGATTCCGGGAAGCGACTGGATCGGCAAGCTCGGCGCCTGGTGGAATCCGAACCGGCGCCGCACCTACTTCCTGTACGGCGGCCATTGGCTGGCGCGCTACGAATCGCCGCGCGGCTTGCTTGAGCACCCGATGATGGGCTACAGCACCAACCAGCAGTTCGTCAACGGCTCGGCGGCGACGGCGCTGGCGCCGGACGATTATGTCTTCCTGCGGCCGACCCAGAGCGAAGCCGTGATGCTGCAGTTCGGCGCCCTGGTCATCCTGCGCCAGGGCAGGATTGTCGATTACTGGCCGGTGCTGGGATCGTCCGATCCGGGGCCGCGTGCGGATAGCGATGCTTCGGTCAAGGCCATCAATGCTGAGATTGCCAGCCATGCTTGAACTACAACCGATTTTCGATGCAATGTACACTGCCAGCCGGCAATTTCCGGCGCCGGACTGGGCGCTCCGGGCAGATCGTCTGCAACGCTTGCGGGCGCTGGTGATGGATAACCGCGACGCATTCGCCAAGGCGATTTCCGCGGATTTCAGCAACCGTCCCAGCCAGGAAACGGAACTGGCCGAGGTGTTTCCCTCAGTCGAGGGTATCGCCCACGCACTGCGCCACGGCAAGCGCTGGATGCGCGTGCACAAGCGCGCCACCGGCTTCTGGTTCAAGCCGGCGTCATCGACCCTGGTGCCGCAGCCGCTGGGCGTGGTGGGCATCGTGGCGCCGTGGAATTATCCGCTGATGCTGGCGGTCGGCCCGTTGACGGCGGCGCTGGCGGCGGGCAATCGCGTCATGCTCAAGCAATCGGAATATACGCCGCGTTTTGCCGACCTGTTCGCACGCCTGATCGCCGCCAGTTTCACGGCCGACGAGATTGCCGTGGTCAACGGCGATGCCGAAGTCGCGCGCGCATTCTCGACCCTGCCGTTCGATCACTTGCTGTTCACCGGCTCCACCGCGGTCGGCCGCCAGGTGATGCGCGCCGCCAGCGAACACCTGACGCCGGTGACGCTGGAACTGGGCGGGAAATCGCCAGCCATCATCGGGCCCGAAGCCGATTTCGACAAGGCGGTGGAACGCATCCTGGTCGGCAAGCTGCTCAACGCTGGGCAAACCTGCATTGCCCCGGATTATGTGCTGCTGCCGCAAGACCAGTTACAGCGTTTCGCCGATACCGCCCGGCGCATCTTTGCAAAGTTGTATCCGGACCTGGCAAGCAATCCGGACTACACCAGTATCGTCAGTCCGCGTCATTTCGAGCGCCTGCAGGCGCTGACCGATGAAGCGGGCCAGCTCGGCGCGCAGGTGCTGCCGCTGTCGGACACGGCACCGGATGCGGCCTCGCGCCGCCTGCCCCCGGTGCTGCTGAGCGGCGTCAACGACGACATGCGCGTCATGCAGGAAGAGATTTTCGGCCCGCTCTTGCCGCTGCTGCCGTATGGCTCGCTCGAGCAGGCCATCGCATATGTGAATGCGCATCCGCGCCCGCTGGCCTTGTATCTGTTCGAGAAGAAGCGCGCAAACATCGACCAGGTGATGCGCGATACCGTGAGCGGCGGCGTTTCCATCAACGACACCTTGCTGCATATTGCGCAGGACGATCTGCCTTTCGGCGGTGTCGGCGCCAGCGGCATGGGGGCCTATCACGGCGAGCACGGTTTCCAGGCGCTGTCGAAGATGAAACCGGTTTTCCGGCAGTCGGCGCTCAATGGCATGTCTTTGTTCAAGCCGCCCTATGGAAAGACCTTCCGGATCATGATGAAATTGCTGCTGCGCTGACCCTGCTGCTGCTTGAAATGCGTTGCGCATGTTGAACAAGAATAGTTGATTATTTTTTCATTTTGTGATTTGACCTGCGAGGAGATATAACAATGAGAGCGCACCCGATCAAACCGAAGGCACCGCTGCTGATGCTGTCCATCGCTTGCCTGCTGGCGCCGCTGGTGTTGGCGCAGCAAGCCTCGAAACTGGGCGCCGAGCTGACTCCGGTAGGCGCCGAAAAGGCTGGTAGCAAGGATGGCGTGATTCCCGCCTGGAGCGGCGGCGATGTCAGTCCGCCAGCCGGCTACAAAGCCGGCCAGCCGCGCCCCGATCCTTACGCCGCCGACAAGGCGCTGTACTCGATCAATGCCGCCAATGTCGATAAATATGCCGCCAAGCTGTCGCCCGGCCAGGTACAGCTGATCAAGAGCATCAAGGGTTATCGCGTGGATGTCTATCCTACGCACCGGTCCTGCGGCTATCCGGAGGTGGTCTACCAGCGCAGCAAGGAAAATGTCGGCTTCGCCAAGCTGGCCGCCAACGGCTACGAACTGGCGGAAGCCAAGACCGCCGGCTACCCTTTTCCGATGCCGGCCAGCGGCGTCGAAGCCATGTGGAATTTCAAGATGCGCTACCAGGGCGAGGGCCTGACCTGGGCCTACTCCACGGTGGTGCCGCCGAAAGGCGGCAGCGACATCGGCCAGGCGCTGGTGCAGGAAGACTACATCATGTTCCCGCTGTCAGAAGCGAAGAACAACAACATCGCCGGCGCCAAGGGCGTCGAGTCGCTCTACCTGAGTCCGTACATTGCACCAGCCCAGTTCGCCGGCGACGTCACCCTGTCGCACGCCTACATCGGCAAGCCGAACGATATCTGGCTGTACTTCGCCAGCCAGCGCCGGGTGCGGCGGGCGCCGACCTATGCCTACGATGCGCCCATCCTCAACGATGAAAACCTGGAGACCATCGACCAGTACACCATGTACAACGGCCCGCTTGACCGCTACGACTACAAGCTGGTCGGCAAGAAGGAAATGATCGTTCCTTACAACTGGAACAAGCTCAATTCGGTGCAAGCCAAGATCGGCGACGTGGTGCAGCCGACCTTCCTCAACCGCGACATGGCGCGCTACGAAACCCATCGCGTGTGGGAGATCGAAGCTACCGTCAAGCAGGGTGCGCGCCATACCTTTCCCAAGCGGACGTTTTACCTGGATGAAGATTCCTGGCAGATCCTGGTGCAGGACCTGTACGACGGCCAGGGCAAGGTCCAGCGCGTGATGGAAAGCGGCGTGGTGATGGCGACCGAACTGCCGGCCTGCGTGCAGGAAGCCTATGCCAGCCACGACCTGGCCATGGGACGCTACATCGCCGAACGGATCCCGGCCGGGCAAAAGCAATCGGACTGGCTGGCCGGGCGCGACGGCAGAGTCAAGGAATCCATGTTCGAGCCAGACGGCCTGCGCCGGTTCGCCACGCGCTGATTACCGTCCGCATGGCAGCGGCCGCATGGCTGGCCATTGCCGATAATAAATCGCGCAGTTGATTCACTTCTCGGGGAGGGGCAGGAATGAAGAAGATGGTGAACAAGAGGGGCAGGGGCCGGCTATCCAGTTTCAGGCCGGGCGTGGCGGTGGCGTTGGTATGGGGCAGTTCGACGGTGTTCAGCCACTCGGCCATGGCCGAGCAGTTCGATCTCGGCAACGGCTTGAGCGGCAGTTTCGATTCCTCGGTGTCGTTCGGCGTCGGCGTCCGCACTTCCAGCCCCAACTGCACGTTCATCGGCCAGGACAACGGCGGCTGCGCCGGCAGCGGCCAGGTCGACATCGCGCGCCGCGATCCGGTCAATTTCAACCAGTCCTACGACCTGACCCGGCTCAACCAGGACAACGGCAACCTCAACTACAAGAGCGGGCAGGTATTCTCTGCCGCGGTGCGCGGCGTGCACGACCTGTACCTGAAGGCGCCGGACGGCTGGAGCGGCCTGATGCGCGCGGCCTGGTCCTACGATTTCGCAGCCGACCACACCAGCTACGCCGACCTGCAGCCCGATGCGCGCAGCCATGCGGTGCACGACATCCGTTTGCTGGATGCTTACGTCAACAAGGAATTCGAGATCGACCAGCATCCGGTGCGGTTGCGGGTCGGCAACCAGGTGATCAGTTGGGGCGAGGACATCTTCATCCCGGGCGGCATCAATTCCATCAACTCGATCGACGTCAGGCGCGCCCACAGCCCCGGCGTCCAGCTCAAGGAAATCTTCCGGCCGGCGCCTATCCTGTCGCTCAACGCTGAAGTGGCGAAAGGGCTGAGCGTGGAGGGCTACTACCAGACCCGCTGGAACGGCTATGAATTCGATCCGGTCGGCACCTTCTTTTCCACCAGCGATGTGGTTGGCAGCGGTTCCAGCGGCGCCTTCCTGCCGACGTCGCTGGTCAACACGGCCACCGGCCCGCTCGGCCTGCCGCCGTCGCCGCCGGGCACGGTAGGCGATACCGGCACCCGCATCGTCGGCATCAATCCCAGCACCGGCCTGCCGTTCAACCGCCAGCTGACGGCGGGTGAACTGGCCGATCCCAACCTCAATCCCTTGTATGGTCCGTTGCTTCATACCGGCAGCGTGATTCCGCGCGGGCCCGATCACAATCCGAGGAACAGCGGCCAGTTCGGCCTGTCCACGCGCTATACCTTTCCGGACAGCGGTGATGAACTGGCTTTTTACTACGTGCGTTATCACGACAAGATCCCGTTCGCCAGCATCCGCGTCAACCAGGGCAGCACGGCCAATCCCTTCGGCTGGCAGGATATCTTTCTGGACTATGCCGAAGACCGCAACCTGTTTGGGGTCTCCTACAACACCCGCGCCGGCGACTGGGCGTTCGGCACGGAACTGTCGTTCCGGCCGAAGGAAAGCATCCCCATCGATCCGACCATCGTCGCCAATCCGGCCAATCCGTATTACTGCAACGCCGACCTCAATCCGGCCAACTATCGCCCCACCGGTTACGTCTGCCGTGGCGCCGTCGACCAGAAGAAATACCAGTTCCACCTGACGGCCTTGAACATCTTCACGCCGGGCGGCAGTTTCGGCGGCCTGCTGCGAGCGCTGGGCGCGACCGAGGGCTCGTTCACTTCAGAGGTGGCGGCGGCCTACTACCCTGACCTGGACCTGAACCAGGGGATTCCGTATTCGGTGACCTCCGATTATCGGGTGCCGACCAAGCTGTCCAGCGGCCTGGTGGCGCAGATCGGCGTCAATTATCCGGCGGCTTTCGGCGGCCAGGCATCCTACGCACCGGATCTGTCGCTGTCGTATGGCATGTCCGGCGTCTCTGCCAGCGCCTTGCCCGGCTTCGTGCAGGGCGCCGGTGCGGTGGTAGCCGGGCTGACCATCGATTTCAAGACCAAGCCGGCCACCAAGATGCGGGTCGACTACACCCACAACTATGGCGGCGGCCAGTCCAACCTGATGCTCGACCGCGACTTCGCCACCTTCAGTTTCACGACTTCGTTCTGACCAGGGATTGGAAGCAAGCATGAGTGGTTCAACGCAACATGTTCCGCAAGGCAGCCGGCTGCTGCGCCTGGTGGCCCGGCTGGAATCTGTCTTGTTCAGGCGGCGCCTGGCGGTGCTGCTGGCCTTTGCCGCTTTCACCGCATGCATGGCGGTGCTGGCGCTGGGTTTGCGCATGTCGGCCGGGTTTGAAAAGACCCTGCCGCAGCAGCATGAGTACATCAAGACCTTCAACCAGTATCGCGAGGCGCTGTTCGGCGCCAACCGCCTGATCGTGGTGGTGCATGCGCGCCGCGGCAGCATCTGGAACCCGCCGGTGCTGCGCCAGCTGCTGGGCGTGACCGAGGCCGTGAATTATCTGCAGGGCGTGGATCGCAGCAGCGTCACGTCGCTCTGGACTCCCAATGTGTTTTTCACCGAGATCACGGAAGAAGGCTTCAAGGCGCTGCCGATCACCGGCGGCGACATCATTCCGGACAAGCTCAGTCCGCAGGTGATCGCCGACATCCGCGAGCGCGTCGCCGCCGGCGGCTATCTCGGCAACCTGGTCTCGCGCGATCAGACCAGCGCCATGGTGCTGGCTGAACTGCAGGACAGCGATCCGCAGACCGGCCAGCCGCTGGATTACCGCAGCTTCAACCAGCTGCTGGAAAACAAGGTGCGCAAGCAGTTTGAAAACGCCGATGTCGAAATCCAGATCATCGGCTTCGCCAAGGCCATCGGCGATATCGGCGAGGAAGCCAGCAAGGTCATGCTGTTCTTCGGTGTCGCCTTGCTGCTGACGGCTTTGTCGGTGTACTGGTATTGCCGCTCGCTGCGCCTGACCCTGCTGCCGCTGGCTTGCTCGCTCAGTTCGCTGGTGTGGCAGTTCGGCAGCTTGCGGCTGCTCGGCTTCGGCCTCGATCCCCTGGCGATCCTGGTGCCATTCCTGGTATTCGCCATCGGCGTCTCGCACGGCGTGCAGCAGATCAATTTCATCGTCCGTGAAATCGCCGACGGCAGGAATACCGAACAGGCTGCGCGGCACAGCTTTACCGGCCTGTTGATACCGGGCACGCTGGCGCTGGTGACGGCCTTCATCAGTTTCATCACGCTGACCCTGATCCCGATCCCGATGATCCGCGAACTGGCGATTGCGGCATCGATAGGGGTGGGCTACAAGATAGTGACCAATCTGGTGATGCTGCCGCTGGCTGCCTCGTATTTCAGCTTCTCCCGCGAATATGCGCAGCGCGCCATCGGCCGCCGTGAGCAGCACAGCCGCTGGCTTAGCTGGCTGGCGCTGGTGGCGCGGCCGCGCAACGCCTGGATCGTGGTGGCGCTGGGAAGCGCCTTGTTTGGCGTCGCGGTCTGGCAAAGCCAGGGCCGCCACGTCGGCAGCCTGCAAGCCGGCGCCGCCGAGCTGCGGCCGGAGGCGCGCTTCAACCGCGATGCGGCCGACATCACCGCACGCTTCGATGTCGGCCTGGACTGGCTGACGGTAGTGTTTGAAGTGGCGCCGGCCGGCCAGCTGGATGCCTGCGCGCGGCCCGACGCGCAGCTGTTCATGGATGATTTCGCGCAGCAGATGAGCGGCGTGCCGGGCGTATTGTCGGTGCGCTCGGTGGCCGATGTACTGAAGGGAGTGAATGCCGGTCTCAACGAAGGCAATCCGAAAATGAACGCCATCACGCGCGATGCTCGCGGCCTCGGCTCGCAGTTCGGCAGCGCCAACAACCAGTTGCACGGTTTTTCCTCGTCCGATTGCCGGGCCCAGGGTGTCAACCTGTACCTGAGCGATCACAAGGCCACCACCATCAAAGGCGTGGTGGCGGCGGTCGAGGCGTTCCGCCGCAGCAACCAGCTGAGCGGCGTGAAAATCCGCCTGGCCAGCGGCAACGCCGGCGTTCAGGCTGCCACCAACGAAGTGCTGGAGCGCAGCGAACTGCCGATGATGCTGTATGTCTACGGCGCCATCCTGCTGCTGGTGCTGCTGGCCTACCGCGACTGGCGCGCCATGCTGGCTTGCTGCCTGCCGCTGACGGTCGCTACCTGGCTGGGTTATTGGTTCATGAAGGACCTCAACATCGGCCTGACGGTAGCGACCCTGCCGGTGATGGTGCTGGCTACCGGCATTGGCGTCGACTACGCTTTTTATATCTACAACCGCCTGCAGCTGCATCTGGGCGCCGGCCTCGACATCAGCGGCGCGCTCGAACGCACCTTGCACGAAACCGGCGTGGCGACGGTGTTTACTGCGCTGACCTTGTCGATCGGCGTGGCGACCTGGTCATTCTCGCCGTTGCAGTTCCAGGCCGACATGGGCAAGCTGCTGACCTTCATGTTCCTGGTCAACATGGTGATGGCGGTGACCTTGCTGCCGGCGTTTGCGGTAGTGCTGGAGAGCCTGTTCCCGCGACGCACCGGCACACTGCGCACGCCATCTTTTGCTGCTCATTGAGGATATCCATGTTTCCAGCATCGACTGCTTCCTATGAAAAGACAGCACGCTTCGGCCGCCTTGCGGCGCTCGGGTTTTTGACGCTGGCGCTGTTCAGCCAGGGCGCCCGCGCCGCCGGCCAGGCTGCCTCCGACTGGCCCACCGGCAGGCCCGCGCAGATCCGTCCGCAAGCCAGCAGTAGTCCGCTGCTGGCTGCCGCCACCGCCGGCGAAGGAGCGGGCAGCAGGATCGTGGCGGTCGGCGACCACGGCGTCATCCTGCTGTCCGACGATGGCCGCACCTACCGCCAGGCGCGCAGCGTGCCGACCCGCACCATGCTGACCTCGGTATTCTTCATCGACCGCAACAGCGGCTGGGCTGCCGGTCATGACGGCGTGGTCCTGAAAACCAGCGACGGCGGCGAAACCTGGAAACTGCTGCGGCAGCAGTACGGCCAGGAGCAGCCGATCCTGTCGATCTGGTTCGGCGACGCCAGCAATGGCCTGGCGGTGGGTTTGTTCGGCATGGCCTTGAGCACTGCGGATGGTGGCCAGACCTGGAACGAGCTGAAGCTGAGCAGCGGCGATGCTGCCGACCGTCACTTGTACCGGATTCTGGCGACGCCTAGCGGTGCTTTGCTGATTATGGCCGAGGCCGGCACGGTGTTCCGCTCGGAAGACGGCGGCAAGCGCTGGGACGTGATTGACACTGGCGAGAAAGGCTCGCTGTGGAGCGCCGTGGCATTTTCCGACAATGGCGTGAACACCATCGTGGCGGTAGGCATGCGCGGCCATATCACCCGCAGCAGCGACGACGGCAAGACCTGGCAGGCGGTTGTTTCCGGCACCACGCAGTCGTTGACTGACGTCGCCCAGCTATCCGGACAGCAGCTGATGGCCGCCGGCATGGGCGGCACGCTATTGTTCAGCAGCGACGGCGGCCGCCATTTCAGCGCGCGCCGGGGCGCCGGCGACGCCCCCCTTACGGCGCTGCTCAAGGCGCCGGCAGCCGGGCCGGTGCAACTGGCGCTGTTTTCCATGGCCGGCGTCATGGCGCCGCTGGCCATGCCCTAGCGCCGCCATCCATCAATCTGATTACCTGGGAGGTAATCGACCGTGCTTCCTGGCAGGCGGAGAATGTTTCTGTCGACAACGACAACGCATTTTCCCTAAACCAGCAAACCTTGAAGGAGCACGATCATGACTGACATCAACCACACTGCAACTATTACCGACCAAGCCAATGCCATCGCCAGCCGCTACATCGCCGCCTGGGACGAAACCGACGCCGTACGCCGCCGCGCCCTGATCGCTAACGTATTTACGCCCGATGCAAGCTATCTCGATCCGATGGCGCGCAGCAGCGGCCACGATGGCCTGGACGCCATGATAGGCGCGGTGCAACAGCAGTTCGCCGGCTTGCGTTTCCGCCTGCACGGCAAACAGGACGGCCACAACGATGTGGTGCGCTTTTCCTGGGCCCTGGGCGCTGACGGCGCTGAGCCGGTCGCCTATGGCACTGACGTCGCAGTAGTGGCGGCCGATGGACGCATCCGCAGCGTCACCGGCTTCCTGGATGCGATGACAGTGCCGGCATAGCTGCATATAGCGCGTTACACTGCGCATAATTCTTCGGAGGCAGCTCATGGGTGCATCACAAATGGTCGCGGAGCCGGACCGCAGCGCCGGCGCAAAACAAGGTGTAGAAGCGGGCGCCCGGCACCGCTACTTCAACGACTTCGCCGCGGCCTTGCGCTACTGGCGCGACAAGCGTGGCTACAGCCAGCTGCGCTTGTCGGCCGAAAGCCATATCTCGCAGCGTCACATCAGCTTCCTGGAGAGCGGCCGTGCGCAGCCGAGCCGGGAGCTGATCCTGAAGCTGGGCACGGCGCTCGACATCCCGCTGCGCCAGCGTAACGTGATGCTGCTGGCGGCGGGTTTCGCGCCGGCCTACCAGGAGCGCAAATTGTCCGATCCGGAACTGGCTGCAGTCAAGCAGGCGCTGGACTTCATGCTGGCCCAGCAGGCGCCGTATCCGGCGCTGGTGGTGGACCGGCTGTGGAACCTGGTGATGAGCAACGGCCCGGCCGCCATGATGATGCGCTGGCTGCTGGACATGCCGGAAACGCAGCCGCTGCCGCGCGAAGGCGTCAACATCCTCAAGCTGATGCTGGATCCGCAGGCGATCCGCAAGCATCTGCTCAACTGGCAGGAAGTCAGCGCGGACCTGCTGCACTGGATTCAGCGCGAAGCCATGAGCGACGGTCCCGGCAGCGAAGCCACAGCGCTGCTGGAGCAGCTGGTAGCGCTACCCGGTATCAGGGCGGCGACGCAGACGCCCAATCTCGATACGCGGGTGCTGCCGTTCCTGCCGCTGAAGATCCGCAAGGACGGCGTCGAGTTGAACCTGTTCACCACTATCGCCACCATGGGCACGCCGCATGACGTCACCGTGCACGAGCTGCGGATCGAATCGTTTTTCCCAGCCGATGAAGCCACTGCAGCATGGTTCAAGGAGCGCGCCTAGGCGGCGCGGCGCAGAAAGGGCGCTGCGCTTACAATGGGGATGCTTGCGGGCAACTAGAGGTGACCCGCGCCAACCCTATTGTGGAGAAAACAACATGTTGAAAAAAGTACTGAGCATTGCGCTGCTGGCCGGATGCGCGCCCTTTCTTGCTGCTTGCGTCAGCACTCCGGCGCAGGCGCCGATCGCGGTGCCGGACAACTTGCAGGTCGCTGCCAACCAGGTCCTGACACTGGAGGCAAAGGCCACCGGCGTGCAAATCTATCAATGCGCAGCGACGCCGGCCGACGCTGCAAAATTCGAATGGCATTTCGTGGCGCCGCAGGCCGAGTTGTATGACCCGCAGGGCAACAAGATCGGTAAACACTACGCAGGCCCGACCTGGGAATCGAATGACGGCAGCAAGGTGGTCGGCGCGCTCCAGGCGCAAAGCAAGGCGCCCGATGCGGATGCCATCGCATGGCTGCTGCTGAGCGCCAAATCGACTTCGGGAATCGGCGCCTTCGGCCTGACGCAAAGCATCCAGCGTTTGCAGACCCTGGGCGGCGCCGCACCGGCCGACGGCTGCGACCAGGCGCGGCTGGGCCAGCAGACGCGCGTGCCTTACCAGGCGGTCTATCGATTTTTTGCGGCCAAATCGTAAGGCGTGGCAGCGCAGCTGGCGGCAGCAATTGGCGGTTTGACCATATGCGAAAATCATGTATCCGATTTGTAACAGCCGCCGCAAGCGCATGAAGTGCTGATATATTGACGCGAGGAAATTAACGTCCTCAAGCAGTTTTCAGCCTGCCGCCGGTGATGCCGGCGGCAGCCGTTCGCGACTTATCGGAGTGTTCTGTATGCGTGGTGTGATCAAGCACGGTTTGACCTTTTTATGTATCCTGACACCACTAGCCGCCAACGCCGGCGACACCCTCAGCAAGATCCGCGACAGCCAGACCATCACCTTCGCCTACCGCGAAACGGCGCCGTTTTCCTATACTGATGAAAACAAGCAGATCGTCGGTTATTCGATCGACATGTGCCTGAAAATCGCCGACGCCGTCAAGCGCGAACTGAAGCTGCCGAACCTCAAGGTGGCGTATCTGCCGGTCGATTCGACCACCCGCTTTTCCAGCATCATCGACGGCAAGGCCGACATGGAATGCGGTTCCACCACCAATAACGCCGAACGCCGCACCCGCGTCGGCTTCACCGTGCCGAACTTCTTTTCCAGCGTGCGCATGATCGTCAAGAAGGGCAGCGACATCAAGAACTGGTCTGACTTGCGCGGCAAGACCATCGTCATCACCAAGAGCACTACCACCATCGACCTGGTCAACGACCGCAGCAATGTGCGCTCGCTCAACATCAAGGTGCTGGAAGCCAAGGACGATGCCGAATCGTTCAGCTTCGTCGAGCAGGGCAAGGCCGATGCCTACGCCATGGACGATGTGCTGCTGTACAGTCTGCGCGCCACCGCCAAGACACCATCCGACTTCACCGTGCTGGGCGATCCGCTCTCGATCGAGCAATATTCCCTGATGTTCCGCAAGGACGATCCTGCCTTCAAGCAGCTGGTCGACAAGGAGATGGTGCGGATGATTAACGAGGGCGATTTCCAGAAGATCTACAGCTTCTGGTTTACCCAGCCGCACGGATCGAAGAAGATCAACATGGGCATGCCGATGGGTTATCTGCTGCGCGACTCCCTGCTTTATCCTTCTGACAAGACGGCGCAGTAAGCGCCGGCTGAAGCGGCCGGATGCCTTGCGCATCCGGCTTGCTGCAATCGCTGGGATCAGTTCTGCGGCGCCGGCGGCGTCGGCAGGTTCATCAGCCTGATCATCATCTTTTCAAACGCCGGCACATTGACTTCGCGCACCACGGTGCTGACCTGTGCGATCAGGCCGGGCGGCGCGTAGGCTGCCGGCCAGGACAGGGTATTGCCGTAGCCGGCGCCGAAGTCGGTATCGATGCTGACATACAACTGGTCGGATTTGCTGATCAGCGCCGGCTCCAGCCACACTGCGGTAGCCAGTTCATCCCATAGCGGGAAACCGGTTTCCGTGACCTTCTTGACCATCTGCGCCAGCGGCGTGCCGGACCTGGTCATGTCGTTCAGCAGCCTGGCGCTGAGCTCGGTCGCGGTCGACGGATCGGCCGGCACCATGACGATATGTTTCCATGGCGCGCGCAAGACAATCTTGGCGGCTTCGGGATCCCAGCGGAAATTGAATTCCAGGCGCGGCGTGTTGCTGTACTCGCGCGCAAACTGTTCGGCCGATTTGGACGGCAGCATCTGGTGCGGGTTCAGACTGCCGCCCATGTAGACGATTTCCTTGGCGGTGGCGGCGAAACTCGGGTCGAGGCTGATCGCCAGCGCCACATTGGTCATCGGCCCGGTCGCCAGGATGGTCACTTCGCCTGGGAATTCATGGACTTTTCTGATCATGAAATTGGCGGCGATTTCGTTGGCCGGCCTGGTATGCGGCATGCCTTCCGGCAGCTGCGGAACGAAGTCGTGCGCATGGTAATTGGGCTGGCTCTGGATGGTGCCGTCCGGCCATTTCTCATCCATCCAGGCGCCCTTGTAGACCAGCTTGCCGTACAGCGCTTCCCAGCGGCGCGTGGTTTCCTGGGTATTCAGCAACGGAAACGTGGAGCCCGGAATCACCGGGATATCGCTGCGGCCGATCACTTCCAGCGTGCGCAGCGCATGCGCGATATTTTCATCGCGCCAGGTCGAGCCGCTGACGATGGTAATCCCCAGCACTTCCACATCCGGCGACTGGATCGCCATCAGCTGCGCCGCACGCGGGCCGCCGATATCGTCGTCGATGATGACCTTACGCTTGCCTTCGGCCTGCGCCGTCACGGCAATGCCCAGCATGAACAGGGCCGACAGCAGCTGGCGCTGCATGAACTTCGCTTTCATAATTCGCCTTGAAATAAAAATCAGAACAAGAACAGCCGGCAGGGTGGGCACCGATGCTCACCCTGCTTTCCCATGCTTAGAAGTTGGAGCGGAACTGCACGCCAAACACGCGCGGCTCGTTGATGAAGGCGGTCAGGTTGTTGAAGTCGATGCCGCCCACGGCCACCGTCTTGTTGGTGATGTTGCGGGCGAAGCCGGCGATTTCATATTTGTCGCCGGCCCATTTGTAACCTACGCGCAAACCGCCTTCCAGCAAAGGCTTGCCGGTGAATTCGGTGGAGTTGTACAGGAAGAAGTTGATCTTGCTGCGGTAAGCCCAGTCGGTATAGAAGTACAGCTCGTCGTTGTTGCCGAGCGGGATGCCGTAGCGCGCCGTGACGTTGGCAATCCACTTCGGCGCCTGCGGCAAGGGATTGCCGTCGATCGAATACAGGCCCGGCCGCACCTGGGTATTGAGCATGGTGCAAGCGGCGCAGCCGGCCACCAGCAGGTTGGGATCGCGGATCTGGGTGAAGTTGTAGCTGCCGCCGAAAGTCATGCGCAGGCGCTCGCTCAGGTTGGCTTCCAGGTCCAGCTCGGCGCCATGGCCGACGCTCTTGGCGGCATTCACCAGCATGATCGAATTGGAAGCGCCGCCGACCGCGGTCAGCTGCTGGTTCTTGACGTCGAAGGTGTAGACGCTGAAGTTGGCGCGTGCGCGGCGGTTGAACAGGTCGGCCTTGATCCCGGCTTCGTACGAGGTGATGGTCTCGGCATTGGCCACCGTGATCGGCACCGAGGACGAAGGAGCGGCAATGCTCGGCGCGCGGAAGCCGGTAGCGACCCGCGCATAGGTCGTGATGTCGTTGTTGAGCGCATAGTTGGCGCTCAGGTCCCAGCTGACGTTCGACTTGCTTTCGCTGATCGAACCCGGCCCGGTGAAGCTGACGTTGTTGGCGACTTCGTTGGAGAAATCCTTCTTGTCCTCGGTGTAGCGCAGGCCGCCGCGCAGCTTGAAGCGGTCGTTGACGTCATAGGTGAGCGAGCCGAACGCGGCATAGGCGGTATTTTTCTGGCGGTTCTGCAGATAGCTGGTTTGCAGCTGGGTAGTGCTGTCGAAGTTGGAACTGTTGCCGGCCACGTTTTCGTAGAAATAGTACAAGCCGGTCTGCCAGTTGAGCGGGCCGTCGTTTTTCGACTCGACCCGGAACTCCTGCGAGAACTGCTTGTGATCGGCGATGCCGCCGCCGGTCTGCACCTGGAATGGGATGAAGCCTGGTCCGGTCGGCGTGCCGCCGTCGATGTCGCCGCGGCTGAAGTAGCTGGAGATGGTTTCATAGCCGGTGATCGAATACAGCTTCACATTATCCAGGTTCCACGACAGGCGCGCGCTGCCGCCGGCGGTATGCAGCGATTGCGTATTCATCGCATTGGTGGTGACAGTGCCTGGATCGAAGCCGGCGACGAAGCCGTCGCTGCCTTTTTGCAGGATGTTGGCGCGGAACAGCTGGGCATTGCCTTCCGAGGCGCGCGAGTGAATGTTGAAGAGCGCATTGAAAGTGCCATCCGGCTTGTACAGGAATTGCAGCCGTCCGGCGCGTTCGTTGTAGCCGCCCATGCTGCCGGTCGGGCCGCCGCCGTTGTTGGTGATCCAGTCGTCGCGGTGCTCCACCAGCGTGGAGAAGCGCATCGCCCACTGGTCGCTGAGCGGAACGTTGACCGCGGCTTCGACATTGGCGGTGTTGTAGGTGCCGTCGGAGACGCTGTAGTAACCCGAGACCTTGTCCAGGCTAGGCTTGGCCGAATCGAACTTGACCACGCCGGCCGGCGTATTGCGGCCGAACAGCGTGCCTTGCGGCCCGCGCAGCACTTCTACCCCGGCCAGGTCGAACATCGGGAAACCCTTGAGCGCGGCGTTTTCCTGCACCACATCGTCAAACACCAGCGATACCGGCTGCGAGGCGAAGGCCGAGAAATCGGTATTGCCGTAGCCGCGGATATAGAAGCGCGGGAAAGTGCGGCCGTTAGAGGATTCGATATTCAGGCTGGGCACCTTGGCCGCCAGCACGCGGATGTCCTGGCCGCCGGAGTTGAGCACATCGAGCGTCTCGCCCTTGAGCAGGGTCACTGAGATCGGCACGTCCTTGATCTTTTCGACCTTGCGCTGTGCGGTCACGGTCATGGTTTCCAGCTGCAATGAAGAACCGTCTTGCGCCGCCGGACTGGCCGCTGCTGGCGCTGCGGCGCCGGCGGTTTGCGCCAGCGCCGCGCCAAACGGCAAGGCGGCTCCCAATGTCAGCACCATCTTCCCTGCGCAACGCATGTGGGCGCGTGCCCTCGCTTTTTTTCCCATTTTCCATCCCTCAGTGATCGACGTTGATAAAACCGGATTTGCTTGTTTTAGTTATGCCTGCTGCGTGCTGGCCCGGGCCGCAGACTTGCACGGCGCCCGACCGCAACGGAGTCACTCAACGCAAAGACCGTGCCAGAATTTTTCCCGGCAGGAAGAATGGAAAAAACGATATTACGTTTTGTAGCGAAATATATTGTATACATACGGAAAAGCGAAATTCGAACGTCGACAACTTGCTGGAGTGATAAGTCAGGCTGTCGTGCGAGCTGCCGCGCCCGGCAAATAATAACGCCTTCTATTGGGGAGGGCCGCGCCAAAACAGGGCTGGCCGGAGTGTTGCAAGAACCGGATTAGTGCGCGCCGGCGCGCCAAAATGGCGACATTTTGAAATAACTTGTATACACTTTATGACAGCTGGCGCAGGCGTGAATGTGTCCTAAGATAGCCCTGCAAAGCCGGCTGTCTCAGGCCAGATCGAGGATTTCAGCCAGGTTGACTTCGTGTTCGTGGTCGCTCAGACGCAAGGCGTTTTCGATGTCGAGCAGATGCTGGTCCATCATGCGGATCGCCTGCTTGACGTCGCCGGCGGCGATGGCGTCGATCAGGTGTTCGTGTTCGTGGTTGGGGCAGGCAGTCTTGTTGGGCGCCTGGTACAGGGCGATGATCAGGGAGCAGCGCGAGACCAGTTCGCGCAGGAAGCGGGTCAGCACCGGGTTGCCGGCGGCCTCGGACAGCAGGATGTGGAATTCGCCGCCCAGGCGTATCCACTTGGCGTGGTCGCCGCTATGAAAGGACGCATGTTCTTCTTTGACGATTTGGCGCAGCCGGGCGATCTGGGCGCGCGTTGCATGCTGCGCCGCCAGCGGCACGATGATGGCTTCGATGGCGCGCCGCGCGGCGAAGATCTCGCGCGTTTCCTGCGGCGTCGGCTGGGCGATGATGGCGCCGCGGTTCGGTCGCAGTTCCAGGATATGGTCGTGCGCCAGGCGCTGGATGGCTTTGCGCACGATGGTGCGGCTGACCGCGAACAGTTCGCACAGGCTGGCTTCGGTCAGCTTGGTGCCCGGCGGCAGGCGCTGGCTCATGACCGCCTTCAGCACCGAATCGTAGATTTTCTGATCGACCACGCCGCTGCCCCGCGTTGACGCGGGCCTGCTTGCAGTGTCACTGGACTTTTTTTTCATGCGCTCTGTTTTCGTTTTGGGATTGCCAGCCTGCAGCCATGCTACCGCAAATCGGCGCCGCCAGGCATGGGCGCGGCAGCAGGTCGGTATAGGCAGGCTTAGGCAGGAATCGCGCCAGATGCCTGGTTTTCTGGCTGCCGTGGTCTGGCATGCAGTTTGCTTTTGCAGTAGCTTCATGCCGGTAAAAGATTGCGCTGCAATCTGCCGGTAAGCAGCTGAGTGAGGTAGCATGACGCTTGCGTCGCGGTTCGCCGAAGGTTCGTCGACTACGGCAAGCGCAATCGTGCTGGATTCATTTTGCAACGGTCTTTCATTGACACAGGCAGAAGAAGTGACTTCAACCATACCGCGTCTGCAGATTGCCCATATCCGCAAAGCCTATCCGGGTGTGCTGGCCAACGACGATATCAATCTCGCGGTCGCGCCCGGCGAAATCCACGCCGTGCTGGGCGAGAATGGCGCCGGCAAGTCTACCCTGATGAAAATCATTTTCGGCACGGTCAAGCCGGACGCCGGAGAGATCTTCTGGAACGGCGAGCTGGCCCACATCGCCAGTCCGCATGTCGCCCGCCAGCTCGGCATCGCCATGGTGTTCCAGCACTTCTCCTTGTTCGATACCCTGACCGTCGCGGAAAATATCGCACTTGGCCTGGCTTCCGATGTCAGCATGGCCGAGCTGGTGACGCAGATCCGCCAGACCGGCGAAAAGTACGGCCTGGAGCTGGAGCCGCACCGTCACGTGCATACGCTGTCGGTCGGCGAACGCCAGCGCGTCGAAATCGTCCGCGCCTTGCTGACCAATCCGCAGCTGCTGATCCTGGACGAGCCGACTTCGGTGCTGACGCCGCAGGCGGTCGACAAATTGTTCGTCACTTTGCGCAAGCTGGCCGCCGAAGGATGCAGCATCCTTTACATCAGCCACAAGCTGGATGAAATCCGCGCGCTCTGCCATAGCGCCACCGTGATGCGTGGCGGCAGGGTTACAGGCATGTGCGATCCGCGCCAGGAAACCAGCGCCGGCCTGTCGCGCATGATGATCGGCGACGAGCTGGTGCGCTTGCAGCGTGAGCGCAATCCGGATTCCATGCGCAGCGAACGCAAGCTGCACCTCAACCGCCTGTGCCTGCCGAAGGCGCACCTGTTCGCCACCGAACTCAAGGATATCGAATGCGAAGTGCGCGCCGGTGAAATCGTCGGCATCGCCGGCGTTTCCGGCAACGGCCAGCAAGAATTGCTGGCGGCGCTGTCCGGCGAAGACCGCCGTGCCGCGCCGAACATGGTGATGCTGGTCGGCCGCGCCGCCGGGCAGCTGGCGCCCAATCCGCGCCGTGCGCTGGGACTTGGGCTGGTGCCGGAAGAGCGGTTGGGACGCGGCGCCGTGCCGACCCTGGACCTGGCCGCCAATATGCTGCTGTCGCACCAGAAAGCGCCCTACGTCAAACGCGGCATGATCGATTTTGCCTATGCGCGCAAGAGCGCTGCCTCCATTATCGAACGCTTCAAGGTCAAGGCCAGCGGCCCGGGAGCGCTGGCCAAGAGCCTGTCTGGCGGCAACCTGCAGAAATTCATCGTCGGCCGCGAGCTGGAGCGCAAGCCGAGCGTTTTCATCGTCGCCCAGCCGACCTGGGGCGTGGACGTCGGCGCCGCCGCCCAGATCCATGCCGAAATCCTTGCTTTGAAACAGGAAGGCTGCGCAGTGCTGATCATTTCCGAAGAACTGGACGAGCTGTTCGCCCTGTGCGACCGCCTGCACGTGATCGCCAAGGGCCGGCTGTCGCCCGCCATCGCCATCGAACAAGCCACGCGCGAGCAGGTCGGCTTGTGGATGAGCGGCCTCTGGCAGGATGCTGCGGAGGCTGTCCATGCGTAATCTGTGGCCATGGAAGCTGGAACTGCGCGGCACGCCCTCGCGCGCCATGACCTACTGGTCGCCGCTGATCGCTATCGTGCTGACCATGCTGCTGGGTGCGCTCTTGTTCATTGCGCTGGGCAAGGATCCGCTCGCCGGCCTGAAAGTATTCCTGATCGATCCCTTCAACGGCAAGCGCGCCATCAGCGAACTGCTGCTGAAATCGGTGCCGCTGATACTGTGCGCGCTGGGCTTGGCAGTGTGCTTCCGCGCGAATATCTGGAACATCGGCGCGGAAGGCCAGTTCACCGTCGGCGCGCTGTTTTCCGGCGCCATGCTGGTGTTCCTCGATGTGCCTAACCATGCGATTCCGGGTGGCCTCGGGCTGCTGCTGATGGTCCTCGCCGGCATCGTCGGCGGCGCTTTCTGGGCCAGCATTACGGCGCTGCTGCGCGACCGTTTCAACGCCAATGAAATCCTGGTGTCGCTGATGCTGACCTATGTCGCCCAGCTGCTGCTGATGTATGCGGTGAACGGCCCGCTGAAGGATCCCAACGGCATGAATTTTCCGCAATCGAAGGTGTTTTCCAGTGAATTCATGCTGCCGATGCTGTTGAGCGGCACGCGTCTGCATATCGGCTTTGCCGTGACGCTGGTGCTGGCCGTGTTGATGACCGTATTCATGACGCGTAGCTTCCGCGGCTTTTCGCTGATGGTCGGCGGCGTCGCTCCCCATGCGGCGCGCTATGCCGGTTTTTCCAGCCGCAGCGCGCTGTGGGTCTCGCTGCTGATTTCCGGCGGCTTTGCCGGACTGGCCGGCGCCTTTGAAATCGCCGGGCCGATCGGGCAGCTGCTGCCGTCGGTCTCGCCGGGCTATGGTTTCGCCGCCATCATCGTCGCCTTCATCGGCCGTTTGCATCCGGTTGGCGCGGTGCTGGGCGGACTGGTGATGTCGCTGCTCTACCTGGGCGGCGAGCTGGCGCAATCGCGGCTGGGCCTGCCGTCGGCCATCACCGGCGTGTTCCAGGGCATGCTGCTGTTCCTGCTGCTGGCCAGCGACACCTTGATCAATTACCGCCTGCGCCGGAAAGTGAGGATCTGAGATGGAACAACTGGCCTCACTGATTGCGGCATCGATTAACGCCGGCACGCCGCTGCTGCTGGCGGCGCTCGGCTTGCTGATCAACGAACGCGCCGGCGTCCTCAACCTCGGTGCAGAGGGCATGATGCTGGTAGCCGCGATTGCCGGCTTCGCGGTCGGCTACAGCACGCATAGTCCGATGCTCGGCTTCCTTGCCGGCGCCCTCAGCGGCGTCCTCATGGCGGCGCTGTTTTCCTGGCTGGCGCTGGTGCTGGCCACCAACCAGGTGGCCACCGGCCTGGCCCTCTCGATCTTCGGCGCCGGACTGTCGGCTTTCCTCGGTCAGAGCCTGGTCGGCCTCGGCCTGCCGGCGCAAACCATGGGCATCCCCGTGCTCAAGGATATTCCCTTCTTCGGCCCGGCCTTGTTCCAGCAGCACTGGATGAGCTATCTGGCGCTGCTGCTGTGCGGCGCCATTGCCTGGTTCATCTATCGCACCCGCGCCGGCCTGGTCTTGCGCGCCATCGGTGAATCGCCGGAATCGGCCCATGCGCTGGGTTATCCGGTGCGCTGGATACGCTTCGCCGCCTTGCTGTTCGGCGGCGCCTGCTGCGGCCTGGCCGGCGCTTATTTATCGTTGGTGTATACGCCGATGTGGGTCGAGGGCCTGGTGTCCGGGCGCGGCTGGATCGCGCTGGCGCTGACCGCCTTCGCCACCTGGCGGCCGCTGCGGGTGCTGCTCGGCGCCTTGCTGTTCGGCGGCGTCACCATCTTGCAGTTTTACCTGCAGGGCATGGGAGTGAATATTCCATCGCAGGTGCTGTCGATGGCGCCGTACGTGGCGACCATCGTGGTGCTGGCGCTGATCTCGCGCAACCCCGACTGGATCCGGCTCAACATGCCAGCTTCGCTGGGCAAGCCGTTCAAGCCGGATGCCAGCTGAAGCAGCATAAACAGGACAAGCGATTGTCCTGTCTGTGACACAGCGTGGGCACTCCGTGCCCACGCTGTGTCACAGACACTCGTATAACGGACTCTTGTGTCCTAGGCTCTCGTGCCCCGCCCATCCGCGTGGGCACAGGTGCCCACCCTACGAGAGCGATGGATAAGCATGATTTGTCATGATTTAAGAAAGTATCAATAGATAGCAGGCCGACCAACCATCAACACAGAGGGAGATAAGCAATGAAAATATCACGCAGGGCATCGCTGGCCATGCTGGCAGCACTGACTGCCGCCACGCTCATGGGCTGCGGCAAGAAAGAAGAGGCGGCGTCGCCGGCTGCTCCACCGGCCTCCGCGCCGGCCCCGGCCAAGGCCGATCCGCTGAAAGTGGCGTTCGTGTATATCGGCCCGGTCGGCGACGCCGGCTGGACCTTTGCCCACGACAAGGGCCGCAAGGCAGTCGACGAAAAATTCGGCGACAAGGTAAAAACCACGTTTGTGGAAAACGTGCCGGAATCGGCCGCCGATGCAGAGCGCGTGTTCCGCCAGCTGGCGGTGGACGGCAACAAGCTGATCTTCGGCACCAGCTTCGGCTACATGGAAGCGATGCTGAAGGTGGCCAAGGAATTCCCTGACGTCAAATTCGAACACGCGACTGGTTTCAAGACTGCCGACAACCTGGCGCAATACGATGTCCGCACCTATGAAGGCGCTTACCTGGCCGGCGTGGTGGCAGGCAAGATCAGCAAGTCGGGCAAGCTGGGCGTGGTCGCTTCAGTGCCGATTCCTGAAGTGATCCGCAACATCGACGCCTTCACCCTTGGCGCTCGCTCGGTCAATCCGAAAGCCACTACCCGCGTGGTGTGGGTCAACAAGTGGTTCGATCCGGGCAAGGAACGCGAAGCTGCCACCACGCTGATCGGCCAGGGCGTCGACGTCCTGATGCAGAACACCGATTCCGCCGCCGTGGTCCAGACCGCTCAGGAAAAGGGCGTGTCCGCCTTCGGCTGGGATAGCGACATGACCAGCTTCGGCCCGAAAGCGCACCAGGCGGCATCGATGATCAACTGGGGCGTGTACTACACCCAGCGCGTCGGCGCGGTGCTGGACGGCAGCTGGAAAACCAGCACCAGCTGGATCGGCCTGAAAGAAGACGGCATCGACCTCGGCGCCTTCAATGCCGACCTGCCGGCTGACGTCAAAACATTGGTCGCGGAACGCAAGAAAGGCATTGTCGACGGCAGCGCGCCGATCTGGAAAGGCCCTATTGTCGACAACACCGGCAAGGAGCAGGTCGCCAAGGATGCTGTCGCCGACGATGGCTTCCTGCATGGCATCAAGTTCTACGTGCAAGGCGTGGAAGGCAAAGTACCGGGCTGATCGCCAGCCACCGGATCGGCCGCTCATGTGAGTGCGCCGGTCCGCTTCTCCTCATGAGCCGGCAGCCGGCGCGATATTTATCCCAGTCGTTGCAAATTAGCAACTAGCAAGCCCAGGGCCATTGCTATACTGCATCTTCTTTCAAATCCCATATCGAGACGCACATGCCTGACCAGGACCCGACGTCGAACCCCGTGGCGCGTGCCAAGTCTTCCAAGATTGGCCACCTGACCACCGCCATGGTGGAAGACACCGCCAGCATCCTGCAGCAGAGCGGCGAGCTGCAACCCGGCACTGGCCTCATCACCAGCGTGATCGCGCTCAGCCTGGGGTTCCTCAGCCTGCTCGGCGTGCTGGCTTTCCATTACCCGCAATACCTGACCACGCCCGAGCTGCGCCATGTGTACTCAGTCAGCCTGATGCGCCAGATCCTGTTCGGCGCCTTGCTGATCGCCGGTGTGCTGTCGCTGGCCAACATCCTGTTCGGCCGCCAGCGCTCGCTGAATTTTTCGGCGCTGCTGATGGTGCTGGCAGCGGTGGCCTGGGGCGGCTCCAAGGTCGCCGTCGGCGAGTTTCCCGATCACACACCCTATATCGGCCTCGACTGGTTCATCATCGACCTGCTCGGCTCGACCCTGATCTTCGTCCTGATCGAAAAGATGTTCCCGCTGTATCGCAAGCAAGCCATCTTCCGTTTCGAATGGCAGACCGACCTGGTGCATTTCGCGGTCAACCATTTCATCATCGGCCTGGCGCTGCTGGTGGTCAACGTCATGATCCACCGCGTGTTCGGCTGGATGGTGCACGCCGATTTCCAGAACACCGTGGCCGCCATCAGCTTCATCCCGCAGCTGCTGCTGTGCATGCTGGTGGCCGACCTGATGGAATACGGCGCCCACCGCGCCTATCACGAGGTGCCATTCCTGTGGCGCTTCCATTCGGTGCACCACAGCGTCAAGACCATGGACTGGCTGGCCGGCTCGCGCCAGCACATCCTGGAACTGATCTGCACCCGCGTGCTGGTGCTGGGTCCGCTGTTCGTGCTCGGCTTCGACAAATCGGTGGTCAACGCCTACATCATCATCGTCGGCTTCCAGGCCGTGTTCAACCACTCCAACGTGCACCTGCCGTGGGGACCGCTGCGCTACATTTTCGTCACCCCGGATTTCCATCACTGGCATCATTCCTCCGAAGACGAGGCGATCGACAAGAACTATGCGGCGCACTTCGCCTTCATCGATTATTTCCTCGGCACAGCGGTCAAGGCCAAGAAGGCTTTTCCGGAGAAATATGGCGTGGTGGGAGATTACATGCCAGATGGTTTTATCCGGCAGCAGGCGTTTCCATTTCGTAGTACCAAGATAAACTAGAACGTTTTGGCAGATTGGTGTGGAAGTCATGAATAGCAAGAACCAGAAACTGCAGCGCCATCTCTACCGGGCAAGCGTGATTGTCCTGGTAATTGGATTGCTGGGCGCCTGCCTGGTCTATTATTTCGCCGCCGACGGCGGCAACCACGGGCTCGGATATCAGGTGGTGGATGGCGTCTCCTATGCCACCGGTGAATCGAAGGCTTATGTGCGCGACATGGAAATGTATGGCGGCACCTCGGGCAGGCTGATCGGCAGTTTCAATCAGTGGCTGGCCAGTCTTTGGCATGGCAAGCGGCTGGCTTATGTATTGGCCATCGGCGCCGCATTGATTTCCTACGCTTGTTTCTGGTTTGCGCGGGAGTTGGAGTTGTTCGCGACGGATGAGCCGAAAGTTTGATCGAAGAGCTACTTTCTACCAAAAATTTTCTATCCACCTTCGATCAACTGGCTACTCCTGTCAGAATTTTCTTGGTGTGAAAGCAGGCAATGCGGATGTGACTAGCTATTGGACCGCCTCGGGAAACGGTTGTGAGTAGCTTGTAGCTGAGTTGAAAGGCCGCTTCCGGCCAGGAGAAGTCGTTGCCGGTATGCCTGAGGCAGTGCCGCTCGAATGCTACTAGAATCAAATAAGAAAAATACAATGTTCGGACTATTCAAGAGAAATCAATCGGCGGAACTGCCAGCGCCCATCACTCAGCCGGAAAATTCTCCGGTGGTTACTGAAATTGAGCTTAGAAGACGCTATCGCTTCCAATATGAAGACTCCGTTCTGGCAACACAGAGCTGTCTATATTTATTACTTGGGAAAGAAAGCGGAAAAGTTCTTGCACTGAAGTTTCCTTTTGCAACCTTCAAATATGGAGCACCTAACGACGAGGCTCGCGGTGCGCACCCGTTAGCGCGTTATGGGCGTTTTCTGTACGGTATGTACTCGGTTGAGAATTCCCCTTGGATTTTGGAGCAGAAGACTGCTAACCGGGTTCATCCACGGCATTCCGATTCTATGTTTGAAGACAAAAAACATTACCTGATTTGCCTGAAAGATGTAACTCTCGATATTTCATGCCGCAACTTTGAAGAAATAGAACTGCGGGCAGAAGATATTTTTTCAATCGTTCAGGAGCAGCTTAACGACTTGCCTGAGGATTAGACTCTTGACGTCTGTAATCGGCAACACCAGATGTTCGAAGGGAGTCGCCTAAATTGGCAAATATTTTTATATAAAACATGTTTGCCACTCTCACGAAAAAAACAATTTGAAGCCTGTCTACATATCCGTTTTGCTACTTTCCCTAATTTGCATGGGCTGTGAGGATGGCGATTTGCGGGGTAAATTTTCCAAGTCTGCAGATGGAAAAACCTATCTCGCTGTAATAGATGACAGCGGCGGTAACTGCGGGCCGCTCACCGTTGATGGAAAAGATTGGGAAAAGCCGATTAGTCGACCACGAGAGATTGCGCCAAGTAAGCACGTTATTATGTGCGGTGGCGAGATTGGCTTTACAGTTCCAGCAGGTGTTACATACAAATTCAATTATTGGGGACCGTGAAATTGGCTGACTTGTCGTTCGACACTGACACAATTCGGTGCCGGTCAACTCAGCGTTGAATGTCCGTTTTTACATAGCACAGGCCGTTTTGGTCGAAATCAACCTGTTGCAACCGGCTCAAAACGGCCAGGAGCTGGCGGTCAGATTAACTTCTGAAATCTGACGCAGAGTACATATTTTGACGGTGAGCTGATCTCTGACAGGGCGGAACATGGCATATGTAGCAGGTCAACTAATAAAGAGTCGCTGACGCAAGTCGTTCAAAAGCCAGGTTCCAACCGGCCCAAGAGGTTTGTCACGAATATGAGCCGCATATATTAGTAGACGTGTGCTGGGCACGATTTTTTGATCTTGGGTTTCCAGAAGCATTAATCTTCCGTCTTTCAACATCGGCTCTACGATGTGTTTCGGCATCTTGCACCAGCCGAGCCCCGCCAAAAGAAAATCAAGCCGTCTTCCATTGTCGACGAAGCGCCATAGCCTCTGGCCGACGACACCATAATTCGGCCCATCTTGAGCGATTGGATCAGATAAAACCAGCTGGACATGCGCTGCAAAGTCTGCCGTTTCAAGCGGTCGGTCGATCCTGGCCAAAGGATGCTCGGGAACCGCGACGGGTAGTAATTGGAGGTCCATCAATGGATACGCCATCAGGTCGTCAGGAACAGATGGCAGCAAGAGACACAGGCCCAGCGTGGCGCTCCCGTCTCGCAGCCGGCGTTCGGCGCTCCCTAGACCTTCCGTCCGGAAAGTCACGGGGATGTCAGCGTAGGTCTCGCGCAAGGCATGCAGACTTGCGATAAGCGGCTGCGTGGGGATCAACGGGTCGATCGCCAGGGGTAACTCAGCTTCCAATCCGGCGCGTGATCCGCGCGCTAGTGACTCAAACCGTTCCGCACTGGACAGCACTAAACGCGCCTGATCAAGCATCATTTTGCCAATCGCGGTAAGACGGGGCTTATGTTCGCTGCGGTCGAAAAGGGTGATTCCTTGCGTATCCTCCAATGTCCTGACCATTTGACTGATGGCCGACTGTACCCGTCCCAGGCGCCGTGCGGCTGCTGAAAAGCTGCCCGAGTCGGCAATGGCTACGAGCACTCTCAGCTGATCCAATGTGAGCGAACCTATCAATCCATCACCTCAAATGACAAACATCATCACATTTTAATCACTTCCGCGAATACTTTCCAGACATTACGATGGGCGTCTGTTTATGTTTATTGGAGTCGAAAAATGACGAATCTTCTTATGATTGAGGCGAGTCCGCGGGGCACGGGTTCTGTTTCGCGCAACATGGCCGTTGAATACGTCGATGAATGGCGACGCGCCAACCCCAGTGGCAAGGTTATCCAGCGCGACCTCACGAACACTCCCTTGAAGTTCACGGACGCACCTTGGCTCGCCGCGTACTTCACACCGCCGGACAAACAGTCAGCCGAGATGAAAGATGCGCTGAAACTATCTGACGAACTCGTCGAAGAGCTTTTGAGCGCTGACGTTGTCGTCATTGGCACGCCTGTCTACAACTACAATGTTCCGGCCGTTTTGAAGGCTTGGTTCGACCATATCGTACGGAAAGGAATTACCCTTGGCTTTTCGGGCGAAGGACTTTTGAAAGGCAAGCGTTGCACGGTCTTGCTAGCTTCGGGTGGTAGCTATACAGTGGGGTCGCCGATTCGAGACCGGGACATAGCAACGCAGTGGCTGCGCCTCATCTTGAATGTTCTCGGTATTGAAAATGTTGAATTTGTAGCGGCAGGCGGTACAAAGGTGATCGACCTAGGTGAACAGTCTCGATCCGAATACATGGCGTCGATAATCCCGCTGATCCGAGACGCGGTGAGTCCGTAAAGCGTCAGTTAAATCATGGATGGGGCGCCGTCTGGCGTACAGACGGTGCTACACCCTGACGCTTACTATGCTCTCTACTAGTTGCCGCCTTGATTAAAAAAACGCGGCGATAATCCTCGTTTCCACGAAGATAGTCCTCAAACGTTTACAAGACCAACTATTGAGTCTCGCCGGCACAGACGATGCCGCGGTGGCGGTTATTTCAAAGATCGTCGCAGAAGAGCAGCAACACCATGATCAGTCCCTATCTCATTTGATTCCAGATCATATTTTGTCAAACGTGATCAACCGCATAGTTACAACCTCAACTGAATCCGTAATTTGGATCGGGATGCGAACGTGAAATTCGCTCGCCGGCATTGTGATAGTCTGCTTTGCGGCGTAACGAGTTTGCCATGGCTGGTCAAAATCGGCCAGATGCGCTCATCCGCTTGCCACGCCAATGCGATCTTATTTTGACAATATCTGGGAGGAATATGTTTGCGAAACAGTCCAGGACGGCGGTTATGATCCTACTCACCATGGTGAGCGGCATCGCAAGCGCGCAAGTCAAATCGCTCTGCGAAAAAAATGAGAACACAGTCTGGTCATGCCAAGCTGGGAAAAAAATCTACTCAATCTGCTCCTCCAAGGACTTAACGAGCACCACCGGGTACTTGCAGTACCGCGCGGGGACGCTTGAAAGAACTGAATTTAAATTTCCAGCAGAATTGCAGCACCCAAAGGGGCGCTTTGAATACGGCTTATTACCCCATGGGGCCCAGCTCAGTTTCAAGAACGATCATTACAGTTATGAAATCAGTGAGCCTTTAATTGGGCAAGCGGCGATTGATATCTCAAAGGATGACAAGCATCTGTCCACACTCCAATGCAGCGCGTCGACGCAATCACTGAGTGACAATACAACGATGGATATTTTTAAAACCGTCGGCGCATATCAATAAGCCGCAACAATGACCCGGCGCATTGGATGTCAGCATCCAATGCGCTGAATAGATGGATTACCACCTGGCGACCACAAAGCCCCCGGTTGATGGCCAACTTACCCCGAGAAAGAGTCTGCATGAAAGATATAGTCAAATCCCTCATCTGCCCGCCCATGATTTTGCCCGTTTTGAGCATGTCTGAGTCTGCATCAGCTGTCGAGGCGAACTATGCCGAGGAAATCGTCCAGAAACAGTTCGATGCCTACAATGCGCGCGACATGGAAGCTTTCCTTGCCACGTATGCGGACGACGTCGAGCTTTTCAGCTTTCCCAACGCACGCACGTCGCAGGGCAAGGAGGAAATGCGCAAGCGCTATACGGTACGGTTCAGCGATACGATTTTGCATGGCATCGTCGTCAAGCGCATTGTCATGGGAAATACCGTCATCGACCATGAGCGCGTGCGCGTCACGCTGCCCGAAGGACCGGGTGTTATGCAGGCGATTGCCATTTATGAAGTCCAGGATGGAAAAATCGCCAAAGTGACATTTATTTCCGGGAAAAGAACGCCGGGCGAAACACTGTAAGCTGATGAGTGGCCGGCACATCGTGGCCATGAGCAGCCTTTGAAGCAATGTAGAAAAAGATGTCACATACAGCTAAACATGCCATGAAAATACGCCACCTGGTTCTTCTGCGCTTCAAACAAGATACCCCGGCAAGTGAGCAAGCGCACTGCATGCGCGACTTCGCCGGGCTTGCCGATTTGATCGAGGGCATTGTCGACTTCGAACACGGCGCCAACATCAGTCCGGAAGGATTGGATAAAGGCTATACGCACGCTGCGATGATCACGTTTTCCAGTCAGGCCTTCCGGGACGCCTATCTTGTTCATGTCGCGCACCTTGCTTTCGTGGAGCGGCTGAAGCCTTGGCTCGATGAGGTTTTGGTGTTCGATTACGGCTTTTAATGGATGACTGTGCGTAAAAGCTGTTTCCGATGAAGGATAAGAAATGCATAGAAGGTCCTGACACTGGAATGCATCGCAAGATTCCAGGAGAGCAGCTTCCCTTTTCTCCAAAAAGAACAAATTTAAAAACTGCGCAGTGAATCCTCTTTTCAAATAAAAGAAAGAAGAATAATGCCCAAGATGGCCATCGTCACCGCCTGTGTCATCTTCACCCTGGCGCAGCTTGATGCTTACGCCGGCGATGCCTTCTACGTCAACCCTGGTTCATCTGCAGCACAATGGGTAAAGGCGAATCCCGACGATCCCCGCGCGGCAAAAATCCAGTCATCGATTGCGGATGTGCCGGCCGCCAGGTGGCTGACCGGAACCAGCCAGACGACGGACAAGCTTACCGAAATAGTCAGCCACTACGTTGCGGCTGCGGATAACGTCCATAAAATCCCGATTCTTGTCGCATATAATTTGCCTGGCCGTGACTGCAGCGGCGGCGCGTCTGCCGGAGGCGCGGCGAATGCGGCCGACTACCGGGTCTGGATAGACGACTTTATCAATGGCATTGGCGGCAGGCGCGCGGTCGTCATCCTGGAGCCGGATGCGCTGGCGGACATGGAATGTCTAAGCCCGGCGAAACGCGGCGAACGCCTGGACCTGTTCAATTATGCGGTGACAGGGTTCAAGCAACGTACGCCCCATGCGGATGTTTACCTGGACGCAGGGAATGCGGGCTGGAAACCGTCAGGCAGCATGGCTGGCTACCTGAATGCAGCGGGCGTAAAGGGCGCCCGGGGATTTGCATTGAATGTCTCTAATTTCTACACACTCGATCAATCCCGCGCTTACGGCGAGGCGATCAATGCCACATTATCTTCCGAGTACGGCTACACAAAATCCATGGTGGTCGATACGAGCCGGAACGGTAATGGTGCCAGGCCCGGCGACTGGTGCAATCCTCCCGGACGCAAGATCGGCGCCCGTAGTCAAGCCGTCGCGGAAAACGTGCTGGCGGTCTGGGTCAAAATTCCAGGCAATTCGGACGGTTCGTCGTCATCCGCCAGGAACTGTCACGGCGGCCCCGCGGCCGGTACATTCAGTCCCGATCTGGCGGTTCGTCTTATCGATGGCAAGTAAAAAAATCGTGGTTTTCCTTCCGTGATTGCATCAGGAAGCTGACTGCAGAATCTGATATTGAGCTTTGCAGTCAGGCCGGGATATCGTCAGTAGCGCATATTGCGCCGATTTGAAAAGTCCCGCAGCAAGAACGCCTTATGCGTTAAATCGCACCGCCTGCCGCGCCAGCAAGCGCCATTGGCCGTCATGCTTTTTCCAGACCATCAGGATCTTCAGCGATACATTGCCCGGCTTGCCTGAATCGTTGGTGACGGCCGTAAAGGTATGTCGCACCACGGCGGTATCCTGCACGATCTTGATGCTCTGGTCGGACAGGGCGATGCTGACGAAATTCGACTCGCCGCTGACCAGCGCCGCGATGAACTCCGCCTTGTCCTGTACCTTGCCGTTTGAATGGCCGTAACTCAGTTCATCCATCACCAGCGGTTTCAATGCCGCGCCATCGCCCGGATGATTCATTGCCGCCCTTAGCGCCTCGACCGCGTTTGCTACGGCCTGTTCATCGGCCATCGGAGCGGCCGCGGCTCCCTGTGCAAAAGCCATGGCGCAAACCAGTGCGCCGCATAACAGCATCCACTTCTTGAACATTGTTGTCTCCTTCGGATTGGTATCGGGTTTTAATTATCAGTCATCCTACAACATATGAAAAGATGTTTAACGTGGAAAAGTCGGATATACATGATGATTCAGTGTTTGACAAGCTAATGTGGCGGGACGGATAATCACCTAAGTTATATGATGACGTACCACATGGTATAAAACACGGCAACGGTGAATGCGCGAGAATCAGACGCTCATCGGGTATCCGCAGTACATCGACAGGAAACACGGGGTAGAGCATGAGCGATACAGAAAGCAAAGCAGGGGATGGCAGGAAATATGGCCGCTTGTTACTGACCGGCGCCGGCGGCGGCCTGGGGCGGGTGCTGCGGCCACGCATGGCGGCATTTGCCGATATCGTCAGGGTGTCCGATCTGGCGGCTGCGCTGGAGGCTGGCATCGGCGCGCATGAAGAAATCCGGCCTTGCAACCTGGCCGACCGCGCCGCGGTCGATGCGCTGGTGGCAGGCTGCGACGCCATCGTCCACCTGGGCGGCGTTTCGGTAGAGCGGCCTTTCGAGGAAATCCTGGAAGCCAACATCAAGGGCGTGTTCCATGTGTACGAAGCGGCGCGCCGCCATGGCGTCAAGCGCGTGGTGTTCGCCAGCTCCAACCATGTCACCGGCTTCTACCGCCAGGACGAGGTCATCGATGCCCACGACCTGCGCCGCCCCGATGGCTATTACGGTTTGTCAAAATCCTACGGCGAAGACATGGCGCAGCTGCACTTCGACCGCTACGGCATCGAAACCGTCAGCATCCGCATCGGCTACTCTTTCCCGCAAGCCAAGGACCGCCGCTCGCTGGCCAGCTGGCTGAGCTATGACGACTTGACCGAGCTGTTGCGCTGCGCGCTGTTCGCGCCTGGCGTTGGTCACACCGTGGTGTATGGCGTTTCCGATAACGCCGGCAGCTGGTGGAATAACCGCTACGCCGCGCATCTGGGTTTTGTAGCGCGCGATAGCTCAGAGCAGTTCCGCGCCGCCATCGAAGCGCAGCCTATGCCGGCGCCGGACGATCCGGTGCGCAAGTTCCAGGGCGGCCTGTTTACCGTAGCCGGGCCGTTTGATCCGCAGTGAGGCGGGGTTAGTGGGCCAGCCGATGATGGCTGGCAGTAGAGAATATGATTTGCAGGGCTTGCCTCAGATGGCAATCCAGAGCGCAAGCTCCGGATTGCCATTTTTTCTTCAGGCGGTATGCAAGGCGCCATCCACCAGGCGCGTCAAGCCCAGCGGATTGCCATCCTGCAGCGCTGCCGGCAGCAGGGCGCCCGGCAAGTCCTGATAGCACACCGGCCGCACGAAGCGGTCGATGGCGCTGGCGCCGACCGAGGTGCTGCGGCTGTCGGAGGTGGCAGGGAAGGGGCCGCCGTGCACCATCGCATACGCTACTTCGACGCCGGTAGGGAAGCCGTTGACCAGGATGCGGCCGGCTTTGCGCTCTAGCGTCGGCAGCAGCGTCCGGGCCAGCGCGTGGTCGGCGGCGTCGAGTTGCAGGGTGGCGGTCAGCTGGCCGGCCAGGTGTTCCGCTACCGCGCGCATCTCGGCTTCGTCCTGGCAGGCGACGATCAGCGAGCTGGGGCCGAAAATTTCATCTTCCAGCTGTTCGCTGGCGAGGAAGGTGGCGGCGTCGGTGGCGAACAAGGCTGCTTGTGCCGCGCATGGCGCGGTCGCGGCCATGCCGAGTCCGACGGCGTCGACGCCGCTGGTTGCGTGCATGCGTTCGACGCCGGCGACATAGGCGCCGTGGATGCCGGGGGTCAGCATGGTGCCCGCTGCCTTGGCTTTCAGTGCGTTCGATGCCGCTTCCTGGAACTGCGCCAGGTGTTCGCCTGCCAGGCCGATCACCAGGCCGGGGTTGGTGCAGAACTGGCCGACGCCCATGGTCAGGGAGTCGGCGAAGGCGCTGCCGATCTGGCTTGCTCTTGCTGCGAGTGCATTCGGCAGCAGGAACATGGGATTGATGCTGCTCATTTCGGCATACACCGGGATCGGTTCGCGCCGCTGGGCGGCGGCGCGCATCAGGGCCAGGCCGCCCTGGCGTGAGCCGGTGAAGCCGACTGCCTTGATGGCGGCATGGCTGACCAGGGCCTGGCCGACTTCGTTGCCGCTGCCGATGATCAGCGAGAACACGCCTTCTGGCAGCTGGCAGGCGGCGACGGCTTGCTGGATGACGCGGCCGACCAGTTCCGAGGTGCCGGGGTGGGCATTGTGGGTTTTGACTACTACCGGGCAGCCGGCTGCCAGTGCTGCGGCGGTGTCGCCGCCTGCCACCGAGAACGCTAGCGGGAAGTTGCTGGCGCCGAACACGGCGACGGGGCCGATGGCGATCTTGCGCAGGCGCAGGTCGGAGCGCGGCGGTGTGCGTTCTGGCAGTGCCGAATCGAGGGTGGCGCTGAGGTAGTGGCCGTCGCGGATGACTTTGGCGAACAGGCGCAGCTGGCCGACGGTGCGGCCGCGTTCGCCTTCGAGGCGGGCGGCGGGGAGGCCGGATTCCTGGCTGGCGCGTTCGATCAGTTGCGGGCCGAGGGCGAGGATGCCGGTGGCGATTTCTTCGAGGAATTGGGCGCGTTGTTCGGGGGTGGTTTCGCGGTAGGCGTCGAAGGCTTGCTGTGCAAGCTTGCAGGCGCGCTCCACTTCTGCTGTGCTGCCGGCGCCGAAGTCGGGGGCGATGGTTTCGTTGGTGGCGGGATTGACGGCGCGCAGGCTGCCTTCTGTGCCGCGTACTGCAGTCTGGCCGATGAGCATTTCACCAGTGATATTCATGTATTTTCCTCAATTCGATTATGTGCGCCACCAACAGCGTAGTTAAATGGGGTCAGAGTTTTTTTTCGCGGCCTTTTGCGAAAATTACTCTGACCCCATTTAACGGGCCACGGAGTAGGTGCGGTGGCATGCTAAGAACGGTTAGTGCGTTGCTGAAACGGTAGCTACTCCGTGGATACAAGCCGGGAGTGGCCCGGCAGCCAGTCACTTTTTCTTGCTTCGCCAAGAAAAAGTAACCAAAAAGAAGGCGACCGCACAGCCGTTGCCCGCCTTCGGCGGGTCCCCAAATGAGGCGGGCGCCAGTCGGATGGGGCACAAACTCGCTTCGCTCAAACATGTGCCCCATAATTCCCGACTGGCCCCCGCCCCATTTGGCAACGTCCGCATGCGGGGTACGTCAAAAGCAACGGCAACGGCAACGTCAAAAGCAACGGCAACTTCCAAAGCTCTGCATTTTTACGGCATCGATTTCAAGCGATCCGCGCCGTTGCCAATCCGGACATTTACTGCGGCCCTTGCGCCAGGATCAGCGCTTTCAGCTGTTCGCGTTCTTCTGCGTTGAGGTCGATCAGCGGGGTGCGCACCGGGCCGCCGTCGTGGCCGACGATGGTGGCGCCGGCCTTGACGATGCTTACCGCGTAGCCGGCTTTCTTGTTGCGGATGGCCAGGTAGGGCAGGAAGAAGTTGTCCAGCAGGCGGCCGGTGGTGGCGTGGTCGTCGTTCTTGACGGCGGTGTAGAAGTCCATCGCCAGCTTGGGCAGGAAGTTGAACACCGCCGACGAATAGACCGGAACGCCCAGCGCCTTGTAGGGCGCGGCAAACAGTTCCGCGGTCGGCAGGCCGCCGAGGTAGGTCAGGCGGTCGCCCAGGCGGCGGCGGATCGAGACCATCAGTTCGATGTCGCCGATGCCGTCCTTGAAGCCGATCAGGTTCGGGCAGCGCGCCGCCAGCAGCTCCACCGAATCAGCGTTCAGGCGGCAGATGCCGCGGTTGTACACCACCACGCCGAATTTGACCGAATTGCAAATGGCTTCGACATGCGCGACCAGGCCGTCTTGCGAGGCTTCCGTCAGGTAGTGCGGCATCAGCAGGATGCCTTGCGTGCCTAGACGCTCTGCTTCTTGCGCAAAAGCGATGGCGGCGCGGGTCGGGCCGCCGGCGCCGGCCAGGATAGGTACTTTGCCGCGGCAGGTCTCGACCGCCACCTTTACCACGTTGGAATACTCGGAGCTCGTCAGCGAAAAGAATTCGCCGGTGCCGCCTGCCACGAACAAGGCACTCGCACCGTAGGGCGCCAGCCATTCCAGCCGTTCGGCATAGGTGCTCGGGCGGAAGTCGCCTTGCGCATCGAAGTCGGTGATCGGGAAGGACAGCAGGCCGGAGGAAAGTGTTTGCTTGAGTTCTTGAGGAGTCGTCATGGTCTCGGTGGTGTGTAGTGCTGCGGTTGATAACGGAATGCCTGCTCAAAAGAAGGTTTTGGCATCTCGACTTAAGTTATCAGTCATCGTACAACAAAGAATTGCAGTGCGCAAGCCTAAATTGTTGCTGCTTTAATCAGGAAGGATGAGTGGAGGATGAGAGGGGGAGCCGAAGCGCAGCGCAGGCTGCGCGATTGCGGCCGCTGCGAACGGCCCCGCCCGGGGTTGCCGGACGGCAGGGGGTATTACGCCGCCGATCCCATGCTGTCCTGCACCTTGCGCAAGCGCTCGCGGCTGTTGCTCAGGTGAGTGCGCATGGCGGCGCGGGCGCTGTCGGCATCCTGGCGCACGATGGCGTTGTAGATGTCTTCATGCTCGCGGTGCACGCGGTCGAGATAGGCGGCCGGATCGTCGTGCGCCAGGCGCGCCGAGTTGATGCGGGTGCGCGGAATGATGGTGGTGCCGAGATGGCTCAGGATATCGACGAAGTAGCGGTTGCCGGTGGCTTGTGCGATATGCAGGTGGAACTGGACATCGGCCGCCACCGAGTCGCCGCGCTCGTGCGCGCTCTTCTGGAAGGCGTCCAGCGCCAGCCGCATCTGCGCCAGCTGCTCCTCATTGCGCCGCGCCGCTGCCAGGCCGGCGGCTTCCGCTTCGAGGCTGATGCGCAGTTCCAGGATCGCCAGGATGTCGCGCATGGTGATCACGGTTTCCGGGTCGATATCGAAATTGCTGGTGTTGCTGGCGGCCAATACAAAAGTGCCGATGCCATGCCGCGTCTCAACCAGTCCGGACGCTTGCAGATGCGAAATCGCCTCGCGGATAACCGTGCGGCTGACGCCCTGAGTACGCATCAATTCCGATTCGGTCGGCAATTTATCGCCAGGCTTGCTGCTGCCGTCGCGGATGCTGTCGGCAATATTGGCGACCACGCTCTGCGCCAGGTTGCGATGCTTCTTGCGCGGGGCGCCGGGAGCGGACTGAGGATTGAGCGGTGTATTCATGGATGTGGGCCGCGGGTTGGTAATTCTGGTTGCTAAATTAATTAGCGCTGATTATACTACGAAACTAGTTGTAGGATGACTGATAACATAACATTGGTTTCGGATAGGTAACAATAAAAATAGTGCTGGAAAGCTATTCCATCGCGAGCGCAGACGCTGGCAGCAACAGGAGACGTTTTGAATATCGAGAAAGCGGGTGCTTCGGCGCCGGTGCAGGGCAAGCGCGGCAATGTGCGCTACATGATCTTGTTCATGTTGTTTGCAGTAACTACCTTCAACTACGCTGACCGCGCGATCCTGTCGATTGCCGGCACCGCGATGAAGAGCGAGCTGGGATTCGACGCGGTCACCATGGGCTTCATCTTTTCGGCCTTCAGCTGGGCCTATGTGCTGGGGCAACTGCCCGGCGGCTGGCTGCTGGACCGCTACGGCTCCAAGAAAATCTATGCGATCAGCATTTTCGTCTGGTCGCTGTTTACCCTGCTGCAGGGCGGCGTGCATTTCCTCGGCGCGCTATGGGCGGTGCCAGTGCTGTTCATGCTGCGCTTCATGGTCGGGCTGGCGGAAGCGCCCTCGTTTCCCGCCAACGGCCGTATCGTCGCCGCCTGGTTTCCCACCAGCGAGCGCGGCACCGCCTCGGCCATCTTCAACTCGGCGCAATATTTCGCGACGGTGCTGTTTGCACCGCTGATGGCGTGGATCACCCATGCCTACGGCTGGTCGGAGACCTTTGTCGTCATGGGCGTGGCCGGGCTGGTGATGAGCATGATCTGGCTGCGCACGATCTACAGCCCGAAAGACCATCCGCGCCTGAGCGGCGCCGAGCTGGCGCATATCCGCGACGGCGGCGGCCTGGTGGAGATGGACCAGGGCCTGGGCAGCAGCGCCGCTGCCGATGCACCCAAGGTCAACCGCGGCGCCAAGCTGGCCTACCTCAAGCAGCTGCTGAGCAACCGCATGCTGGCCGGCGTCTACCTGGGCCAGTACTGCATCAATACGATTACCTATTTCTTCCTGACCTGGTTTCCGATCTACCTGGTGCAGGAGCGCGGCATGTCGATCCTGAAAGCCGGCTTCATCGCCTCGCTGCCGGCGGTCTGCGGCTTCCTCGGCGGCGTGCTGGGCGGTTTGATTTCGGACAAGCTGATCAAGCGCGGCTTCAGCCTGACCTGGGCGCGCAAGATCCCGATCGTCGCCGGCCTGCTGCTGTCGACCACCATGGTCTTGTGCAATTATGTCGATACCCAATGGATGGTGGTCGGCATCATGGCCCTGGCGTTCTTCGGCAAGGGCGTCGGCGCGCTGGGCTGGGCGGTGGTGGCGGATACTTCGCCGAAAGAGATCATCGGCCTGACCGGCAGCCTGTTCAACATGTTCGGCAATATTGCCGGCATCACGGCGCCGATCGTGATCGGCTATATCATCAAGGAAACCGGCAACTTCGAGTGGGCGCTGGTATATGTCGGCGCCAATGCCTTGCTGGCGGTGATCAGCTACCTGGTGATCGTCAAGGATATCAAGCGCGTGGTGCTCAAGCCGCTCGATGGCGCGGAACAGCCATACAAGAAATTATCCGGAGTGGAAACACGATGAACAGCATAGCGACAAGTGCGCCTTTATACATCCGCATGCAGGACCAGGACAACGTCGCCATCGTGGCGAATGACGGCGGCCTGCCGGCTGGAACCGTATTTCCCTGTGGACTGGCGTTGCGCGATAGGGTGCCGCAAGGCCACAAGCTGGCGCTGCGCGACCTCGCCGAAGGTGAGCCCATCATCCGCTACGGCGTCGCCATCGGCTATGCGCAGCGCGCAATACCGCAAGGCAGCTGGATAGAAGAATCGCTGGTGCGGATGCCGCCGGCGCGCGAACTGAGCAACCTGCCGATCGCCACCCGGGTGCCGGTCGCGGCTGCACCGCTGGAAGGCTATAGCTTCGAAGGCTACCGCAATGCCGACGGCACGGTCGGCACCCGCAACATCCTGGCGATCAGCACCACGGTGCAATGCGTGTCGGGCGTGGTGGAGCATGCGGTCAAACGCATCAAGGCCGAACTGCTGCCCAAGTATCCACATGTGGACGACGTCATCGGCCTGGAACACACTTACGGCTGCGGCGTGGCGATCGATGCGCCGGGCGCGGAAATTCCGATCCGCACCCTGCGCAACATCAGCATGAATCCGAACTTCGGCGGCCAGGCCATGGTGGTCAGCCTGGGCTGCGAAAAGCTGCAGCCGGGCCGCTTGTTCCCGCAAGGCGCGATTCCGATCCAGAACACCGGCGGCAAGGAAGACGGCTTGCGCGTGGTCTGCCTGCAGGACGCGGAACATGTCGGTTTCGAATCGATGATCGTCTCCATCATGGCGACCGCGGAAGAACAGTTGAACGAACTGAACCGGCGCCGCCGCGAAACCTGCCCGGCTTCGGAGCTGACGGTCGGCGTGCAGTGCGGCGGCAGCGATGCCTTTTCCGGCGTCACCGCCAATCCGGCGGTGGGCTACGCCACCGACCTGCTGGTGCGGGCCGGCGCTACCGTGATGTTTTCTGAAACCACCGAAGTGCGCGACGGCATCGACCAGCTCACCGCGCGCGCCGCCAATGCGGAAGTCGCCGCCGCCATGATCCGCGAGATGGCCTGGTATGACGACTACCTGACGCGCGGCGGCGTCGACCGCAGCGCCAACACCACGCCCGGCAATAAAAAAGGCGGCCTGGCGAATATCGTCGAGAAGGCCATGGGTTCCATCGTCAAATCCGGCAGCAGCGTGATTTCCGGCGTGCTGTCTCCCGGCGACAAGGTCAGGCAGAAAGGTTTGATCTACGCTGCTACGCCGGCCAGCGATTTCGTCTGCGGCACTTTGCAGCTGGCCGCCGGCATGAACCTGCATGTGTTCACCACCGGGCGCGGCACACCCTACGGCCTGGCCGCGGTGCCGGTGATCAAGGTGGCCACGCGCAACGACCTGGCGCGGCGCTGGCACGACCTGATGGATGTCAACGCCGGCCGCATCGCCAGCGGCGAAGCCAGCATCGAGGACGTCGGCTGGGAGCTGTTCCGCCTGATGCTGGACGTCGCCAGCGGCCGCAAGCAGACCTGGGCCGAACACCACAAATTGCATAATGCCCTGACCCTGTTCAATCCGGCGCCGATTACCTGATCGCCGCAATCGCATCCTGCGCGATTCAGGCAGCGAGCGTTTCGGCTCTATGGAACAGCTTGGCGACGATGGTCCACTTGCCTTCCACCTTGAGCAGGTTGAGATAGTCGACCATGATGTTGTCGAACAGCCGCAGGCGCACCTTGACCATCGCCATCTCCGGCGACATCACATCCACCATCAGTATCTCGTCCAGGCGCGCAAAACCGCGCGCCTGCGGCGATTCACGGCCCTGCACCATCTTGCGGTATTCCTGGAAGGGACGGACGGTGACGGCGCCATCCTGGGCAGAGTACAAGACGCAGCCGGGGTGAAACACCTGGTCGAACTTGGCCAGGTCCTGGCTTTGCAGCACGTCGAAATAATCTTTCAGCATGGTTTGGATTTCATTGAGTATCATGGAGTTTCTCATTTCTGGTGGTTGATGGAAGCACGGCGGCTGGCCGGGGACGGCCTGTCGGGCAGGCAATGCATTATCAAATCCGTCCAGCTGCATGTATAGCGCTTCTTTTTCACACATTTTGCGAAAGAAATTCACGGTGAAACTGCCCCCGCTACCCGCATTGCGTGCATTTGAAGCACTGGCCCGGTTGGGCAAGGTGATCGATGCTGCCGAGGAGCTGCACGTCACGCACAGCGCCGTCAGCCACCAGGTGAAAGCCCTGGAAGACTACATCGGCTTGCCGCTGGTGACGCGCGCGGGGCGCTCCCTGACGCTGACGGAAGAAGGACGCGTCTACGCTTACCAGGTGCGCCAGGCGCTGGCCGAGATCGCCGGCGCCACCGACAAGATCCAGCGCCGGCCGCGGGATAGCCAGCTGACGATTTCCGTAGTGCCGTCCTTCGGCACCTACTGGCTGCTGCCGCGCCTGCATGACTTCATTGCGGCTCATCCAGAATTGCAGATCAGCTTGACGGCAAGCATGGCGTTCGCCGATTTCGACAAGGAACTGCCGGATTGCGCCATCCGCTTCGGCCACGGCCAGTGGCCGGATGTGCATTGCGAACCCCTGATGGACGACAGCTTGCTGGTGGTCGCCGCGCCAGGCTTCAACGGCGGCGACCTGGCCATCGCGCCGGACCAGATCATGCAGCTGCCGCTGCTGCACGCCAGCGAAAGCTGGCCGGTGTGGCTGGCGGCGGCCGGCTGCGAGCATTTGCGCCCGCGCGCGGCGCTCGAGTTCACCGATTCCAGCATGATGCTGGAAGCCGCCAGACTGGGTTACGGCGTGGCGCTGACGCGGCGTTCGATCGCCCACGCCATGATCGCCAGAGGGCAGCTGGTGCGGCTCACCGAGATCGAAGCGCCGCACCCGTCGCGCTATTTCCTGGTCTGGCCGGTGCGCAGCCATCAGTCGCCCAAGCTGTTGCAGCTGCTGGCCTGGCTGAAACAGCAGGTGGCGGACTACCAAGGCAGCCTGGCGGCAGTCCGCAAGCCACGTATTCGTAAAAAATAAACCTACCTGGGCAACTCGCGCGATTGCAGGTCGAACGGCACATTCGCCGGGATCTCTTCCGGGTGTTCCTTGTGCTGGAACAGCAGCCCATACTTGGATTCGATGAAGTAGACGCGGTTGCCGACGATGACGCCCGACGAAGGATCGTTCAGTCCGCTGACGATGGTGTCCAGCGTTGCGCTGTCGCCGGCGATCCTGGCGATGCTGATCTGGCCGCCGTAGGGACCTGTCTTGCCGAAGGCATTGCTTTCGAAGATCGCCATGCGGCCGGGAGCGTAGATGCGGATGGCGTCGGCGTTCTTCAGCACGCGCGGCATCTCGATGCGGCTGACCGCGCCGGCCGCGCCGCCTTCTTCGACATCGACCCGCAGCACGTAAGGCACGGCAGTCACCAGGCTGACATACAGGCGGCGTTCGCCGTCGAGTGCGATGCCGTTCAGGTAGAGGCCATCGCTGCCGGCGCCCATGCTCGGATCTTCCTTCCAGATCGTCAGCGCTGCAGCGCCCGGCAACAGGCGCAATACGCGCGGATGAAAGGAATCGGTGACGTACAGTGTGCCGCGGCTATCCTGCACCAGGTCGTTGCAATAGCCTTTGTCCGGCATGGCATAGCTGGCGCGCGGCGCGCCGCTGTCGAGGTCGTAGCTTTTCAGCGCGCTTGGCGTGGAAGGCACGCTGGTGAAGCCCCAGTTGCCGGAGCAGACCCACAGCAATTTATGCGCGGCGTCGACCAGTACGCCCTGGCCGTTGGCGAGACCGTTGGAGCCGGGCGTCACCAGGATTTCCGGTGCGCTGCCATCCGGCCGCACCCGCGCCACCGCGCCCTGGCGCCAGCTGCCGACATAAAACGCGCCGTCCGGTCCGGTCGCCAGGCTTTCCGGATACCAGTCCGCAGGCAGATTCAGGGTCGGCAGGGTCTTTGCGGCATCGGCGGCAAGCACAGGCTGCATTGCGCAAAACAAGGCGCCCAGCAAGGTTGCTGACAAGGCGAGACTGCGCAAAAGGCTGTGTGGCTTCATTTTTTTCTCCATATCGTGGCTAGACGTGGCCATTCTCATTCCGGCGCCTTATTTGATAAACTGGGCAATACTTTACTCACTCGACACTCAGGCTTTAGAATGGATAGATTGACAAGCATGGCCGTATTCGTCCGCGTGGTGGAAAAAGGTAGTTTCGCCGCCGTGGCGGAAGAGTTTTCGCTGTCGACCACCATGGTCGCCAACCACGTGCGGGCGCTGGAGACCCACCTCGGCGCGCGCTTGCTGGACCGCACCACGCGCCGCCACAGCCTGACCGAGATCGGCAGCGTGTATGTGGAACGCTGCCGCGATGTGCTCAACAGCGTGCAGGCCGCCGACTATGTCGCCGAAGCGTTGCGCGCGGTCCCGCGCGGCAAGTTGCGCATGACTTCGCCGGTCACCTACGGCGCACATCGCTTGGTGCCGTTGATCGGCGAGTACATGACGCTGTACCCGGAAGTGCAGGTGGAACTGGTCTTGAACGACCGCGTGGTGGATATGGTGGAAGAAGGTTTTGAAGTGGCGCTGCGTTCCGGCATGGTGGACGGCGCCAATCTGGTCGCTCGCCCGCTGCGCCCGTCGCGCATGTTTGCGGTAGCCAGCCCGGCCTATTTAAAACGCCACGGCACGCCACGGCATCCGGCCGAGCTGAGCGGGTATAACTGCCTTGGCTTCATGTCATGGGGCAAGGATCACTCCTGGCGCTTCAGCCAAGGCGAGCAGCTTGAGGTGGTGCCGGTGCGCGGCTCTTTCGTCAGCAATAACGGCCAGGCTTTGCTGACCGCGGCGCTGAACGGTATCGGTGTGGTGGTGCAAGCCGATGTGCTGCTGGACGCTGCCATCGCTTCCGGCCAACTGGTGCTGCTATTGCCGGAGTGGTCCTTGCCGGGCCGGCCGATCCACCTGGTGCGCACCCGCGATGCGCGGCCGACCGCCAAGCTGCGCACCTTTGTCGATTTCCTGGTGGAGCGGCTCGGCTGAGATGGCGGCTATCTGTCGTTACAGGCTGAGCCGATAGAACTTGGTGTCCAATGCCATGCGCGGGAACGCCGCCGGCAGATCCGCCGGCGTAATCTCGGCAAAGCCGTTCTTTTCATAGAAACGATGCGCGGCCAGGAAGGCGGCGGTGGTGCCCAGGAAGACTTCCTGCAATCCCTGCGCCCTGGACCAGTCGATCAGTGTCTGCAGCAGGCGTTGCGCGACCTGATGCTCGCGTCCGCGGAACGGCGCCTGCACGAACATCTTGCGCAGCGCTCCCTGGCGGTTGCCGATATCGCGCAGCGAGATGCTGCCCACCACTTCGTCCTGTGCCAGCGCCAGCCAGAAATTTCCGTGGCCGCTTTGATAGAAATTGGGGATGTCGAGCAGGTCGGGCTGGTCCTGCAGGCTGATGGCGAGGCCGAACTCCTGCTGCTGGATTGGCAAGATCAGCTTGGCGACGCCATCGCGGTAAGTGTCTGAATAGCTGTTGATGGTGATCATTTTCTGTCGATCCTGAACCATGGTTTGTCGATGAAGATCGATCCTAGCATGCTTGCCGCCGTGTCTGCAGAGGACGAATCAGGCGATTTTTAGCGGGCGTTTATGCCGCAGGCTCGAATTTTTACGACATCTTTATACGCCCCCCACTACACTGATTGCGTCACAGCGATCTATGCCCGTGTCGATATGTGTAGCGCATCGCACCCACAATGCGCATCGCATCGCTGACACCGATTAACGCATAGGAGGAAATATGATCATCACTATTTTCAGCGAAGACGACAGCACCAAACGCTCGATCCTGGCGGCCAACCTGGCGACCTTCTGCGCGCTGCAGCATCGCAAGGTGCTGCTGATCGACGCTACTTCCCTCAAGTATTCCCAGAACTGGGGCGAACGCCGCCTGGCTGCCGACGCCAAGATCAAACTGGCGGTGCGCGGCATGGAAGGCTTGCCGTCGGAACTGGAAAACCCGGCTTCTTATTATCGCAGCCACTTTCAGGACATCATCATCGATACCGACGGCAGCGATTCCTGGAATGCGGATTCGGCGCTGGTGGCCACCGATGTGCTGCTGGTCCCGGTCGGTTCCCGCAGCGGCGACGCCAAGCGCCGGGAAAGCCTGGTCCAGCGTATCGAAGCGCTGCGTCTGTTCAATCCCGCATTGCGCGTACTGGTGGTGGAACTGCAAGCCATCAGCGCTTTCGGCGATGCCGTTGCGGACGAACGCAGCGCCGCCCGCGTATTTTCCCGCAATGTCTTGACGGCGTCGCTGGCGCAGACGGTGGTGCATGAATGGCTGGAAGATAACCGCCTGCTGCAGCAAGGGCAATCGGTGTTCGACAGCGAGCCGCGCAACCAGCGCGCCGCCGCCGAGATCGAAGCCCTGTACCAGGAAATCGCCCGCGCCAGGGATTTGCGCTTGGAAGCAGGCGCTTACGGCCTGGCGATCCTGAACGCGATACAACGGCGCATCATGTCGCATGAAGCGTCTGAGGCGGACGGCTTGAAAGCCGTTGCAGCCGGCGGCGACAGAAGCCGCGTTTAGCGCCGGGCAAAAAAAAGGACAGGCATCAGCCTGTCCTTTGCGCCGTTCCGCGCGCGCTTGCTTCAGCGCCGCGAACTTAGGGGGGCCTCATTTTGCCGTAGCTGCTGCTGCCGGCTGCGCTGCCAGTTTCGGATTGTTCTTTTGCAGATCCGATTCGTCGCTGAGAATATGCGCCGCTTCGTTCAGCAAGACATCTTTCGCGTCCTTGGCTTTTTTCTCGGCTGCCAGCTCGGCGCTCAGGCTGCGCTCATTCGCTTGCAGACCATCGTCCGTGGTATCGGCGTCGGCGACGACGTCAGCCACCTTGCCTTTGGCAGCGTCGTTTGCGCTGTCCTTGGCGCTATCTTTGGCACGGGCCTGGGTACGGGCTTCCTGTTGCGCCATTTCAGCGCGGCGGTCCGCTTCATTGAGAGAGATGGAGCGCTTCTTGCGCAGAGTATTGACCTCGGTCACGTCTTCGACGAAGCGCTGGTAATCCTTGTCCTTCTCGACCCGGGCGTCATGGCGGATCTTGAGCTGCGGCACGAGGTCCTTGATATCGCCCAGCTTGGCATAGTCGGCCGCCTTGACTTCCGACCACGGCAACGCGTTGTCATAGCTCGATTCGCCGAAATTCTCGGTATCCGAGAAGCCCGGCAGGCTGACGTCCGGCGTCACGCCGCGCAGTTGCGTGGTGCCGCCGTTGATGCGGAAGAACTGGGCGATGGTCATCTTCAGTTCGCCGAACTTCGGTTTGTCGTTGTGCGCCAGCTGGTCGAGGTTGACCATGGTTTGCACGGTACCCTTGCCGAAACTGCCTTCACCGATGATCACGCCACGCCCGTAGTCCTGGATCGCTGCCGCAAAAATCTCCGAGGCCGAGGCCGAACCACGGTTGATCAGCACCGCCAGCGGGCCGCTCCATACCGGCGTGTTGCGGTCGTCGGCTTCGACATTGACTTCGCCGCGCGCATTGCGCTGCTGGACGATCGGCCCCTTGCCGACGAACAGTCCGGTCAGGTCCACCGCTTCCGTCAGCGAGCCGCCGCCGTTGTTGCGCAAGTCAACCAGCACGCTGTCGACCTTTTCCTTCTTCAGCTCGTTGAGCAGGGCCGCGACATCGCGGCTGGCGCTGCGGTAGTTCTTGTCGCCCTTGCCGCGCGCATCGAAGTCTTCATAGAAGGCCGGCAAGGTGATCACGCCGACCTTGCGGGTGCTGTCGCCGCTCTTGACCGAGAGGATGGTTTTCTTGGCGGCCTGCTGTTCCAGGCTGATCTTGTTGCGCACCAGGCTCAGCAGCTTGTGCTTGGCGTCCGGACCGGCGTCGGCCGGCAGGATATCTAGCTTGACCACGGTATCCTTGGCGCCGCGGATCAGCTTGACGACGTCGTCGATGCGCATGCCGACCACTTCGGTCATCGGACCCTGGCCTTGCGCCACGCCGACGATGCGGTCGCCGACAGCGATCTTGCCGGACAGCTGCGCCGGTCCGCCAGGCACCAGTTCGCGGATGGTGGTGTATTCATCGCGTTCCTGCAGCACGGCGCCGATGCCGACCAGCGACAGTTTCATGGCGATGTCGAAATCCGCGGCGGCAGTGGTGCCGAGGTAATCGGTATGCGGCTCGATCGATGTCGCGTAGGCGTTCATGAAGATCTGGAACACGTCGTCGCTCTTGTACTTGTAGGCGCGCGCCAGCGAATTTTCATAACGCTTGCTGAGCGTGTCGCGGATCGCCGCGTCCTTCTTGCCGGCCAGTTTCAGGCGCAGCCAGTCGTTCTTGACCCGCTTGCGCCACAGGTCGCGGCTTTCGGCTTCGGTCTTCGGCCACGGTTCCTTGTCGCGCACGAAGGCGTAGTCTTCCTTCTGGCTGAAATCGAAACCCTGCTTCAACAGTTCGCGCGCATAGCTGAGGCGATCGACGATGCGTTGCTGATACAAGTTGAAAATGCCGAAGGGGATGCTGAGATCCTCTTTGTAGATGGCGTCGTCGAGCTTGCCGGCCTGGGCCGTGAACTGGTCGATGTCGGACTGGATGAAAAAGAATTTTTCAGGATCCAGCGATTTGACGTAGCGGTTGAGGATTTTTTCCGCCAGCGCGTCGTCCAGCTTGACCGGCTTGTAATGGAAGCGGGTCAGGAACTGTGCGCTCAGGTGCGCTGCCTGCGCTTGCTGCTGCAACGGCGTCAGGACCGGTGGCGGTCCCGACTCCAGCGCGTGGGCGGCGGTCGAGAGTGCCAACAAGATACAAAGCAGACTATTTTTTAAGCGCATATAACCTTCAGTTCGATGTTCTTACTTACGTGAGCGGGAAATAGTATTCGCAGCAGTCACAATCATATTCCTGCCCTTGCTATCAAGCATGGACATCTGCCGCTGCCGGTGCGGTTTTCAATGCGGCCGGCATGGACGGCAAGCGTCCGCTTCGGGTAATTCTACTTGGCTTTGCTTAAGACTTGCTTAAATCGGGTATTTCCCGCCAGCACCTTAATTTCATACGGTTACTTTACGTTACCTGGCAAGCGAGGACGGGCAGCGCACGCAGGCTGCTGCGGCAAGCGCCGGATTTTCCGCTTTTGCATATTCAAATCCGTTTTTCTTCGTGTACCCGGCGCCGGGCGGGCGCAATACTGACGATTCAGGCCAGCTTCCTTTCCACATTAATCGGGGCAGAATCATGAGTCAAGAAACAATCAAATTCGCTTACTGGGTGCCGAACGTCAGCGGCGGGCTGGTAGTCAGCAAGATCGCCCAGCGCACCAGCTGGGATATCGATTACAACCGCAAGCTGGCGCAGCTGGCTGAGCAGAACGGGTTCGATTACGCGCTCAGCCAGATCCGCTTTACCGCCGGCTACGGCGCCGAATTCCAGCATGAGCCGGTGGCTTTCACCCATGCCTTGCTGGCCGCCACCACCAAGCTCAAGGTGATCGCTGCAATCTTGCCCGGACCATGGACGCCGGCAGTTGCCGCCAAGCAGCTTGCCACCATCGACCAGCTGACCGGCGGCCGCGTTGCCGTGAATATCGTCAGCGGCTGGTTCAAGGGCGAATTCACCGCCATCGGCGAACCTTGGCTGGAGCACGACGAGCGCTATCGCCGTTCGGAAGAATTCATCCGCGCCCTGAAAGGTATCTGGACCACCGACAATTTCACCTTCCGTGGCGATTTTTATCGTTTTAGCAACTACACCCTGAAACCCAAGCCGCTGCAGCAGCCGCACCCGGAAATTTTCCAGGGCGGCAGTTCGCGCGCAGCGCGCGACATGGCCGCGCGCGTATCCGACTGGTACTTCACCAACGGCAATACGGTGGCAGGCATCAAGGCGCAGGTCGACGATATCCGCGCCAAGGCGGCCGCCAACGGCCATAGCGTCAAGGTCGGGGTGAACGCCTTCATCATCGCGCGCGACACCGAAGCCGAGGCGCGCGCAGTGCTGGCCGAGATCATCGCCCAGGCCGATCCTGCCGCGGTGCACGCCTTCGGCGACGCCGCCAGGCAGGCCGGCCAAGCCAGTCCCGAAGGCGAAGGCAACTGGGCCAAGTCCAGCTTCGAGGATCTGGTGCAGTACAACGACGGTTTCAAGACCGACCTGATCGGCACGCCGCGCCAGATCGCGGAACGGATCGTGGCGCTGAAGCAGGTGGGCGTCGACCTGGTGCTGAGCGCTTTCCTGCATTTCCAGGAAGAGGTCGAATATTTCGGCCGCCACGTGCTGCCTTTGGTGCGCGAGCTGGAAGGCGAACTGGCGCCGGAAACGGAAGTGCTGGCAGTCTGAACAAGCAGTTCAGAGGAAGCGCTCCATGGCCCGCAGCACCTTGCCGTAGGAGACCGGAAGCAAGCGTTGCAGCCAGGTCAGGGTAGCGGCCTTGCTGCCATAAATGATGCGCTTCTTGCCGCGGGCGACGCCGTCCAGCATGGCCGCCGCCATAGCTTCCGGCGGCGTCACCAGCAGCTTGCCGGCCAGCGCCAGCAAGCGCTGTTCGACATGGTCGGCATTGGCCGCCAGGCGGCCAGTCTGGGCGATCCCGGTGCGGATGCCGCCGGGGTGCACGCAGGTGGCTTGCACGCCGCTGCCCTCCAGTTCCTGCCACAGGCATTCGGTCCAGCCGCGCACGCCGAACTTGGAGACGTTATAAGCGCTTTGCCCGGGCACCGCGATCAGCCCGAAGACGCTGGAAAGATTGACGATATGGCCTTCCTTCTGTTGCAGCAGGATCGGCAGGAAGGCCTTGGTGCCATAGATCACACCCCACAGATTGATCCCCAGCTGCCATTCGATTTCCTCGATGCTGCTGTGGGCGATGGTGGCGGTCAGCGAGACGCCGGCGTTATTGAAGATGTAGTGGGCGCTGCCGAAATCGCGCAGCACCTGGTCGGCGTGGGCAAACACCTCGTCCTTGCGGGCGACGTCGACGCGGTAGCTCCTGACCTCGGCGCCTGCCGGCATCAGCCGCAGCGTTTCCGCCAGGCCGTCCTCGCTGAGGTCGGAGATGGCCAGGCGTGCGCCGGCCCGCGCCAGCTGCAGCGCCAGATGGCGGCCTATGCCGCTGCCGGCGCCGGTGACTACCGCGACCTTGTCCTTGAAGCTCTTCATCGCACATGTCTCCCTGTCGGGTGTCCTGTCACAGGCGCAGCCTGCCGCTCAGGCCAGCGTCTTGCGGAATGCCAGGTAATCGGCGGCGCTGCGCCTGGGTGCTTCTATCATCGGCAAATGGCCGATGCCTTCCATCAGCTGCAGTTGATTGTGCGGGAACAGCGCCTGGAAGCTGTAGGCGCCGGCCGGGTTGAGGATCTGGTCCTGCTTGCCCCAGACGATCAGGCAAGGCGTGGCCAGCGCCTGATATTGCGTCTCCAGCAAAGGCGAGGTCGTCAGCTGCTGCATGATCCGGCTGTGCAGGGGATAGTCGCGGATTGCCCGCTGCGCCAGGGTGGTGCGCAGCGACCACGGGATATAGGGTGGGCGATGGGTGGTGCTGCGCATCAGCACGGCAAAGTCTTGCTGGCGGCGCAGCAGCAGCGGCATCTCGCCGCTTTCCAGGTAGCGCTTCAACAGCACGGTATCCTGCGCCGCCGCCGTACCGGCCGCATCCAGCAGCCACAGGCTGACGACCCGCTCGGGATAGGCAGCGCTGAACTGGGCGCTGATGAAACCACCCATCGAATTGCCGCCCAGGTGCACCCGCTCCAGTCCGAGCTGATCGAGAAAGGCGCGCAGCCGTTCTACCTGGTCGCTCATGGCGTAGCTGGCGGCGGGATCGCGGCTGGCGTCGCCGAAACCCGGCAGGTCGGGACAGATCACGCGGTAATGCGGGGTCAGGAAGCCGGCGATGCGGGTGAAGTTATCCTTGTCGCCGCCAAAGCCGTGCACCAGCACCAGTACCGGCGCGTCAGGCGAGCCGCCGTGCAGGTAGGGCATGCTGCATCCGGGCAGGCTGACTTCCGCCAGCGCCAGGCCGGCGCGCCGGCGTTCCAGCTGCAAGGCCAGGCGCGCGGAGGTCGCCGGCAGCAGACGGTCGAACAGTAACACTAGCAGCAGACCGGCAAAGATGGCGATGCCGACGATCAGTATGCTCATTTATGGTCTCGCTTTGGTTTGACGTTTTCCTGCAGAAGGGGAGCGCACCAGCTGCCACTCGCTGACGATGCCGGCGGCCACCGCTTCCAGGTTGCGCACCAGGGTCGCCCGCGGCAGCTTGAAATCCGACAGCACCCATTCCTTGGCGAGCTGGTAGGCCGAACCCATCATGGCGGTGGCCAGCACTTGCAGCGAGAGGCCGTTGCCGGGATTGGGCGGCAGTTCCTTGAATATTTCGAGCCGTATCACATCGACCGTGATCGCCAGCTGGGCGCGGTAAGCCTGGTTGGCGTTGTCGCTGGCGCCGACGATTTCGATCAGCGTCAGGCGCGCGCGCGCGGGATCGTCGGCGATCACCTTGAAATAGGATTGCAGGGCGGCGCGCAGGCGCGACATCGGGTCAGGCTGGGCGCTGGCGATGTCGGCGCTGACGATGCCGAAGATGGTTTCCGCCGCCTGCTGGTAGCAGCTGCACAGCAGCTCGTCGAAATTGGCAAACGACTCGTAAAAATAGCGTTCCGTCAGGCCGGCTTCAGCGCACAGGGATTTGAGGGTGGAGGCGTGATAGCCGTCGCGGCCGAAGCAGCGGATGGCAGCCTGGATCAGGCGCGCGCGCCGTTCTGCCTTGCGCTGCGCGATGCCGACGCCGCGGTAAGCGCGTTCGGGCGGGGATGCCGTTTTCCTGGTGACCATGGAGGTTGGGAAGATAAGTGGCGACTGACGAGCCTATATTGACATTGCTCAATGTCACTTGTAAAGTGGAATAGTGACTTTTGTTAATGTCAGTTTCGGCCGGGCCGGAAGGCCGCCCTGGCAGGACGCTCCGCGGGCAGCGGGGGAACTAACAGCAAAGGCAGGATATGACTGGTTTCAAGCAGGACGCTACCGGCCCGGACGTGGAAGTCGCCATCATTGGCAGCGGCTTCTCCGGACTGTGCATGGCGATCAGGCTCAAGCAGCAGGGCATAGAGAATTTCGTGATCCTGGAAAAGGATGCGGTGTTTGGCGGCACCTGGCGCG
>Ga0210409_10000400_pt1 | contig 74691 bp, 61 predicted proteins | sample IncBWH17MmetaG_FD_161649 | JGI IMG/M metagenome (GOLD analysis project Ga0210409, IMG submission 161649) | Forest soil microbial communities from Barre Woods Harvard Forest LTER site, Petersham, Massachusetts, United States - Inc-BW-H-17-M | ecosystem: Environmental > Terrestrial > Soil >... | reverse complement strand
CTCAATGGCTTTTTTGTCGCGCTTAAACCAAGTCATAGATAGTCAAGGAACTGCAGGCTAATAGTCGATACCCCGCTGAGCCAGTATACCCTTCGTATACGGGTGTTTCACCTCGCGCATCTCGGTGACCAGATCCGCTAGCTCGGTTAGTTGTGGGTGGGCATTTCTGCCGGTGCAGATTACGTGAACGCGCTCAGGACGATTTCTTAATGCTTCCGCAGCCTCGCCTGGGTCGAGCATTTTGTAGCTGATGGTGTAGTTGATCTCGTCCAGGATCACCAGATCGTATTTCCCGCCGTAAATTGCTTCCCGGCCGGCCTGCCAGCACTCCTGTGCCAACTTGATATCTTCGGGATCGGTTTCCGCGCCGCCAATTTTTACGAAACCCCGCCCCATGGGCCGGATTTCAAATTTATCGTCGCCCAGCATTTTGGCCGCGTCCAGTTCACCGTAATGCCAGGAGCCCTTGATAAATTGCACCATCAAAACGCGCATGCCCTGGCCAACGGCGCGAAAGGCCGTACCTAACGCGCAAGTGGTTTTACCCTTACCGGGTCCGGTGTAAACAATGAGCAATCCCTTTTCTTCCGGCATCGATGTCCGATCGAATGGCTTGGCTTATTCGCGAAAACCAAAGAAGTGTGCGGATTGGTCGCTGAAAGGTCAAGAGCGCCTACAGCAATTGCAGCCGTTTCACGAGTTCCCCAGCGATGCAATGGATCCGGTCTTGCGTGGCTGCAGGCATCGCCGTCTTTGTTTTTGCATGTGGGTCAGACAAGACGATCCACAAGCCGGGACGGTAAACTTCGTCGTCACCGGGGCAAATCGCGCCAGTCAATTGAACCAGCTCAAGCGCCGGGGGCTTGGAATGCGTGAAATCCAGTTTTGCATTTTCCGGAGAGCCTGCTTGAAAAGGCGGGTGAACCAGCAGGTCCATCAACACGCCGCGAGCGTCATCGACGAGATCGCGAAAACCCTGGGAAACCAGAATGGAGTCGACGTCGCGCGGCGTCGGCTGTTCCAGTTGATCGAGATCGTAATCGGGCAACGGCTTATCGAGCGGAATTTCGATCGTTGCTGAGGGCTGATTTACGTCGGCGATGATGCGAATGGACATAGTTGCTGCTTTCGAATGCACAAACTACTTTGGGTAGGCGCTGCCGGCGAGAATTGCAAAGGCACGGTAGAGCTGCTCAGCGAGCATAACACGCGCAAGTTCATGCGAGTAGGTCATGGCGCTGAGGGATAACTGTTGCTGAGCCTGGCGCCGAATGTCTTCCGGGAAACCCTCAGCTCCGCCGCACACGAATATCAATTGGCGGGTGCTTCGGTCGCGATGTTCGCCGAGCCATTTGGCAAAGTCTTTGGAATCCAGGGTTTTTCCCGTATCGTCGAGCAACACGATGGTCGACGGCTGGTCGAAGGCAAACTTTTTTAGTGCCGCTTCCGATTCGCGCAGTTCGGTTACTTCAATGGGCGCGTAACGGCTTATGCGTTTCACGTAATCATCAATGATGACGCGAAGCTCGGGCCGGCGAGTCTTGCCAAGCATGACCAGCTTCAGGCGCATTTTTCCTTAGGCCATCAGGAAACCGCTTCGCCCGGGAAGTGTCCGTGGTCTCCGGAGTTGCGATGGTGCACGCTATCGTGACCCAGGCTTTCGGGTGAATCCGGGATTTCCAGCTTTGGTGCGGAGCGCCACAAGCGTTCGAGGTCGTAGTAGCGGCGCGCCTGTTCGCTGAACACGTGAACGACGAAGCCTCCAAAATCAAGGAGTGCCCATTCGGCGGACCGTTGCCCTTCGCGGTGCGCTGGCGAGCGCTGCGCGTGTTTGTACAATTGCTCTTCAACCTCGGTGCAAATGGCCTGCACCTGCGGCGTGCTGAAGCCCGTACAGATTACGAAGTACTCCGTGAACGCCCCCAAGCCGCTCAAATCGAGAACGGTAATGGCCCCGGCTTTTTTTTCCTGCGCCGCATGGACGGCCAGTTGCACACCTTTTGGAAAGGATTCTAGTTTCACTGGTATAACCTTTGTTTCAGAATGTATTCCTCTACGCGGGCAGCCACAAGCCCGTGAATTGATTGACCGCGATTCGCTCGCCGGCGAATGTCTGTTGCTGAAATATCGCTATTCACATTTTCCAGGAGATAAACGGTGCTGCGATGCAGGTGCGCGACTACCTGCGAAGGATGCGCAGCTTCAGTTTCTTTTTTAACATCCGGGCGCGCAATCGAGTCCGGCGGAATCACCAGTCGCAGCGCTTCCGGGCGAATGCCCGGTCGATTGGCGACGATGAAATCGCACATCCCGAGAAGCGTTTCGTATTCCTTCCACATCGGAATATCCAGAAATGCGTCGGCGCCAATCATAAAAAAAACTCGGTCGCCGGCGTGGTTGTAGCTGTGCCGAAAATAACGCACGGTGTCGACAGAATAGTGCAATTGTGTGCCGCTGAAGTCTTCTCCTGCTTCGGCCAGTGACGGAACGAAGTGAGGATGTTCCGTGCAAGCCAGAGAAACCATTGCAAAACGGTGCGGAAAAGGCGCGAGATGTTGTTTCAGTTTGTGGGGAGGCCGGCTGGCCGCAATGAAATGAATTTCGTCAAAATTGAAGCGCCGGTCGGCCGCGCGCGCGATGGCCAGGTGTCCGTTGTGGATGGGATCAAATGATCCACCAAAAACAGCGATGCGACGCGGATGATGCTTTGCGGCGGTGCGGTGGGCTTGCGCGGTGGTCAATGCTTCTCCGGGATTAAAGTCGTCGCCCACAGTTCGGCTGGGGCGCCATGTCGCAATTCTCTCATGATTTTTCGTCGCGGCTTACTAGCGGCGCATCGGCTTCAGGCACGCTGGCACGGACAGGAATGGCTGACGCGGCGTCAGATATTTGACCATCAGCAGCATCAAGCGCATCGGCAGCATCCGGTGCGGGCTTAGGAATTTTGTCCAAAGCATCCGCGATAGAGCGAACCAGCTCCTTTACACCTTCGCCGGTAGCGGCGGAGATGGAATGAAATTCAAGATGCTCCCGGCGGCAAAAATCGCGCAACGCTTCGAGGCGTGTGCGGTCGGTAGTGGCATCGAGCTTGGTGGCCACCACGATCAGAGGCTTATCCATAAGAGTTCCGCTGAAAGCCGCCAGCTCCCCCGAAATAACTTCATAAGAGTGGACCGGATCGTCGTCGTTCGAATCGCTGGTGTCGATCAAATGAACGAGCAAACGCGTGCGTTCCACGTGACGAAGAAAACGCATGCCCAGCCCGGCGCCTTCGTGCGCGCCCTCGATCAGTCCAGGAAGATCAGCGACTACGAATGTGCGCCCTAATTCGGTTCCGTGCGCGCCGGTTCCTCCATCCGCGTTCACCACACCGAGATTTGGCTCCAGGGTAGTGAAGGGATAATTCGCAATTTTTGGTCGTGCCGCGGAAATCACGGAGATTAAGGTGGACTTCCCCGCATTTGGGAATCCCACCAGGCCCACGTCGGCGAGTAATTTCAATTCCAGACGCAGATGACGCTCTTCGCCGTCCTGACCTTCTTCATGCTCGCGCGGTGCCTGATGCCACGGTTTCGCGAAGTGCTGATTGCCGCGCCCACCGCGGCCACCGTGCGCCACCAGGACGCGCTGGCCAGGTGTAGCCAGGTCCGCGATGGTCTCATTCGTTTGCGCATCGAATACCACCGTGCCTACCGGAACGAGCAGCACCATGTCTTCGCCAGATTGCCCGCTGCAATTGGAGCCTTCCCCGTGACGCCCACGGTCGGCTTTGAACTCCCGGTTATAGCGATATCGCAGCAGCGTATTGTCGTTGATGTTCGCTTCCAGATAAATGCTCGCGCCATGGCCGCCATCGCCGCCGGATGGGCCCCCGCGCGGAACATATTTTTCGCGCCGAAACGCCACGCAGCCGTTGCCGCCATGGCCTCCCTTTACGAATATTTTTGCTTCATCAGCGAACACGAAACGTCCTTTGAGCTTTTAGCGGAGAAATTGTTGAAAAAACAAAACGGTCCCGGATGACCGGGACCGCCAAAATATCGCAGACCGAAGTCCGCTTGAATTCATAGTGCCGATACCGTTCAGTTCGTCGCGGATTTCGCGGAAGATTTCGCTTCGTCGGCAGGTTGCACGCTAATAAAGCGCCCGTTGCGGCCCTTATCCTGGAACTGCACTATCCCAGTGACCAGTGCGTAAAGCGTGTCGTCCTTACCTTGTCCGACGTTGACGCCAGCCTGATGCTTGGTGCCGCGCTGCCGAATGAGAATAGTTCCAGCGTTCACAAATTCTCCGCCGAAGCGCTTCACGCCGAGCCTCTGACCATGTGAATCGCGGCCGTTTGTAGAGGAGCCGCCGCCTTTCTTATGTGCCATGATGAAATCCTTTTCGGGAAACTTGCGTTAAATCCCAGTGAATAAATTATTTGTACTTGTAACTACAGCGAGATGTCGCTGACCTGTACCGCCGTGTAATTCTGGCGATGGCCGCGAGAAATCTTGTACTGATTGGTCTTCTTGAATTTCAGCACAGTGACCTTCTTGGAGCGGCCCTGTTGCACGATCTTTCCGGTCACCTTGGCTTTGGAAGCGTCCGATCCGGAGAGAACTTTCTTGTCTTCCGTGTGCACCGCCAAAACAGATCCAAAATTCACAACTTCGCCGACCTCGCCGCTAACTCTTTCAATTCGAATAGTATCGCCCGGCGCGACACGGTACTGCTTGCCCCCGGTTTTGATTACCGCGTACATAAGCCTCCGCCCTCTAAAGACAAACCATAATTATATGATTTACCAGCCAATCCCGTCAACGCAGTAAAATACCATGGCGCAGCAAATCGCCGACTTAGATTTGTTGGCGGGCAGCAGAAATAACCTTAACTAGCATGCTGAAGTTATAATTCGCGCGTTTCCCACCATCAGGAGTTTGCCGAAGCCGACGTCGTCGCGGCGGTTTTGCGCGCCGGCGGCGCAATTGCAATCACTCACGGGTCACACGCAATGAAGGCGCATGAATAGACTTTGATCCCTGTCTATACAAGTTGACTAAGCGTGCGGGTGAGCCTTGTCGTAGATGTCCATTAGCTGGCGGATGGACGCATGTGTATATTTTTGCGTAGTGGAAAGCGATTGGTGCCCTAACAATTCCTGAATGGCGCGAAGGTCGGCGCCGTCGGCTAGCAAATGCGTGGCGAAAGCATGCCGCATGGAATGTGGGTGCAAATCCCAGTTCATGTTTACTAGCCGCACGTATTTTTTGACGATGCGACCAACAGAGCGTTGGGTGAGGCGCCGACCGGCGTAATTTAAAAAGACCGCTTCGCTGTGTGGAGTCGCGGTGCTGCTGGCATAGCCGCCGGATGTTTGCAGCAACAATTGTTCTCGCAACGGCCAATATTTATCAAGAGCCTCCTGCGCCTTATTGCCGTACGGCACGATGCGTTCCTTGTTGCCTTTGCCGGTTACCCGGATCATTCGCTCCCTTTGTTCAATATCGACAAGATCCAAACCGGTCAATTCGCTGACGCGCAGCCCCGCCGCGTATAGAAGCTCCAGCAAGGCGCGGTCGCGACGGAGCAATAAACCTTCTTCGCGAAGCTTCGGTTCGATTCGCAACGCCAGAGCTACTGCAGGCGACCATTGTGTTTTCGATTTGCTTTTACTCTTCGGCAGCGATCCGCCCATGTCCGCAAGATGATTCAAAAAACTATTCATCTCCTCCGCCGAAAGAATCGAAGGTATGCGCTTCGGCAATTTCGGCGTGGGCACCAGACGTGCCGGGCTTTCGTTTAACATTCCCTCGCGTACACAGTATTTAAAAAATGAACGTAAAGTCGCGAGTTTGCGGGCAACGGAAGACTTCTTGAGGCCTTGTTCGTGCAAGTGGGCGACAAATTCACGAATGATCCCGTGGTTAATCGTGCTCAGCATCGGGAGAGACATTCCAGGAGGTGTTAGAAACGCCACAAACTGGCGCAGATCTTTACCGTAATTCGAGATGGTATGTGGTGAGGAATTTTTAACCGAAACAAGATATTCGAGATAACTTTCGATCGCTTGTTTCATCGGCCACGCTGGACTCCATGCAAAATCATACCTAAACATTAGGATGTGTATACGAGTTCGAAACGCTGTATGCCTAGATTGAAACTGAGGGGGAGATTCAGACTTTTGCTGGCTCGGGAACAACCTCTTCAGCGGTCACAGCCGGCTGTGCTTCCGGTGCGAGCACCTCAAAGTCGCAGCCTTCCTTCAGACAGGTGCGCACGGTTCCGATCTTGCTGCGTTTTTCAACAATGAATGGAGCGCCGCACTTGGGGCACGGCTCCGCGATGGGCATGTGCGGAGTAGTGAAATCACAATCGGGATAACGCGAGCAGCCATAGAAAACGCGAGGTCGCCCGCGTCCGCCTTTTCCGGCGCTGCCGCGACGAACGAATTCCCCTTCGTTGCACTTCGGACATTTGATGCCCATGGTGATCGGCCGCGTGTATTTGCACTTCGGATAATTTGAGCAGCCGATGAATTCGCCAAAACGTCCGTGTTTTTTTACCAAGCCGGAATCGCACAGGGTGCACTTTTCGTCCAGCGGCTCATCAGGCTGGCGCGCGATGCGCGTGCCTTCCACCAGACGTCGCGTAGTTTTGCAATCGGGATAGCCAGTACAGGCCAGAAACACGCCAAAACGCCCGCGCTTGATGGCCATTTCCTTACCGCAGTTATCGCAGTATTCGATTTTGTTTTCATCGCCTGGAGGCACTTCCGGGGACAGGTCCTCGATAAACTCGCAATCCGGATAACGCGAGCAGCCCAGAAAAAATCCATGACGGCTGATGCGCTCCAGCAATTCGCCTTCACCGCACTTTTCGCACTTTTTCCCTGTGGGAATGCCGGCTTTGTAGGAAAGCATTTCGTCGTCTGCTTTATCCAGATCGATTACGAACTTATCCCAGAATTCTCCGACCGCCGTGCGCCAACCGAGCTTGCCTTCTTCAATTTCGTCCAGCTCGTCTTCCAGGCGCGCAGTAAAAGTGACATCAAAAATATCTTCGAAGCTGCGGATCAATAACACGCTGACTCGCTCTCCCAGCATTGTCGGTGTAAAGCGCCCCTGATCTTTCTTCACGTATTCGCGCTCCACCAGCGTGGAAATGATGGAAGCGTACGTAGACGGGCGTCCGATACCCTTTTCTTCCAGATCTTTTACCAGGGTGGCGTCGTTGTAGCGCGGCGGAGGCTCAGTGAAGTGCTGGTCCGGCCGAATCTTGTCCAAACGCAGGATTTGCCCTTCGGTGACGCGGGGCAAAGCATTGCCTTCGCCCTCGTCGGCTTTCTCGTCCTCTTCGCGGTCGGCGATGGATGCAGGCGTTTGATAAACACGCAAGTATCCGTCAAATTTCTGTACCGAACCGTTGGCGCGAAAGGTGTAGTCGCCTGCTGTAATGTCAATCGTGGTTTGATCGAAAATCGCGGGCAGCATTTGTGACGCAACGAAACGCTGCCAGATCAATTGATAGAGCTTGAAAAGATCGTCTTCCAGATATTTGCGAACATCTTCCGGCGCGCGCATGGCGTCGGTCGGCCGAACCGCCTCGTGGGCTTCCTGCGCATCCTTTTTGGATTTGTAATAATTGGGCTTTTCCGGCAAATAATTCGAACCGAAACGCTCGGGAATCAATTCTCGCACCTGCGCGAGAGCATCCGCCGAAACGTTCACGGAATCGGTGCGCATATAGGTGATCAGCGCCACCGATCCTTCGTCGCCAAGCTCAACTCCTTCGTAGAGCTTCTGAGCCAGCGACATAGTGCGTTTTGCGGTATAGCGCAACCGGTTGTAAGCGGCCTGCTGCAGCTTGGAAGTCGTGAACGGAGGAGGCGGGTTGCGGCGCTTCTCTTTCTGCGTGACGTTGGCAACCTGCCACTGGGCGTCACTTACGGCCGCAACGATTTTGTCCGCGGTTTCTTGATTGGAAACTTCAACATCCTCGCCTTTGTGCTTAAAAAGCTTGGCTTCAAAGAGCGGCGGCTCGCCGCCATCCAGCATCGCGTGGATGCTCCAATATTCCTGCGGCACAAATTCACGAATCTGAACTTCCCGTTCCACGATCAGTCGCAGCGCCACCGTTTGTACCCGGCCGGCAGACAGTCCGCGGCGTACTTTATTCCAAAGTATGGGAGAAACTTTGTAGCCCACCAGGCGGTCAAGAACACGCCGTGCCTGTTGCGCGTCCACCAGATCGCCATTTACGTCGCCTGCCTTGGCGAAAGCGGCCTTGATAGCCTTAGGCGTAATTTCGTTGAACATTACCCGCCGATATTTGGCGCGATCCGACTTCTTGGTGGCCAGTGTATCGAGCAGGTGCTGCGAGATGGCTTCGCCTTCGCGGTCCGGGTCGGTGGCCAGATAAACATTGGGTGCGTTTTCGGCAGCTTTGCGCAGGTCCGCAATTACCTTGACCTTCCCGGGAATGACTTCCAGGGTAGGCTCAAAAATATTTTCCGCAGTGACCACCACGGGCTTCGGCGGCTTCTTCTCCTCAACGACCTTCTCGCCCTCTTTTGCCTTGGTCTTGCGCTTCTTCTTTTTCTTTTTTCCGTTTTCACTGCCAGGCAGAAGAATGCCTAACGTCTTTTTAGGCAGATCCAAGACGTGACCCAAGGAGGCCTTAACGGTATATTCCCGGCCCAGATATTTATTGATTGTTTTCGCCTTTGCCGGCGATTCCACAATTACTAACGAACGAGCCATGTTGCCTTTGTAACTCCGTAATCTTCCGCAGGAAGGGTCGACCGCAGGGGAGTGTGTCCTTCTCGCTACCTTAGCAGATGCGGAGATTCCGCATCCGGGTGCTTCTCTCGCAGCGACACGCGCCGGTTTACTAACCTGATTTGTTGTCTAAATCCAATTACAACATAACTTTACTGAATTGTTTGCCAGGCAATTGCCGGACCACGCCTTTCATCTCCAAGTCAAAAAGCGTAGCCAGAACCTCGGAAGAGTTCAAGCCGGAGTTTTCCACGAGTTCGTCAATGTGCCGGGTTTCCTCAACTACCAGTCATTGGTAGAGTTTTTCTTCCGCGGCTCCTAAGGCTGCAAAGGCCAGCAGATTCCTTTGTTCCGCCTCCGGGCGTTCGGCCGTCACCAAAGCAGCTCGCACCGGTGTAGGCAGCTCTTCGATCACGTCCTCGGCGTTGACCACCAGCTTGGCGCCCAGCTTGATTAGCATATTTGGCGCGTAGCTGACCGCTTGGGTCACATTCCCCGGAACCCCAAAGACTTCTCTGCCAAACTCCATGGCCAGGCGTGCGGTTATTAAAGACCCGCTGAACTCTGCCCCCTCGATCACAATCACCCCTAGCGGCATGCCTGCGACGATGCGATTCCTGATGGGGAAATTCTCGGGTGCAGGATGTGTTCCAAGAGGGAACTCACTCAGAATAGCGCCCCGCTCCAAGACTTTTTCGTAGAGCTTTTTGTTTTCTTTCGGATAACACACGTCAATGCCGGTCCCCAAGACCCCGATCGCGCGACCGTTGGACGCCAACGCCCCATGATGGCCAATGGCATCAATCCCGCGTGCCATGCCGCTTAGGATGACCAGGCCACGCGCTGCAAGGTCACGTCCCAGACGCTCCGCCATTTGTGAACCGTAAAGCGTCGGCCGCCTCGTGCCTACGATGCTGAGACAGGGCATGTTCAAAATTTGCGGATCGCCGCGCAGGTAGCAGAGCACTGGCGGATCATAAATTTGCGACAGTGTTTGAGGGTATTCCGGCTCTGTCCAGTTCAGTAGGCGACAGCCGGGTATATTGCGAATGCCGGCCAGCTCCTTTTCGGCACGTTTGAAAGCCTCCTTATTATGGATGGCTTGCGACACCCGCGCGGGAAGGCTGCACGACTCCAGTTCTGTCAGGGACGCGTAAAATATGCGATCAGGCGATCCAATCTTGCGTAACAACCGAGCGCACAACCGGCCCGCCAGCCCAGGAGTCAGCGCCAGCGCCAGCCAGGAGAGGGAAGCGTCTAGCTCCATCGCGCCTTGAGCGTATGCGTGTGATTACCTATTTGTCAACTATCAATATTTATATGGGCTGCGCGGGATCTTCCGCCAACACGCTTCGGAAGATTCCCATGAAAACATCCACGTCCCGTTCGGAAATGATCAGTGGCGGCCGAAGCTTGATGACATTGTTAAAAGGCCCGTCCGTTCCGGTGAGGACACCGCATTCGCGAAGCCGGTTTACCACGTATGCCGCCTGCGCGGTTGACGCCGAACGCGTGACAGGATCCAAAACTAAGTCGACACCCAGAAACAAACCCGAGCCACGCACATCGCCGATGATCGGATACTGCCTTTGCAGCGCGAGCAGCAATTCCTTCAGATAATTGCCCACCCGAAGCGCGCGTTCCTGTAAATTTTCTTCTTCCACTACTTTCAGCACCGTCAATCCTGCGGCGCAGGCCACCGGATTGCCGCCGAAGGTGCTGAAGAATTCCATGCCATTGTCGAAGGACCGCGCGACTTCCTGCGTAGTGATTACCGCTGCGAGCGGAAAGCCGTTGCCGATTGGTTTTCCCAGAACAACTATGTCAGGGACCACATTTTGCGTTTCAAAACCCCAGAAGTGCGTACCCAGGCGCCCGAATCCAACTTGCACTTCGTCCGCGATGCACAGGCCTCCGGCACCACGAACGCGGCTGTATACCTGCTCCAGATACTTTGGCGGGAAAACAATTTGGCCACCGACACTTGGAAGTGTCTCAGCGATGTACGCCGCCGGCGCGCGGCCTTGCTTGCTCATGTCGTCCAGAATTTCCTCCACATCAGCCGCGTATTTTGTTCCCGCCTGCGGATCATCGCGCCGATATTTTCCGCGATAGTCATCGGGCATGCACGCGACGTGAACCCACGGTTTCAGTCCACGGCCACCTGGCCCATCAAATTTATAAGGACTGATGTCGATCAACGTCGAAGTATTCCCATGGTAAGCGTGCTCCAGGACAATGACGTCCTCGTGCTTGGTATGCGTCCGCGCGAGCCTGAGCGCCAGCTCGTTGGCTTCACTGCCGGAATTAACAAAGAAACACACACGTAACGGTTCGGGCAGATGTTGCGTGAGTCGTTTGGCATACCGGTTAACAAGATCATGGACATATCGCGTATTGGTATTGAGTACCGCAATTTGCCTCTGGACCGCTTGCACCACTCGAGGATGACTGTGGCCTACCAGCGGCACATTGTTGTAAAAGTCCAAATAGGCGCGCCCGGTTTCGTCGTAAAGATGTTGCATCCAGCCGCGCACGATTTTCAGCGGCTTCTGGTATGAGATGCTTAGATTTTTGCCCAGCAACTCACGGCGCGCAGTTAGCGTTTCCTGCGGCGTGGGATCTTGCTGAGGAAAACGGTTCTTCGGAATACCTACCAGCAAATTGGGATCAGGCGAAAGACTGGTCCAAAGCGCACGCTGCGAAGCATAAGCGACACCGGGAAAATCTGCGCCCAATTCAAGCAAGTCAAGAATAATTTGGAAATGGAGATGCGGTGGCCAGCCGCCGTTTTCTTGAAACCCGCCGATGCGAGCGAATTTTTCTCCGCGAGCGAGACGTTGGCCGGTTTTCAATCGCGCGAGCGATTCTTTGTCGAGGTGGCCATACAACGTAAAGAATATGTCGGCATCATCAGCGTCATGCTGCAAAATTACCAGCGGTCCGTAATCAAGCGGTGCGGCATTGTTCGCCAACGTGTGAATTACACCATCAAGCGGCGCATGAATCGCGGTGCCCGGCTCCGCGAATAGATCCATTCCCAAATGAATGGTTCGCCGCTCTTCCAGCGGGTTTGTGTCCGCGCCGAACAACGGCGAGCTATACAGCAAGCGCGCTTCGTCGTAGCGGCCGATGGCGATCGAGACTTTTTCTTCTTCCATGACCGCGCAAATTTCTCTGGTTAATGCAAACGTTTCAGATTCGCGGGGATTGGCACTGAGAAATTGACTGCCAACACTCAAGTCCAGGACGATACTCGGAGCCGTTCGCAAATCCACATCGAATAAAGAGGCCGCGTCTCGCCCATTTTTTTCGAGCCATCGCCGCATCTTTTCATTCTGCGGAACGGCGCTAAGTCCGCAGGCCTGCCTAAATGTAAAGTGCGCGAAACGGCCATTAATTTTTGCAATCCGCTCGAGCGCCTCCCATGCCGGCGCTTCACTGACGGTGACATACGCGTCGTCCGACTTGATCGTTTTGCGACGCGCGGAATTTGTAACGCTGACCGCTAGCCGCATGCCGATCAAGTTGTATAACGCCGCGATCTCCACTTCCTGCAGTGGAAATACCTCGTGATATCCAGCTATGACCGATGCGGCGGCTTGGAGTACGTCTCTTTTGCCCAGCGTGGCGTAAGCCGCGGCAATCGCCACTTCGGAAACGGTCATCCCATAATGCATGTCGCCAAAATCGATAACGCTCACAGCTTTGCGAGGCGGCGGCCACGGATCGCTTACCAGCACGTTGTAGTCGTTGGCGTCCCCATAAATTACGCTGCGCCGAAAGCGCCCCAGCGCGGGAACGATCTCCGAGTCATAAACTGTCAGAAATTTTTCGACGAGTAAGCGGCGCGGCGGGCTGGCAATTTCGTTGAGGTGTTCTCTAATCCATCCGGCGGCGGATAAATCCCATTTCAATTCACGTTGCGCGGCCGGATGAGAAAAACTTTGCAGGCCAGAATCGATCGTGGCCAGCAGCCGCCCCAGGCTCGTGAGAAGCTCCTCACTGTGTGGACAAACCCTGGCCAACACCGTACCGGGCACGAACGTCAGCAGCCATACCAAGCGCCTCGTGCCATCGGTTGCCTTGATCTCCGTTTGCAGTTCGCCGCGCTGCGTTGGAATGACTCGCGGGAGGACAACGCCTTCTGCGTGTTTTGTCAGATGTACCAGCGCCTGGCACTGCAAATCGATGAACGAACGCTGGCGCGCAGGATGCATCACCTTCAGCACAGAGTGCGCCCCATCTGTCGCAATCAAATGGAAATTATCGTCGTATTCGCCCGGCAAGGACGTCGCCGTGACATCCAGATCATAGAGCTCGCGTGCCAGACTCGCGGCCTCATCCACGGCAATGGGCTGGGCTACGCCGGATTCAAGAAGCATGCGACAAATTTTAGCGGCATCGGCGATGGACGTCTATGCGCCTTACGTTTATCCCACGACTAAGAAAGCAGCTTCTTACCGTCTCGTCTATATTTGTTTGACGGCAATGGGCCCGTTGACGGTCGACAGGTGAATTACCGCCGGAGCATTGCCGAACTCAATCCGTCGTCGGTCCTCATCCCAGGTTTTGCGCGCATCATTGCAAAAGCTGGCCTGGCAACTCATAGGAGAATGCCCATCGGATTCCACCAGCAAGCTGGATTGATAATTTTTTGGCACCCGCAGAGTCAGTGGGCCATTCTGAGCGTCGGCCTCCAGCCCCGAACCTTTCCATGCTTCTCCGCTTAGCGAGACCGATATCGGCCCGTTTTCCGTGTGAAGCCGCAGTTTGCCTGAATTCCCGACCAAGTCGATAGGGCCATTTTCCGCAGATATGTTCGCCTCACCCGAGAAACCCTGCAGCGAAATGGGGCCATTTATGGCCCGCGCCTCTAGCTTGCCATCGAGTTCGTAAATGGAAAGGGGGCCGTTATTGGCCCGAAGTTCGAGATTTGCCGACTTCGGTGCTCGGACCAGAAGAAAGACCGTCCAATGGTCATGTTCGGAAGGGCCGCTGACAGAAACTCTACCGTTTTCAACAGAAAGTTTTATCTGTGAAAAGATGCGCTCGACGTCATTGCTGGAGGCGTCGGCCGCCTTGCAAACCGTCACGGAGTAAGTATCTTTGTCCCAACCCTGCACTTGCACACCGCCATTCACTTCTGACTCGATGCTTAGCGGCCCTTCGGGCTTTGTAAAGGTTCGCTCTTCCGAACGTATTTCGGTAGCGCGATCGTTCATACGAATGTGGAGACTGGCGCAGTCCGCGACCGGGCCGTGCTCGCCTCCGGACATGTTGATGGAATGATGATGGGTCGATGCCGGACCCGCGGCGATCGAACCGCTCAAAACGCCGGCAAGGAATAAACCGGCCACAGTGATTTTTAGAAACATACGTATCCCTCCAGCTGTATAGACGAAGGTTGAGCTTAAAAGTTCCGTTCAGCTGGACGGCGACTTAAAGCGGTCAGGGCAGCCAAGAATAATCGTCGCCAATCGGTGGCCCGTCTGGTGGCCGCGCTGGAGTAGGGATGGGGATCAGTTTGGGGTCTTTCTGAAATTGCGCGATCTGGGTGACGGCAAAATAAAGATGCGCGCGCTCTTCGCTGTTTTTCGCTGCATTCTGCGCGCCAGTGCACCATTTTTTCAGCTCTTCTAATTTTAACCAAGCGATGGCGCGAGCTTGAGAAGAGGCTCGTTCATTACCCGCTAGGGACATCAAATCGTAAAGAGCTACCGTGTCTACAACCCGCGAGATCTCCCCTGGATATCCAGGATCTCTCGAAGCTTTCCACGTGGCATTAAGAACCGCATCGAGCACTTCTTCCAAGCCCGGGTTTTTAGCATCGCGCGCGTGAAATTCCACCAACCGCGATGCGCGCTCGGCATTGAAAACGAATTGGAGCGTATGTTCAGATGCTTCCTCGGCCGGCGCCAACGCGTCAAAGGCCGGACTGGTGCGAATTTTAAAGTGCTCTCGCCCTCGTTCGTAGCCTGGTACTCGAGGCGGAATAATCTTAAGCAACGATTCTGGCAAAGCCAGCACTTCGGGCTTCAAGGTCGCTAGAACAGCATTAAGCGCGCGACGCTGTTCCGCAGCAGCTACGATCTGCAACGGAGTCTCCCCATCGCCGCGCAGCGAGAAGGTGTAGTCCATTCCTCCTATCGATTTGCTCGCCGCTTCCACTTGGTAGCGATGCAGCATATAGATTGGAACCAAAACATCTTCAATCGTGCTCAACGGCGCGTCGGCACGAATATTATTTTCGCCGAATCGGCGTAGCGCGGCGGCGCGTACCTGCATGAGGCGGTTCAGCTCGTCCACCGAATTGGAGCCTGAATCCCACAGGTGCGCCAGACTGCTTGAAGAGCCGGCCGGGCGGCCATCCTGGTCGGTCAGAAATCGCAAGCCGCGTCCGAACGCGTCAGAAAGTATTTTATTCAGCTCGGCGTGTTCGTCCGCACCCGGAGGAAATTCTCGATAGCCAAACGCGATGGACACTTTGTCCCATTCCCCAATGCCCACAGCGTATGCGTTTGAAACATCTGGTACACCGTCGCTGCCCAGCGTCACCACCGGCGGCGGATAATCCATCACCGACGAGCGGTTTATCGTGCTGGCGGAATAATTGTGTTCTAGTCCCAGAGTGTGGCCGACCTCGTGAGCCGCAAGCTGTCGCAGTCGCGCAAGAGCCATCTCCATCATTTTGGGTGAAACGGATTTCCCGTCTTCGTAGGGCGCAAGCAAGCCCTCCGCGATTAAATAATCCTGCCGCACCCGAAGCGAACCGAGCGTCACGTGACCTTTAATGATTTCTCCGGTGCGGGGGTCGGTGACGGTTGAGCCGTACGACCAACCGCGCGTCGCGCGATGAACCCACTGAATCACGTTATAACGCAGATCCATGGGGTCGGCATCTTCGGGCATCAGTTCCACGCGAAATGCATTCTTGTAACCAGCCGCTTCGAAGGCCTGGTTCCACCAGCGCGCACCCTCTAACAACGCTGTGCGGATCGGTTCCGGTGCGCCGCGATCCAGGTAATAAACGATGGGCTGCACCGGCTCGCTAATTGGCGCAGCCAGATCTTTTTTCTCCAACCGGTGCCGCGCGATGAAGCGCTTCACGATTGGTTCGCTTACCGGCGTCGCGTAATCCATATAGCTGATGCCGAAAAAACTCGCGCGTGGATCATAGACGCGCGGTTTGTACCCTGGAGGCGGCAACTGCACGAAAGAATGATGCTCGCGAACAGTGATGGATTCTGGCGAGGGCGTGACCTGCCTAACCCATTGTCCCGGCTCGTCTCCTGCGAAGGTTAGAACGGACTCGACTTCGGTGTTCATGGGGAAGTTTTTGGTGAGCCGCAGATAAATGGCGCTGCGTGCGGCATCCAGATGGTACGCGCCTTGTTTGGCCTTGCGCAGAGTAGCGGGAATGTCATGAGCATCGCGTAGGAAAAAATCCGTGGCATCCACTAAAACGCGATCTTTTTCTTCCGCGCCCACAGTGAAGCCCGCAATGATCGACTCTGCGAACGAGTCATGCACCGCGCGACGCTCGGCCTGGTCATCGCTGACGGCGCGGTAATCCAGATTTTCCTGCACCAACAAAACTTTTGGCCCGCTACGTTCAAAGCGCACGATTCGGGTCGCGCCCAGTTGTCCGCGATCAAGTCCGATGTCGTTCGAGCCAATACCTGCCGAGAGGCCGCTCTGGTATAGAAACTCCGAATTCCATTTGTCAATTTCGAGCCAAAGCTTGCCTTGTTTAGGATCCCAGTAAAGGTTGAAATAACCGGCGAGCTTCTGGGTATTCACGGTCTTTTCGCTGATCGTGGCAACCTGGGGATTATCAGGGCGCGCGCCAGAGCCCCCCGTTGCGGCAGATTGCAAGGCCAGGATGAGCAGCACAGCGCGGGAATATTTCTTCATTTTCAAAACCTCCGGCGGTCCCGAAGGTTTTACACCAGAAGACCTCGGCACGGCGTAAATTTTCGCTGTTATACTAAATCTTCGGCGAGCGGCCGCCATCGTGAGAAAACTTCGCATCTCCGTCGTGCAATACCTGAATACAGCCCCATTGGTGTACGGTTTTACTCGCGGTGCTCTCCAGAATAAATACGATCTTTCGTTTACCGTACCTTCACAGTGCGCCGATGATCTACGTGATGGTCGCGCCGATGTAGCCATCATTCCGGCCATCGAATTTCAGCGCATCGACGATCTGGTGGTCCTACCAAACCTGGCCATCGCCGCAAAAAGGCGCGTGCGCAGCCTGCTCATCGTATCGCGCAACCCCATCGCGGAAGTGCAAAGTATCGCGCTCGATCGAAATTCCCGAAGCACCCAGGCTTTGACACGAATTTTGTGCGCGGTGCACTGGCAGATTAAGCCAGCCTTTTTCGAAGCAACGTTTGACTCCACAGCCACAATTCTCGAGCAAGCGGACGCCGCGTTATTGATCGGCGATCCGGCGCTGCAGCTGGCTATTTCGATCGCCGGCCACGCCACGCTCGGTGCCGCTGGAGAATTGATGTGCAGTCCCGACAAAGCCGGAATCAATGCGACCGAAACTCTTCATGTATACGACGTGGTGCAGGAATGGCGCCGACTCACTGGTCTACCGGCGGTTTTGGCAATTTGGGCCGGGCGCCGTGAAGCCGTGACGCCGGAAATCGTTGCCGATTTCGTTGCTTCCAAAGAGTACGGCTTCGCGCACCTTGGGGAGATCAGCGCAGCAGCAAGCCTCGAACAGAATTTGCCTGCCGCTGATTTGCTGAATTATCTCCAGGAAAATATCGACTTCTCGCTGGACAGCGACAATCTCGCCGGCCTTGAACTTTATTATTGCTTGGCCGCCAAACTAGGACTAATCCCGAGAGCCAAAGCCATCGAATGGGCCACCATCAACACCCCGCGATATGCAGCGCGATAAGTTTTTGAAGAGCAAAACAAACGGGATTCGGATTCATGCAGTTCATTCGATAGAATAAAAGATACGCAAGGAACCACTTGAGCCTTACAAAGCAAGAAGCACTCGCCATGCTGGAATCCGATGACCTGCTGGGCATCGGAATGGCCGCGCATCAGATGCGCCTTAAAAAGACTGATCCTCGCGTAGCTACCTACCAGATCGACCGCAACATCAATTACACAAATTTTTGCACCGAATATTGCTCGTTCTGCGCTTTCTATCGCCCCTTGGGCGCAAAAGATGGTTACGTCCTGTCCTTCGAATCGATCTACGAAAAAATCGACGAGATGCTCGAACTGGGCGGCACGGGGGTCCTCTTGCAGGGAGGTTTACATCCCGACCTTCAGATCGGCTATTACGAAAATTTGCTGCGTTCTTTGAAACAACGCTATCCCCAAGTGCATCTGCATTGCTTTTCTGCCCCGGAAATTATTTGCATTGCGGAAGTCAGCGAGCTTAGCGTCCGCGAAACCATCCAGCGACTGATGGACGCCGGTTTGCAATCCATACCCGGCGGCGGCGCGGAAATCCTGGACGACGAAATCAGGTCCAAAATCGCGCGGCTCAAATGCACCAGCGATGACTGGGAAGAAATGCACCGCGTCGCGCATTCGCTTGGATTGCGCACCACCGCTACGATGATGTTTGGCTGCGGCGAGGAGTTGCGGCATCGCGTAAATCACCTGGAACGCCTGCGCAGGATTCAAGAAGATACCGGCGGGTTTACCGCTTTTATTCCCTGGATGTTTGCGCCGGACAATACTCCGCTCGGCAAAAAAATACCCGAAGCCACCGCGGTAGATTATTTGAAGACGCTGGCAGTTAGCCGGCTATATCTCGATAATTTCGATCACATTCAATCGAGCTGGCTTACCCCGGGGATTAAAGTCTGTCAGGTCGGTCTGCAGTTTGGCGCGGACGATGTCGGAAGTATCTTGATTGAAGAAAACGTAGTGTTTGCCGCGGGCGTTAAAAACCGCACCAACGAAAGCGAACTCCGCCGAATTATCTCCGACGCGGGGTTTGTGCCCGCGCAGCGCGATACCCTGTACCGCTCGTATTCTTTGAAGTAATCGCGCGACTTAATCTTTAGGCGCGGGTCGGAGCAGTATTTCAACCTCTGTATTTTCCGGCAAATCCAACGGATCGAGCAGATGCAACCCGCCGTTGCGTACTTGAGCGCGTAATTTGCGTGGAGCGCCTTGCATGTCTTGAGGCAACCTCGAGCGCCCCTCTAACTTTGGCGTTTTGGTCGCAACGGACGCCTTCGGCTTGCCCGACGTTTCATCCAGTGCTTCATTCGCAAGCGCGTCGGCTTCAGAATTCTGCTCGCGATAGACGTGATCAATGCGAAACGATTCAAAAGTCTGCGACATTTTTTTGGCGCGTTCGAACAACGGACGTAAATCCAGACTTTTTACTTTGTAATGCCCGCGCATCTGCTGCACCAGCAGCTCGGAATCGCTTTCGATGCGCAATGCTCGTACGCCATTGGATTGCGCATAGTCTAATGCGGCAATCAGTCCGTAGTATTCGGCGACATTGTTAGTCATGCGCCCGATGTATTTTTTTAGCTTTGCGACAACCTCTCCACGCTCATTGCGTACCACCACGCCATAGGACGCTGGCCCTGGATTTCCGCGAGATCCTCCATCGATGTTGGCTTGGAAGGCAGCGCCATGCGGTTTTACGTCAGGCTCGGAACCCGCAAACAAACCGGTTTCACGTAAAGGGGTCGGACGACGAATCATCAGGGATTTATTCCCGAGGCCGCCGAAGTCTTATCGCTAGCTGAGCCTGAGCCGGAATTTGCGACTGGAATAGGATCCAGGGTGTACAAAATCAAGCCACACATTTCGCAGCGATAGATTTCTTCGTTAGTTTCCTGGCGCAGCTCTTGAATAATATGCGGGAGCACCCGCATCCCACACCCGCGGCACTGATCGTCGCGAACTTGGGCCATGGCCGTTCCGTTGTGTCGCTTCGCGATGCGCTCATACAGCTCAAGCAAGTCTTTCGGCACCGGAACAGCGATTCGCTGGCGTTCCGCTAAGGCCACCTTGAGCAATTTCTGTTTTTCGTCGTAGCGAGCATGAATTTCCTTGCGGTCGGCCGCCACGCTCGTTTCGGCTTCTTTCAGGTCGGCTTCCGCGTGCCGCACGCGCCGCTCAAACTCTTCCCCGGACATCATCACATCGAGCTGGCGATCCTCAGCCTTGGCTACTTCCGCTTCGGCGTTGGCAATCTCGTGAAGCAACGCCTTGTAGGCTTCATTGGTTTTGACTGCGCCGCTCTGATCGCGATATTTGCGCGCCCGATCTTTCCATTGATCGACGTCCAGCTCAAATTTTTTCCGTTCTTTGAGCGCGTTGGTATGTGCTTCTTTGGCCGCCGCGACAGCCGCGCGCGCACCGCTCAGCTTGCTGTCGGCTTCCTGAATCCGTTTGGGATAGCTTTCGATTTCGGCGCGTAACGCGCCAATGTTGTGGTCAACCTGTTGCAGCTCGATAAGGTGCGGTATTGCAGGATGCATTTTGAGGCCCAATTCTAACACGGCTGCTCTCGTGGACCTCGATTCGCGCCAGCGCCCAAACTGGTTAGCCCGAAACGCGAGCGTCGCGACGAATCAGCGTCCAGTCAACAAAAAACCCCAGGCCGAGAGCGAACGGAATAATGCCGAAAGCTACCGCAGTCCAGGCATCAGGTTCCGCGAAACGGGCGATGACGCTGGTCGTTGCCATGTAACCCAGCGCACCTGCGACCAGCAGAATGCCCCAACGCCGCGAACGGGCCCCTTGCGGCAGTTCCGGCTCCATGGGAATTTCGACGCCTCGCGCCATGGCCGCCAAACGCTCTTGGCTACGTAGTTTGCGCACGCAGTAGTAGGTGTACATGGCGCCGAGCGGAAATCCTAAAGAAAGAATGACCGCGACTAGCCCAATCGTATTGTCCATATTGTCTCCTTCTCGGAAGTCCACCATCGAGAGTAGCCAGCTCGAGGCTCAATTATCCGAAGTTCACTGAATGGTACGGAGAGTTCGCGAGGAATGTTCCGCGAATATGTTCTGCGATTGGACCATACGTCAGACAGTCAGTTCACTTCATGAATCTGCATATTTTGATCCACGGCCAGATTGGGGTAGCGAATCGGCGAACCTGAGGGCGAGGGGGCGTGCCGCGCAGTGGCATTGAATTCGGTACCGGAGCATTCCAAGGAGTAACTGTAGCCGTCGCGCTCCGTGTGAGTCATCACCACTGAATTTGAAGAGATCAGATCCGGCAGTGATGCGCAACTCCCGTTGGAGGCCACGTAGGCGCGCTCTGCTTGCGCAATTTGCAACAGGTCACTGCGCACGCCGGTCAAGCTGATAGCTTGCGTAGCTGTGGTGCCACTGTCGGTAGTGGGCAATTTTTTTAAATAAAAAAAATACGCGCCTACCAGCAATGCTGAGAAAACCAGCAAGAGGGCCAGAGCTCGCATGCTGTAATTTTCCTCCCGCCTTGGGCGCAGCGACAAGACTTGCTTGAATCAAAATTGCTTAGGAAACAACCCACGTTTTAGTCGCAAGCGCGAACGCCGACTTTGCTAAGCTTCATTCACCCGCTCGAACCCCCTTCGCGGTGATTCACGTTCCAAATTCTACATGCTCACTATTTTGCCCGCAGTTGAAACTCGTGCAATCGAAAGGCTCCGCCAAGAGGAGCTTGAAGAAGCCCGTGCAGTCCAAAGTTTGATGCTTCCCGCGGAAGCTCTTTGCGCCGGACCAGTAATCATCGCTCATGAATTTCAGCCGGTGGACATCGTAGGGGGAGACTTCGTCGATTATTTTTCCATGGACAACGGCACCGTGGGATTTTACGTCGGCGATGTTTCTGGCAAAGGCTTGCCCGCCGCTATGTACGCCGCCTTGGCGGTGGGAATTCTGCGTAGCGTGCACAAAACCGACCAGTCGCCCGGTGAAATCTTATACGCGCTCAACAAACGCTTGATGAGCCGCGGCGGGCTGCGACGTCACGCCGCGATAGTCTATGGCGTTTTCAATTCACACACTTGCGAGATGCACTTGGCCAGCGCCGGAATGCCAGGGCCGCTTCACTTTTCAGCAAGGGGTTGCAGCGTCCTTGATCTATCAGGCATCCCCCCGGGCTTGTTTGCGGATGCCGAATACGAAACTTTGACGTTGAAACTGGAACCGGGCGATTCCATCCTGGTTTGCTCAGACGGAATTATCGAAGCGCAGAACGCTCGCTACGATGATTTTGGCATTGCTCGCTTGATAACCGTTTGTAACGAGAACTCTAGCGCATCCCCAACAGAGCTGTTGGAGCGTATCTTCTCCGCAGTGCACGCTTTCACCGATGTAATCCGCCAGCACGACGATATGGCCGCGGTGATTTTTCACCTTGGAGGATAGGGTCCGTCAATCTGCGAACGACAGTACAGACTGCACAACGTCAATCCTTTTTTGATTGACACTTTTGATACTCTCCCGTAACAACGGTAGGTAATCTTTAGCTCAGGAGTGTCCTCAAATGAAGACAAGCTCCCCATCTGCCTTTGTCTTGGCGCTGCTTCTTACATTTTGTATCGCTGTGCCCGTGGACGTAGTCGCTGCGCCGCAATCTTCCAATTCGCGCGCTGGTGAAGTGGCTCGCGTGATTCCGTCCGTGAGTATCGCTCGCGGTTCGAAGACTTTGACTGCGTCGGCGAAATCCGTCGTCGATTGGCAGGACCTCGTGAACACCCAGACCAACGGCCGTGCGCGCATCGCGCTGGATGACGGCTCGGTGTTGAACGTCGGCTCAAATTCCTCGATGCACGTTGTAAAACATGATGCTGGCGCGCAACAGACAGAGCTGGAGCTAACTTATGGCAAACTCCGCAGTCAGGCGCAAAAAATTGCCAAACCAGACGGAAAATTCGAGGTACATACGCCCGCGGGCGTTGCAGGTGTCGTGGGTACCGATTTTTACGTGGCTTATGACAACAGCACCATGAACGTAATTGTTTTTGAGGGCTTGGTGCGCGTGTGTAATCTGGCCGGCGTTTGCGTGGTCGTTAAAGCCGGACAGATGAGCAGCGTCCGCAGCGGCGACAACTCTGCGCCTCTGGCTCCGGCTCAAGCAACTCTCGATCTTCTCACCGAGGCAGTGCAGAGTACCGACGTTGGCGGGACTCCGGGAGCCGTGCAATCCACGACGCACATTGGCAAAGGCACGGTAATTACCTTGGGTGTGCTCGCGGGAATTCCCATCGTCGTTGTCCCCATCGTCACACGCGGGAGCACCAAGACCACACCCGTCACAACCAAATGCAATCCACAGACTAATCCGGCCGCCTGCGGGTAGAACCGCTCAGTTCCCAGTTGCCAATCCAGGTACAGTGGCTGGAGCAGCTCGCATTTCGTAGTTGCTTTAGATTACCTCCCGCAATTACTGGCTCTAAGCTAGTTGCGACCGGTCAGCAACTTTGCGAAGGGGTGCAACGGTCCGACGCCCCAGCCCATCCAATACCTTGCAGCCCAGCTAACGGCGTTTGTATCGTTCGCGGACGCTCGGTTACACTGAATAGTTGGTGCTCCCGTCTAATCGCTTGTGAGGCTCCCTTTGATCTTATTTACGCGTAGCAGATGGATTCATGTCCTTTGTGTGCTGACCGCTCTATGCGGCGCTACCCCTGCCGTATTTGCCGGCCCTCCCGACGCGTCGGCGAAGCGTTCGCCCGTGTTGGCGGCGTTGCAAGCCGAGATGGAGCGCTCCTTCAAAGCTTTGAAGGCGCAAGACCCGCCGGCCTATTTTCTCGGTTACACTGTTACGGATACGGAGCGCGCGGATGTCTCCGGTTCGAATGGCGCGCTGTTGAACAGCACCGAAAGCCGCAACCGCTGGCTGGAAGTTTCCGTGCGCACCGGCACCTACACGCTGGATAGCTCCCATAAAGTCGGTGAACGCCAGCAAGCCAATGGTGGCCCAGGTACCTCCGTTCCCGTGGATGACGATGCCGAAGTTTTGCGGCGTGCCATCTGGCTCGAAACCAACAAGCAGTACGAGGCCTCTTCACAAGCGCTGATCAAGATTAAAACCGGCAAAGAAGTGAAAGTAGAAACGGCCGAAGGCAAAGCGCCCGATTTTTCTCGTGAAGAACCTCATACCTACGTCGGTCCGCAAGTTTCCATTAATGTCGACCGCAAACCCTGGGAAGAAAAAGTTCGCGCCTACACCAAAGCATTTCGGGATTCCACCGCGGTTATCAATTCCATCGTGACCTTCAGCGGACAAGCTCAAAACGATTACCAGGTAAATAGCGAAGGCACTCAGTTGCAGTTCGGTCAGATTCGTTATCGCCTGGAATTATTTATCCAGGGCAAAGCTCCAGACGGGATGGACATCAACCGTTATTACAATTTTGACTGGGTGAATCCTTCCGAAGCTCCGGACGATAAGGCTGTCTATGCGGCGGAAGCCACCATGCGTAAGGAATTGGAAGGCCTGGTCGCTGCGCCCATTAATGATCCCACTGTCGGACCAGCCCTGCTCACTGGACGCGCCGCAGCCGTTTTCTTCCATGAAGTGTTCGGCCACCGCGACGAGGGGCATCGCCAGAAGGACGTAACGGAAGGCCAGACTTTCTCGAATAAAGTTGGCCAACAGATTTTGCCAAGCTTTTTGAGCATCGTAGACGACACCACCAAGAAGCGTCTCGGCACCCAGGAATTGCTCGGCTTTTATCAGTTTGACGACGAGGGCGTCCCTGCGCAGCGCGTCACTTTGGTGGATCATGGCGTGCTCAAAAACTTTGAAATGTCCCGCTCGCCACTCGCCGACTTTCCGCGTTCGAACGGTCACGGAAGGCGCCAGTTGGGTGCCACTCCCGTTTCGCGCCAAGGGAACCTCATCGTCGAAAGCAATAAGATGGTCAGCAACGCCGAACTCCGCGTCAAGCTCATCGAGCTGATCAAAGCCCAGAACAAATCTTACGGGTTGCTGATTGACGATATTGCGGGCGGCTTCACCTTCACCGGCCGCGGCCAGCCGCAGGCGTTTCAGGTTTTACCCCTCGTGGTTTACAAGGTATTTGCTGACGGCCGTCCCGACGAATTGGTGCGTGGTGTCGACATTGTCGGAACGCCCCTGGCTGCCCTTACGAAGATCGTCGCCACCGGAGACACCACTGAAGTTTTTAACGGCTACTGCGGCGCCGAGTCCGGTTCTGTTCCCGTTTCCGCCGCTTCTCCCGCGATTTTGACTTCCGAGCTGGAAGTCCAGAAGAAGGAAAGCTCCACGGACAGACCTCCCATTCTGCCGGCTCCGGCGCACGACACGGCTTTTGCCAAGACGGGCGGTCAACTGTGAAATCGGCACGCCTGCTTTTCGCATTTATCTTTTTCGCAGCAACCATTGCTTGCGGCGCGTCCGCATTCGCCTCCGCACCTCAAGATCCGAAAGATCTGGCTCAAAAAGACAATGACCAGACCTTGCGAGCCATGCACGACGAAATGGAACGCTCCAAGACCCGTCTGGAGCTGAAAATTCCAGGGACCGATCAACCCGTTCGCCCGTACTACTTGGAATACCGTCTACTGGATCTGGATTTTCGCGAAATCAGCGGAGAATTCGGAACCTTATTGAGCAGCAATCACTCTCGCAGCCGTTTCATGGATGTGCAAGCCCGCGTTGGGAATTACAAGCTGGACAGCTCCAATTTTATAAGCGAAGACGGTTTCCGCGGCTTCATTGGCTCAACTGGCTCCGTAGGTATTGATCGCGATTACGATTCTCTTCGCCAGGATCTTTGGATTGCCACGGATCAGGCTTTCAAGGAAGCCGTAGAGACTTATTCGCGCAAGCAAGCCTATCTCAGTAGTCTCGCCCGTCAATCCGACATCAATGATTTTTCCAAAGCCGAGCCCGTGCATCTCGTTGAGCCGCTGATCATGGCCGACTGGACCAATCGCAATTGGGATCAGGAAGCCCGGGACACTTCAGCCGCGCTGCGCGCCTTCCCGCAAATTTATGAAAGTCGCGTCACCTATTATCTGGTCTACGCCACCGAATACCTGGTAACCAGCGAGGGCACCGAGATTCGCACCAACCGCAGCTTTGCCGCGATCGAGTCCGGCATGAATGCCCTGGCTGACGACGGCACGCCAATTAATCACTTCTATGCCACCTACGCCGTGCATCCCGCCGATCTGCCCACGCCTGATGCCGTGCGCAGAAATCTCAATGTGACGGGCAGCGAATTGATGGCTCTGCGCTCTGCACCTCCAGCGCCGGACTACACCGGCCCAGTACTTTTTGAAGCCCGCGCCGCAGCTCCGTTGCTGGCCCAGATTCTCGGCCCAGCCGTAAATGGCGCGCGGCCTCCGGTCTCATTCACTCCTGTAATGGAACAACTGTTGAGTGGACTCGGTGGAAAGAGTGACTGGATTACTCGTATCGGAGCGCGTGTTTTACCAGCGTCCGTGACGGTAGTCGACGATCCCAGCGCCAAGGAATTTCAGGGCACTCCACTACTCGGTTCCTACGCGGTCGACGATGAGGGCGTGCGGGCGCAAAAAGTGACCTTAGTGGAAAACGGCACGCTCAAGAGTGAACTGATGTCTCGCCGTCCCGGTCCAGATTTCGATCAATCCAATGGACATGGCCGTTCTGCATTCCTAAGTGATGCCAGACCGACCATGAGCAATCTGTTCTTCACTTCCAAAGAGACCATGTCGCCGGCGGACTTGAAAAAGAAATTTCTGGATGAATGTCGAGATCAAAAGCTTGCGTACTGCCTGATTGTCCGCGAGATGGATAACCCCACCGTCAGCCTGCTGCATCAGGATGATTTTCAGAGTTTGCTTGCAAGTTACGGCGGCGGTGCCGGCACAGGCGACCGCCTGCCTCTGGTGGTTTATCGCGTGTACCCGGAAGACGGCCGTGAGGAGATTGTCCGCGGAGCCCGCCTCATCGGCATAAACTCCCGAGCGATTCGCAATATCGCGGGAATCGGTAACGACAATTACGTCTATAACTACATGCAGAGCCAGATAAACGGATTCGCTGGCACTGCTCTCGGCGCTTTTGGCTCGGCGCAAAACGGTTTGCCGGCATCGATTGTTGCGCCCTCGCTGCTCTTTGAAGAAGTGGAAGTCCGCGGAGCGCGTGGCGAGCCGAAGCGGTTGCCACTCGTGGCTCCGCCGCCGATGACCGCATCAAAGTAAGCTTCCTGGCGGTTTTTCGCTGCGGAAACTACATTTTTTGAGCCAGCATCCATGAAGGAATTTACAAGACGCGGCTTCATATACGCAGCGGCTACCCTGGGCGGCTACGCCATGCTCATGGGCGTACAACGAGTTTGTTCGTCCGCTTTTGCGGATGGCGTGGAACCAACTACCGGCGCCGGACTTGTAAAAATCATAAAGTTCGCCGACGACGGTACTTCTCTGGGGGCGTCGACGGCCACAAAAGTACAAAAGACCGCCGCACAGTGGAAGTCTCAACTCACCCCCTTGCAATTTGATGTCACCCGCCGTGCCGCCACGGAATGGGCTTTCACCGGCGCGCTGGACAGTGAGCACCGCACCGGCCTTTATCGTTGTATCGATTGCGACAATGCGCTGTTTGATTCCCGGGCCAAGTTTGACTCCGGCACCGGATGGCCCAGTTTTTTTCAGCCTATCGCCAAAGAAAACGTCCGCGAACAAAAAGATTTCTCCTACGGGGTATTGCGTACCGCGGTAAGGTGCACTCTCTGTGACGCCCATCTAGGTCACGTTTTTACCGACGGACCGCGGCCTACAGGCCTCCGTTATTGTATGAATTCCGCCGCGCTGCGATTCCTCCCGCGCAAAGGTTAGGCCCGTCCATTCTTGAGCCTTTCTCAGTAGTCCAAAGCACCTGTCCTAAACGTGTGTCCATAAACTCCTTAAACTTAGGATAGTCTAGGCAAACCTGATGGCCATTCTGCAAAACCTGGAGGTCCGGGAAAAGAAGCATGCTGCGCTATTAAGCGTGGGCTCGGCAGTGGTGTTGCTATCCCTCAAAACTTTTTTGGTCGTTCGCACCGGCAGCCTTGGCGTGTTGTCCGAAGCGCTGCATTCTGGTCTGGATTTTCTGGCCGCCATCATCACTTATCTCTCCGTGCGCATGTCCGATCAGCCTGCTGACGAGGGGCATCCGTACGGTCACGGCAAATTTGAAAATTTTTCGGCCTTCGTGGAAACCGCATTGCTCCTCATTACCGCCGTATTCATCATCTACGAAGGCATCGACCGCTTGTTCTTCCACCACGTTCATATTCAACCCAGCGTTATTGCGCTGCTGATACTTCTGGTTGCTCTATCGATCGATATCACCCGCGCGAAAGCACTGGGTCACGTCGCACGCAAATACCACAGTGAGGCAATCGAAGCGGACGCTCTGCACTTTTCAACGGACGTCTGGAGCACCATCGTCGTCATCGCCGGCATTGGATTGGTGTGGGCTGGTGAAACCTGGAATCTTCCCTGGCTGGTGTACGCCGATTCCATTGCGGGTTTGGCAGTCGCAGGCGTGATTCTGTGGGTGGGATCGCGGCTTGGCAGGCGCACCCTCGACGCGCTCGTGGATGCCGCGCCGGAAGGCCTCCGTCAAGAGATCGCTCGCGCAGTGGCCCGCATGGAAGGCGTATTGGATGTGGACCGCGTGCGTGTCCGCCGCTCGGGAAACCGTCATTTCGTCGATGCCACCGTGAGCGTGGCTCGCACCACCAGTCTCGAACAGGTCCATGCGCTTAGCGACGCCATCGAAAAACGTATCGGCGAAATTGTGCCTTCCGATGTTATGGTGCACGCCGAGCCTCGCGCCCCTCAAGGCGAACACCTGTTCGAATCCATCCGCGCGCTGGCGCAACGCCTCGGCCTCGCCATTCACGACGTAACCGCACTGCAGCAAAGCGGCAAGCTCTTCATCGAATTGCATCTCGAAGTTGATGAGAATTTACGTCTGCGCGAGGCCCACCGGCAGGCTACTAAGCTTGAAGAAGGCATTCGCGCTTTGCGTGACGCGCCCACCGAAGTAAATATTCACATCGAGCCGCTAGGGACTCACATTGCCACACCAGACGCTGGTCTGGGTGAAATGAAACTGCTGGCGGGGGCGGTGGAGCAGTTTTTGAATGCTCTGCCTTCCGAATACGATGAATTGGTAAATTGTCATGATGCGCGTGTGCGCCAGGTGGAGCACCGCATCCTGGTTTCCTGTCACTGCACCATGAGAAGCGATTTGCCCATCAACAAAATCCACGATGTCACCGCCGCGTTGGTCGACCGCGTGAAGGAACATTTCCCACAAATACATCGTGTGACTATCCACCCCGAGCCCTTCGAAGAACTTTAGCCCACTCAATGAAGACCTTGTTCACTGGTCGCGGAGAAATCCTCTTTTCCAGCAGCCTGGCCCGCAAACACTTGCGCCGCAATCGCCAACAGGCTGGGAAAACACACCAGCATGTAGCGCGGCTCGGGTGTTTCAAGCGTGGCCATGAACACTATGCGCACCACCATGTAACCCACCATTACCGCCACCGCGATTCTCGCCGAGGGACGCCGCCACAACAGCAGCGCACCCCAAGCTCCGAACAACAGGTATAGCGAAATCAGCAATTCAAACCCTGCTGTCACCACTTGGTCCACCGGATCGTTTTCCCAGGCCTCTGCTAATGGAAACACCTGCCCTGATAATGGCAACAACTCAATGCGCGGAGAAAACCACAACATGAAAGCTCGCGCTGCCGGTAGCCACAAGTACGTACGTAGCGGATGTCGCGCGGTTCGCTCGCTGGCTAGTTGCGCGAAACCTGCGTCCTCTTCCGGTGTGAGTGTCACTTCGTCGTTATACGGCTCGAGCAACGCGGCCACCCGTTCTTTTTCTTCCGGCGTATCAAACGCACGCGCAGGAACATCGTCCAGATTTATCGGCTGGTCATTCAGCTTCCAGGCCACCAGGTAGACATCTCGAACCCGAAATAGCCACGTTTTCTCCCAGGCCATGAAACCAAAGGGCACCAGTTCGCCAGGCAGATTCGAATTCTTCGGCGCTAGAAGTTGCGCCCCATGTAAGGTGATGGCGTTGCGTATGGCCCACGGAGTCAGTGGAAGTAAGCATCCCACCGCCATGAAGGCAATTATTCGAATGATTTGGCGCCAATGCCCAGACCACAGGCTTCCCCGAAGAAAATACCAGGCCAGCACCACGCACGCGGTCATCAGTAGCAAAGGCGTTTCCGGCCTGAACAGTGTGCCGAAACCAGCGGATACTCCTGCGAACGCGGCGAACCCCCCCTCTTTGAAGTGCCAATTGACAGAGTTGGTCTCCACCAACAAAATCGCACCTCGACCCCGCAATAATAGGAGGCACAAAAACAAAATAGTCAGCGTCGTAAAAAATGTGGCCACTGTTTCAGTGAGTGGAACCGCCACATAGTTGGCCGTGAAGGGGCACACTGCCGTCAGCCACAAAGTCACCAAAAAAACTCGCCACCGGTACACCCGCTCGGTTGCCAAAGCCAACAACGTCGTCGCTAAGCAGGCCGCGACCACGCATGTCAACAAATCCACCACGACCTGCGCGGACATCACCCAAAACCGCGCATCCGGCCCGGTCTTCCCGCTCAACCAATAAATCGCCGCAAGAAATGCCGGATACCCAGGCACCCGAATATCCACCGGGGTTATCGCGCCGCCTACATTCATGCCGTAAACGTGATATTTCAGCCAATTTGTCGCGATTTGCTCGTAGAGTACCGAGTCCCCCGAGCCCGCCGGATATTTCAGCACGAAGAAAAAACGCAGGCACGCGCCAGCCACTAGCGCGGCAATAGCACTGGAGAAATTTCGCCGCATGAATGAAACGCATCTTACAATAGTGCAGACGGATTCGAGCACTGCGCTCCAACACCGGAGCGCATAGATAACCCTACCGTGCCCCTGGGTCGAAAGGTTTCATGAAGGAACGCGGGCCTATATTTTACGACGCGGAGCGTGTGCGCTGGCGCCGCACCAGGCGCGTCATGGAAGTTTCCGCCGTGCTGCTTACCGTGGCGCTGACCTATTTCTTTGTGACCGTGGCTGTCAGCGTCGATCTGCCCGCCGGCTTGCTGCCGGACACCAAGCCCTTATTTCATCCGCTCAAGCTGAAACCCACCGCCAAATTGCTGCCCGTGCGTGAAGGACGCAAGCGTCGCGTGGCCTCCATCGGTTCCGTGCCCGCCAGTTACGATCCTCTTCACGCCGCGTTTTTTGTAAGCTGGGATCCCAACAGCATGGCCTCGTTAAAAGGCCATTACAAAGACATCGACCTGCTCATTCCTGAGCAACTTCATTCCGTAACCGCGGATGGCGCGATCACCATTGTCGACTATGAAAACGGACAGAACACCACCAGGGCTACTCCCGACCAGGCCATCGCCATTCTCAAAGAAGACAAGCTTCATCAATGGATGAAATCCGTAAATGTGGAAATCCCCATGATGGGCCTCGTCAATAACTACGACGGCGTCAACTGGCACACCAAGGAAATGGCCGAGATGCTCGCCAGCCCGAATGCCAGGCACAATCTTGAACGCGACATGGTGGAATACGCCACCAAAGCACACGAATCCGGAATCGTGGTCGACTTTGAGGAAGTACCTGACGAAAGCCAGGCGCATTTCAAAAAGTTTTCCGCTGAACTTGCCTCCGCCTTACATTCCGCGAACCTCAAGCTGATGGTCGCCCTTCCCGCTCGCGACGACGCTTATGATTACGCGTTCTTTGGCAAACAATGCGACGCCCTGGTGTTAATGAACTACGATCAGCATTGGCTGACATCGCCACCCGGACCCATTGCCGGACAAGATTGGTATGTGGAAAATCTCAAGCAAATACTGGAAGTCGTACCGAGACAAAAAGTCATCTCCGCCATCGGTAACTACGCTTACGACTGGTCGCTGGCTCCCAAGAAAAAACAGGAAGCCGCCGAGTCCTTGACCATTCAGGAAGCCTTGGTTCGTGCCTCCGAATCCGAAACTGCCGTGGAATTCGATCCCGTTTCTCTCAACCCTCATTACTCCTACAATGACGAGCACGATCACGTCCATCAAGTGTGGATGCTTGATGCCCTCACCGCTTACAACCAGCTCCGCGCCAATGAACGCATGGGCGTTCAAGGCACGGCGTTGTGGCGCTTGGGTTCGGCGGATACTTCCATGTGGCCCATCTGGGATGCCACCCATCCAACCGACGCCATTCGCAACAAAATCACCGATATTCCGCCGGGCCCCGACCTGATTTTAGAAGGCGATGGTGACATTTGGCATTTCGTCGCTACGCCGAAACGCGGTCGCCGAAGCTTTACCTACGATCCATCAACCGATCTTTTCACCGGGGAAAAGTTCGAAACTTATCCGCTCTCTTATTACATCGATCAACTCGGCGCGGCTAAGAAGAAATTGGCCATCACTTTTGACGATGGTCCCGACACTCGTTGGACTCCCAAAATTCTTGATGTGCTTAAAGCAAAAAATGTGCCCGCTACATTCTTTATTGTCGGTGTCTCCGGAAGCCAGTGGCCCGAATTGCTCAAGCGCGAGTACGCGGAAGGCCATGAGGTGGGGAACCATACGTACACCCACCCCAACTTCGACGATATTTCGCACACCCAGTTGCGTTGGGAATTGAATTTAACCCAGCGGCTAATCGAAAGCACACTCGGCGTCAAATCCATTCTCTTTCGCCCACCCTACGGTATCGACCATGAACCGGAATATGCCGAGGAAGTGGCGCAACTGCCGCTCGCGCAGGATATGGGCTACGTCATCGTGGGTCAAAAAATTGATCCCCACGATTGGAAGTCTCCCGGCGGCAAACAAGTTCCCGCATCCGAAATAGTCGATAACGTAGTGACCCAGGCGGCTGAAGGCAACATTATCCTTTTCCACGACGGCGGCGGTGACCGTAGCCAGACCGTCGCGGCCTTACCTCAAGTGATCGATCGACTGCGCGCTCAAGGCTACCAGTTTGTATCTGTCCCTGATTTGCTGCACAAAACACGCGCATCGATGATGCTGCCCCTGTCTCCCCAGGAGCGTTTCGAAGCGCGCGCGGATGGATTTATTTTCAGTTTGTATCGCTGGTTCCGCGTAGGTTTCGCCACCATCTTCATTGTGGGAATAATTTTGGTAAGCGGCCGTGCAGTGGTCATCGGCATTCTGGCCTTAATTGAAAAACTTCGCCCAGATCATTACCTGATGCCTGATCCGCCACCAGATGTGACCGTTTTGATTCCCGCTCATAACGAAGAAAACGTAATCGTGCAGACCGTTTCTTCCGTCCTGGCTACCAACACAAAAAATCTGCAAATCATTGTGGTCAATGACGGGTCTATGGACCGCACCGGCGAGCTGCTCGATGAGAATTTCGGTGCCGACTCGCGCGTGCACATCATTCATCAAGTGAACCGCGGCAAGTCCGCCGCGCTGAGCCTGGCGATGTCACAAGCAAAAACGAAAATCGTCGTGACCATCGACGCCGACACCGAGATCGAGCCGGACGCCATCTCCAAATTGTTGCGCCACTTCTCCGACCCACGGGTTGGCGCCGTGGCGGGTAATGTCAAGGTTGGCAATCGCACCCGTTGGCTCACCCGTTGGCAGGCTCTTGAGTACATCACCAGTCAAAACATGGAGAAGCGCGCTTTCGATCTGCTCAATTGCATTACGGTCGTGCCCGGTGCGCTTGGAGCTTGGCGCACCGAGGCCATCGAAGCTGCCGGCGGAATTACGTCGGATACCGTCGCGGAAGATGCGGACCTCACCATCGCCATCCGCCGACTCGGCTGGCGCATCAGCTACGATGAAGAAGCCATCGCCTGGACCGAGGCTCCCGAAACCCCTGGCGCGCTGATCCGCCAACGATTTCGCTGGACTTTCGGCACGCTGCAATCTTTCTGGAAGCACCGCGATACTTTGTTAAGGCCCAAATACGGCACTCTGGGCTGGATTGCACTGCCAAACATTTTTGTCTTTCAACTGGTGCTGCCGCTCATTTCGCCAATCATCGATTTGATGTTTCTCGGCTCCCTGGCTCTGTGGGGCATTGGCCAACTTCATATCGCGAGATTGCCGCAGCTTTGGACCACCGCCGATGTACAGCGGTCGTTATTTTTCTTCATCGGATTTTTGCTCATCGACGTGCTCACCTGCATGGTGGCCTTCGCGCTGGAGCGCAAGGAAGATTGGACCCTGCTCATTCCTGTTCTCTTACAGCGCTTCTACTATCGCCAATTAATGTACGTAGTGCTCTTCCGCTCCGTGAAAGAAGCGGTCAGCGGCCGCCCGGTGGGTTGGCGCGGTGTCGAGCCGGATTCTCCTCGTGCTCCGCGTGCTCCTGAAGCTCCCGCAAGAACAGTTCCCGCGTAGGATTCCCACCAGAAAGACATCACGGCAGTTTGCCGTCTGTTCCACCCATATCCCCATTTGCACAGCTTACAAGCCAATGTGACAATACCTGTATGCAAAAAACATTAACCATTGCTTTAAATTTGTTCGTAATCGGGCTGCTTACTAGCGGCACCCTGCGTGCCCAAGATACTTCTGCGCCTGCGCCTAAAACTCAAACGACTCCGGCACCTAAATCTCAAACCAGTCCGGCAACAAAAACCCCGGGGACTACTCCGGCCAAGCCGCGCACCGCGACCGGCGCCAGAGCTCCACTCACGTTGAAAACCGATAAAGATAAGGCCAGCTACGCCATTGGAGTAAACATCGGAAAGCAGATGCACAAGGATAGCGTGGACGTGGATCCCGCAATTATTAGTCGTGGAATGAAAGACGCGATCGCCGGCGGGAAATTGCTTCTCACCGACGACGAAATGAAAATCGCTCTGACCAAGTTCTCCGGAGAGTTGCGCGCCAAGCAGGAGGAAGCCATGCAGAAAGTCGGAGAAATTAACAAAAAGGCCGGCGATGACTTTCTGGCACAAAACAAGACCAAGGAAGGCGTTGTGGCCTTGTCCGATGGTCTGCAATATAAAATCCTCAAGGAAGGCACCGGGCCGAAACCCACGGCAAACGATACGGTAGTTTGCAACTACCGCGGCACGCTGCTTGACGGAACTGAATTCGACAGCTCCTATAAGCGCGGCCAACCCGCTACTTTTCCCGTCAGCGGCGTGATTAAAGGATGGACAGAAGCTGTGCAACTCATGCCCGTGGGATCAAAATGGCAATTGTTCCTTCCCGCTGATCTCGCCTACGGGAACCGCGGCGCTGGCCAAGACATCGGTCCTAACGCCACGCTCATATTCGAAGTGGAGCTGCTCTCCATCCAGAATAAAGCCGCCGCTCAGACCCCCAACCCGCAAGCGCCTCCAAAATGATTTTGCGCTTGGCTTTGCATCGCCAAAACTGTTGTAGGATATTCCCGCTTCCGCTTTCTAAACTTGTTTTGTTATCGCCGGTATTTTTGTATCGGGGGGATCATGGCTATCAGTTTTGTACTTAACGGCAAGCCGCAAACCGTTGATGTTAGCCCCCAGATGCCGCTCCTCTGGGTATTGCGGGACACCCTGAACATGACTGGCACGAAGTTTGGGTGCGGCATGGCGCTATGTGGAGCCTGCACGGTGCATATCGAAGGTGAAGCCGCCCGTTCTTGTGTGACGCCCATATCCAATGTCGCGGGCAAAAAGATCACCACCATCGAGGGACTTTCCGCCGACGGCACTCATCCCGTCCAGCAGGCTTGGATGGAAATCAACGTTCCGCAGTGTGGATATTGTCAACCGGGACAAATCATGTCCGCAGTGGCGCTGCTTTCTAAAAAGGCCTCACCAAGCGACGCGGAAATTGACGACGCCATGAGTGGCAACATCTGCCGCTGCGGAACTTACCAACGCATTCGCCAAGCCATCCATCGCGCGACCGCGACGCAAAGCCAGAAGAGCTGATCCCGGTGCCTGATATAGACCAGCGGTGCTGGTACTAACTGGCTAGCCACGGTTCTGGCGATTCACCCAATTTTTTGTTATTCTCCTGAAGTCATAGGTACAGGGCTGCATCCTGAATTTAAGGAGCGGCACCGGAGGCCAACATGAGTTTTACTTCCAATACCGACGGCACGAAGATCACCGTTCCGGACATCCAGCAGCGAAAACCCCAGGTAGGTTCCCCAACCAATAAGAAAATCGCGTGTCTGACCGCCTACGACTTTCCGACCGCCCGCTTGCTCGACGAAGCTGGCGTGGACGTCATACTTGTCGGCGACTCACTGGGCATGGTGGTGCTGGGCTATGACAGCACACTTCCCGTGACCATCGAGGAGATGCTGCATCACACGCGCGCAGTTCGCCGCGGCGCCCGTCGCGCTCTTGTGGTCGCGGATATGCCCTATGGCAGCTACCACACCGACATGGCTGAATCTCTGCGCAACGCCATGCGCTTCGTTAAAGATGCCGGCGCGGAAGCCGTAAAAGTGGAAGGTGGCGAGCGTCGCCTGGAACTCATCGCGCGATTCACTGAAGCGGAAATCCCCGTAATGGCTCACCTGGGGCTGACCCCGCAATCTGTAAACGCCTTGGGCGGTTACCACGTGCAAGGCAAAACACTAGTCGGCGCCGAACAATTGCTGCGCGATGCTCGCGCAGTAGAAGCCGCTGGCGCCTTTGCGATTGTGTTGGAGGCCATCCCGCGAGAATTAGCCGCCCAAATCACTAAAGAGGTGCGCATCCCCACCATAGGCATCGGCGCGGGCCCCGACTGCGACGGCCAGATCCTGGTATTGAACGACATGCTGGGCTTAACCTTTGGCCAGACGCCTAAATTCTCCCGCCAGTACGCGGGCGTGGGAGAAATAATTGCTGGTGCGGTACGTGAATACTGCGAGGACGTTCGCAACGTCGCATTCCCTTCGGATGCCGAGTCTTATCACACGCCGCAAAGCGGCAAAAACCGCAAAACCATTTCCATCACCGGCTAAATCGGCCAGGTTACAATCCACTGGAGGAAAAGATGTCGCCGGACGACATTCGTTTTCTTTACGATTACAATGCCTGGGCTAACCGGCGCTCGCTGGATGCCGCTGCCCCGCTGACCGTGGAACAATTTACCAGGCCGCTTGGCTCCAGCTTTTCTTCGGTGCGTGATACGCTCGCGCATATTTGGGGCGCCGAGTGGATCTGGATGGAACGCTTCGACGGCCGCTCGCCTGCGTCCTTACCCGAGGTCGGACAGTTCCATGAGATTTCGGCGTTACGAAAACGTTGGCAAGAGAATGAGGCGCGTCTTAATAAGCTCGTATCCCGTGTCACGCAAAGCGATTTGGACGGGCCTCATGAATATCGCACACTCAAATTCGGCCAATACACCAATCCCTTATGGCTGTCGATGCAGCATCTAGTCAATCACGGAACGTATCATCGCGGACAAATCACTACCATGCTCAGGCAATTAGGTGCCAAGCCGCTTTCCACCGATGTAATCCATTTTTATCGCGAGCGTGCCGGCGCCGCAAACGCCTGACCGCACCCACCTCGTGGAAATCATTCGAACTGTTTCCTGGATGAAAGAATTCGCGCGCAAGCAACGCGACGAAAATCGCATTGTCGGCCTGGTTCCCACCATGGGCGCTTTGCATCCAGGGCACTTGTCGCTGATCAAGCAGGCCCGGCAGCAGTGTACTTCCCTGGTGGCGAGTATCTTCGTGAACCCCACGCAGTTCGGCCCCTCCGAGGATTTTGCGAAATATCCACGCACTCTGTCGTCCGATACTGAAAACCTGGAGAATGCCGGCGTGCAGTGCCTGTTCCTCCCGGAAGCGAAAGACATTTATCCCCCGAACTATTCCACTTACGTAAACGTCGAAGGGTTGAGCGAGCGCCTGGAAGGCCGCTCGCGGCCTGGCCACTTCCGCGGTGTCAGCACGGTGGTGATGAAACTCTTGCAAATCGTTAAGCCGGACTTTGCGTATTTTGGAAGAAAAGACGCGCAGCAGGCGACCATCATTTCGCGCATGGCAAAAGACCTGAATCTCGACTGTGAAATTGTCATCTGCCCCATCGAACGCGAGCCCGACGGCTTGGCCATGTCATCGAGAAACGTCTACTTACAGCAAAGCGATCGGCAAGCTGCCACCGTTTTGTATCGATCTTTGCAAGCTGCACAAGCGCTCTTGCAAAATGGCAGCCGGGATGCCCTTTCCCTGCAGTCCGTCATGCAGCAGGTCTTCAAAGAAGAATCCCGAGCAAAAATCGATTATGTGGAAATTGTGGACGCCCAGACCTTCGAGCCATTAATGCACATCAACCGCAAGGCTTATGTCCTGATTGCTGCGAAATTTGGCGAAACGCGCTTGCTGGATAACATGCTCGTTGATTTTAGCGACAACGGCCAACTGACCAATGAGTTGTAGCCTTCCAAAATCTGTCGCCGTTTCATCACCGTAGCGTTGTTCCGATCATTCCAGAATGTGAAAATAACCATCCTGCTGCACTATTCGCAACGGAATACCGAATAGCCCCGAGATGCGTTCGGAAGTAAGCACCTCATTCTTTCCCCCGTCCGCGATAATACGCCCGTCGCGAAGCAAAATTACCCGCTCTATCTCCGGAATAATCTCTGAGACGTGATGTGTCACCAGCAGAATCGCGATTCCCGATTGCGCCAGCTCGCGCATCGCCGCGCGCAACTGCAATTGCGCGGCAATATCCAGCGCGTTGCTGGGCTCGTCAAAAAGTAAGGCTCGCGGATCGTGAACCAGTGCCCGCGCGATCAGCGTTCGTTTGGCTTCGCCCGAAGACATTCGCGCCACCGCACGGCCTCCGAGGTGCGCAACCCCCATGCGTTCCAAAGCGCGATCGGCCAGCGCCAAGTGCCTCGGATCGGGGTGATGATGTGGGAATATGCGCGTGCTGCTGAAAAACCCTGATAACACCACATCGCGGCCCGTGGCATCGGTAGTGCACGCCCTCAGAAGATCTGGCGAAACGATGCCCAACAGCGACCGCAACTCAAAAATATTCCAGCGTTCGCGCCCCAGGATAGCGATGGACGATCCTTCTCGGACAACCGGATAGCACTCCCGGGTGATGGTCTTGATTAACGTCGATTTCCCGCAGCCATTAGGCCCTAGGATGCACACGTGCTCGCCAGACTCGATACGCAGGGAAATATCATCAAGCGCAGGGCGTGCCATTTCAGCAGGCACCGGGTCGGCGACCGCGCTACCGTCTGCCGTCCCACGAAAAATCGTTACGTGCTGGAGGTTAAACAGCGGCGGTAAGGAACTCATGCGCGAGAACTAGGCTCTGTGATCACTGAGAACTCATTCTAGCCGACCCACTCGGGAGTGCGCTCACAAAACCTATCTGACTGACAAACAAGGGGTTAAAAAGAGGCTTGCGACGAAAAGTAGGAGGTGAAAGCAACAGTTTCACCTCCCGGGGTGGGGTGATGCATGACAGCTTCTGAACGGGTTCAGTAGCCCGCCCTGCCAGGCAAGACTACAGTCTCATTCGCTTACTGCGGTAAACAGTGCGTCAGGAGACTCACCGTCCAAAGGCTTGTCGTTATTGCGTTTTTAGCATCTACAATGGCCTGTGTCAACTTTTAAGGGCCGCTTAATCTCGGGGCTTTGTTTGCTACCAAACATGTAGCACAACGGTATACCCAGCGCTCGAATGTCTTAGCCGCCGAAAATTTCGTTGATCTTTCCCGCCAGCTTGAAATCCAGCTCGCTGATGCCATCAACACTGTGGGTATTCAGATCGATCACCACCTTATTCCACACGTTAAACCATTCCGGATGGTGGTTCATCGCTTCCGCCACCAGCGCCACGCGGGTCATGTTTCCAAAAGCCGCCACGAAATCCTTGCATTCGAACGAGCGATGCAACTTGCCACCTTGCAACGTCCAGCCAGCCGCCTCACTCAGGCGCTCTTTGATTTCCATTTCAGTGAATCTTTTTGCAGCCATTTGGGTTCTCCAATGTTGGCAGTATGCGGCGATCCCACACCCGCGGCAAGTGTCCTAAGCGGATTTATGGGCTTTAAGCGTTGCCTGCTCTGGCGAATTCCTCTATCGTAAAGGTTTCGTTTTCTTACAAAATGCGCGGCGTGCCAAAGCCACGCAAAAGGCCAACACATTGAAAAAGAAAATTCGCGCCATCCAATATGGCGTCGGTCCTATCGGCGCCTCCATCGCCAGCTTAATGCGGGAAAAGTTCGCCATCGAAATTATTGGCGCGATCGATACCGATCCGACCAAGGTCGGCCGCGATCTCGGCGAAATTGTGGGCGCATCCGATGCCCCTTGGGGCGTGAAAATTTCAGACGACGCCTCCGACGTGCTGGGCCAGGCCGCGGACGTGGTAATTCATTCCACCTCGTCGTCGCTGCCGAAGGTCATGGATCAACTGCTGGCCTGCCTGGAAGCCGAGTCCTGCGTGGTGTCAACGTGCGAAGAGCTTTCCTATCCATATCGCACTTATCCCGAGCTGGCCGCGCGTCTCGACAAGGCTGCGAAAGAGTGGGGTGTTGCTCTGGTCGGTACAGGCGTCAATCCAGGATTTGTACTGGACAAGCTGCTGGTCACTCTTGCATCTGTATCGCAACGTATTGAGCACGCCAGTGGTCGCCGCGTGGTCGATGCATCCAAGCGCCGTGAGCCGCTACAAAGAAAAATCGGCGCAGGATTGTCTCTGGATGAATTCCGTGAAAAAGTAACCGCGGGAGCTATTAAACATGTCGGCCTGCCAGAATCCGTCGCCATGGTGGCGGATAGCTTGAACCTCGACGTTAATGAAATTACCGAAACAATCGACCCGGTGGTCGCCACAGAAAAGGTCCAAACCCAATACTTGACGGTTGAGCCCGGCCAGGCCGCAGGCGTTCATCAAATCGCGCGCGGTCTTTCCAATGGCAAAGAATTAGTTCATCTCGAATTGCAAATGTACGTAGGCGCCAAAGAACCGGGTGACACCGTGACATTGCAAGGGCATCCCAACATAAGCTTGATCATCCCAGGCGGATCGCCCGGAGACATCGCCACGGCCTCGGTGGTGGTGAATTCCATCCCCGTGATTCTCGATGCCCCGGCGGGGTTGCGCACCGCTCGCGACCTGCCGATTGGATTTTTCTCGCCGCACGCGCGCCCGTAATCGGCAGCGAAACAACTCTGCGGCATTTCAATAACTCAGCGAGCCAAACCTATTTCTTCCAGAACTTCATAACGGCGGAATAGTCCAGATCTTCTTTCGCCGCTTCTTTCACCGTGGAATAAGTCTTGAATGCAGCCTCCGTAGCCGGAAGTTCCACGTGTGTCTGCTCTGCAAGTTCCAACGCAAGCCTCATATCCTTATGCATCAATCGTAGTGGAAAACTTGGCGTGTAATTGCCTTTCAAAAAGTTTTGCGACTTTATATCCAGCACTCCTGACCGCGCCATGCTCGACTGCATGACCTCCACCAGTTTTTCTCCTTGCAAGCCCGCGGCGGTCACCAGCGCGAGCGCCTCGGCTAGCGCATCCACCTGCAACGCTAATATCAGGTTCATGGCCAGCTTGATTATTTGACCCGCTCCATTGGGCCCGAGATGAAACCATTTCTTCCCCAAGACACGCAAGAGCGGCTCAACCTTGGTCAGCGTCCCGGCATCGCCTCCCACCATGAAAACAAGTTCGCCTTTTTTCGCGCCCCAATCGCCGCCGGTGACCGGTGCGTCAAGAAAGCGCACTCCTCGTTCGTCGCAAGCGGAAGCTACCTTTCGCGCAAGAGTCGGAGACACCGTGCTGGAATCAACATAGATGCCGCCCCGCGGAAACCCTTGCATCGCGCCGTTCTGCCCCCACAGCACTTCTTCCAGCGCTGCCGGATCGCTAACGATAGACAACACAATTTCAGAATTCGCCGCCAGCTCCCGCGGCGACGGCGCAAGTTTCGCTCCAGCGGCAACCAGTTCATCGGCCCGCGACGCAGTGCGATTCCAAACCGTCAAGGGAAAGCCGGCTTTCAACAAATTCATGCCCATGGGCTTGCCCATCAACCCTAGGCCAATCAATCCCACCTTCGTTTGCGGTCCAATTACGGAATTCACAAAAACCTCCGCTCTCTCGAAAAACATCTCAGCGATTTTATTCAAGCAGCGAAATCGATTGTAGCGTATTCAATTTTTCGAAGGAGGGAATATCCAGTGCGGAGAACGCGAAATGAAAAAACTGAAAAATAAGGCTGGATGTTAAATGTTTGATCGTTGCGGTCGCGGGAAAATCACCGCAGCTTTTAAGCGATTGACAGCAGATTCCTCCTCCTCGCTTTCGGGTTCCTGGTTTGCGTCAGCTGGTTGAGCGGTTTCTGCCGCGGAGGGCTGCGAAATAAGGGTTCTATCTTGTGCGCCAGATCCCACAGGTTCCGGCTTCTCGGCTAAACGCACGATGCAGGGGTAAGGAATTTCCCAACGAAAGTGCCGGTGCTGCCCGTTCTGTTCGAAGTTCTGCTCCAGGAAAATGGACCGCCCTGTGTCACCCACAAATGTTCCAGAAGCTGGCAACAGGATATCGCCTGCGCGATATTGGACTTCCACCTGAAGGCCGAGAAAGGCGGAATAACGGGCCATGGAGTACAGTTTCGAGCCCAGTAGATATATCGTCAATGGTACGTAAGTCCCAGTTACCGGCCAGCTGGCTTTTCGCCGATTCGCACGGAAAATATTTGCCAATAAACTACCGCGCAAAATCTTCAATCACGGCCTCAGCTGCCCGCCGCCCGCTACGCATGGCGCCATTGATCGAGGCATTGTCGCGGTGATCTCCGCACACATAAATTGCCGGGCGAACTCGCACCGAGCGCTGCGGAGGTTCCAGCGCGCCTGGGTATTGTCTCGGTTGAGCATGCGGTATTTTGTAGCTCCTCAAAAGCCGCCACGAACGTGCCACCGCGCCAAACCAATTTTTCATTTGTGCAATGACGAACCCGCTTAACTGCGCTTCAGTGAGTTCCTGCGTCCCAAGTACGGATACGGAGACGAGCTGTTTTCCTGCCGGCGCGTACGACGGCGCCACCTGGCTCATCACCGCAAAGTTATTCACGGGGCCGGCGCCATCGCCGTTCAGGGTAAGTATCGGCTGCGGTACAGGAGGCTCTTCCGCGGCGTAATAAAAACAGCTGACGCTTCGTGAGGCTGGTTCAGCCTCCCCTACCAGATGCGCCGCTGACGGCCCCTCGGTGGCCACCACGATGGCTCGGGCCCGCATGCTTTCTCCGCCAGTCAGCGTAATTTCATTTTCGTGCAGGGATTCAACTCGCGAGTTCAAACGCATCGAATCCGCGTTGAATTTCTCCGCGATCTGCGCCGAAATCGCCCCCATGCCTCGAGCGGGGACGCTGGTCGATCCCTCAGACAACATCTTGAACACAAACTCAAACATGCGGCTGGTCGTTTTCAATTCGCCATCCAACAAGATCCCGCCAAGAAACGGACGAAAAAACCGGTGAATGATTTCCTGGCTGAATCCTTCGGATTTCAGAGCATCCTTCGTTGAGCGCTCCGGCCGCTTAAAAATTTCTGCAATGGAAGTGTGCTTCAGACGGCTGCGCAGCCGCGCCATGCGCAATTTGTCCCCCAGCGTTCCAAATTCCGACCTTAGCGCCTCTCGCCACATACCGGGCATGCGCCACGGATCAACGATCGGGTTCATGCGCCCCGCAAACCACGACAATGCCCCGGGAGAAAAACATTTAAGATCAAGTCGCGAGTAATCCAAAACCTTGCTCGCTTCAGGATACGCGGTGAGTAGCACCTGAAATCCGCGGTCCAACAGAAATCCATCTACTTCGTCGGTGCGCACCCGCCCACCAATCCCATCCGACGCTTCCACAATTTGAAATGTGACACCCGCTTCGGTAAGCCGCTTCGCGCAACATAATCCAGCCAGCCCCGCGCCAATAATTAAAACGTCCGCACTCGTCGACATGCTCTCGGGTTCCTTCTGGAGCCGCATCGAAATCAAATTGACAAAAATTGAACCCTAATCCTGAGGCATCGGCGCGATATCGCGCAAGTCGTGTCTCAAGAGTTCAGGGTCGATGCTGTCGTTGCAAAGTCGCGACGAGGCTGAAGGCAAGGGTTGCTAATGAGATTTTATGGCAGGACCACGCCGCGTGCTTTGTTCGAGTGCCTTTGGAAAGAACAACGATTGCCTACTGCTGCCCCACAGGCTTCACAGCTGTATCTGCGTTCCCGCCATCCGGGAGTTTACCGGCCGTCTCAATCACCTGCTGCGCCAGGTAATTCGTGGAGCGCGCTTCATCTCGCGCAATCGCCAGATAAGCCGCGCGTAACAACTGTTCTTTGCGATTTCGCAACGTATCCCGGATCGTTTGCTGCACTTGCGGTTCGGAAAGTCCCCGGAGCCCTGGAGATTCCCGCGTGATCAGTTTCAAAATCCGGTAACCTTCTTTCAACTGAATAGGTTGGCTCACCTGCCCCGGTTTCAGGCCCAGCACCATCTTCTTCAGCGCTGGATCAGATTGGTTCAGCGCCGACTCCGGCACGTAGCCCATGTCCCCGCCGGTCGCCGCCGAATTCATGTCTTCCGAATAATCCATAGCTAACTGCGCGAAGTCGCCGCCACTGTTCAGCCGGTCCATCAGCATCTTCACTTTTCGCTGCGCTTCCGCCTCATTCGTCGCGTCATCATTCTTACGGTTGCGGATTTGCGGTTCTTTTCGGGGAGTGACTACAATCTGCGCGATCCGGAATTGCGGCTCCGCCACGTTAAATTGCGCTTTGTTGGCGTTGTAGAAGTCCGCTACATCCTGGTCAGTGATCGAAATTTTGGCCACTACTTCGCGGTTCAAAAGCTTCTGTATCGAAAGTTGCCGCCGCAGATCTCGTTTCAAATCGTCCACGGACACGCCGCGTTCTTTCAGTTGCCGCTGAAATTCATCTTCCGTAAACGGGCTCTTCAGCTCCGTAAACTTATCTTCCACCTCACCATCACTGGCTTCCAGGTTCAATTTCTTGGCGCGCTCAATCAGAATTTCGTTATTGATCAGCTCATCCAGCACATTAAGCTTCAGCGATAACGCTTCCTCTTGCGAAGGCGCTTGCCCTTCCGGATTTATCCGCGTCCGGTAATATTTCTCCACTTCCTCTTTTCGGATCTCTTTTCCATTGACCACCGCCCACACGTCCGGCGAATGTTGCACCTGGCGGTTGCATCCCGCCACGCCAGCGACAGACAGCAATCCTACAAGAGCGATCGGTTTTAACATGGATACACGCACACGCTGGGGAACAGCGCACTTCGCGCGCACATGAAAAACGCAACCCAACGGATTAGCGACCAATTGATTGCTCAGGCAGCTTTCTTTACTTTGCCCGCGCGAATGCAGGCCGTGCACACGCGCATTTGCTTTCGAGCTCCCGACACCAGTGCGTGGACCCGCTTCAGATTAGGGTTCCAACGCCGCCTCCGCGTATTATTCGCGTGGCTGATCACGTTACCGTAATGCGGCCCTTTGCCGCAAAGTTCACACTTCATCGCCATTTTTAGACCTGCTTCTTCGGATTATTCGAAAACCGATAGCTCTTAGTCTACCAGACCCGCGCCCTGCCGTGAAAGCCAAGCCCATTCCGGGTTTGTCGGGTGCGCCGACCGTCAAAACTCGCGCTTCTACGCCTGAATACACCGTTTCACCGATGGACTTGATTGACGCTAGTTGCAAACATCCCGCCTCAGCGAGGCACGCCGATGGCACGCCTCGTTAAATTTCAAATTTTGTCCCCGGAGTTGTCGCTACACGAACTCAGACAGTCCCTTAGGTACTCCGCTGGATGGCTACCAACTGGACTGCACCGTACTTTGAATTTGCTGCTTAAATTTATGGAGGAAATATTATGGAACACCAGGCTCTTAAAGAACTCTATATCGATGAACTGAGGGACATTTACAACGCAGAAAGTCAGTTGGTAAAAGCTCTTCCGAAAATGGCCAAGGCCGCCAATTCCGAGGAACTTCGCACCGGCTTCGAAGAGCATCTTGAGCAGACTCGCGGTCACGTGCAGCGCCTTGAGCAGATCTTCAAGGAACTGGGCGAGAAGCCGTCTGGCAAGAAGTGCAAGGGTATGGAAGGGCTCGTGGCGGAGGGCCAGGAAATGATGGGCGAAGATTTCGAAGACGACGTAATGGACGCGGCATTGATTTCCGCGGCCCAGCGCGTCGAACACTACGAGATCGCCGCATACGGCACCGTCCGAACCTACGCTGAATTGCTGGGCGAAGACACCGCCGTGCAGCTCCTCGAACAAACTCTCGAGGAAGAAAAGGAAACCGACCAGAAGCTCACCGACATGGCCAGCGAGATCAACGTAAGAGCCATGGGCGAGGGCTCCGAAGCAGGCTCAGAAGAAGACGAAGAAGAGGCGCCGGTGCGCAAGAAGGCCAGGACCGCCAAGGCATAATTTTCATGACCTCACCCAACGGGCCTGACCAGAAGCGTCGCTTGAAGGAAACGGACATCGACCCGAGCGGCGAGCTTACTTCCGATCGCACCGGGGAAGCCGAAGGCACCGAACCGGGAACTGGAAGCCGCATCGACAACCAACCGGCCGAAAACCGGGAGAATCCCACCCGGTCCGAAAGCCGCGATAGCGTAAACCGCGATAGCGAAAACGCTCCCGCGCCAGGCCACGAAGAGTAATTTACGATTCACGGACGCCGGGCCCGCATCAAAGTCTCAGGTGCGGGCTCGACTTTTTCTCTCATTCCCATTTAGGTATAGAATTCGAAAATGCCGCTAAACGAATATCGTAAAAAACGTGACTTCAAAATCTCCCCGGAACCCTCCGGAGAGAAAACCGCGCCCAAAACGCCCAAGTCATCTTTAATTTATGTCATTCAGAAACATCGAGCTTCTCAGCTCCATTACGATTTCCGTCTCGAATTTCGCGGTACTCTTCTGTCTTGGGCCATTCCTAAAGGCCCCTCGCTTGACCCGTCTGTAAAGCGTCTCGCCATGCAGGTTGAAGATCATCCCGTCGAGTACGCCAGTTTTGAGGGCGTAATTCCCGAAGGCGAATACGGCGGCGGCACCGTAATGGTTTGGGATCAAGGAACCTGGACTCCTGAGAGTCCCGATGTCGAAGCGGCCCTTGAAAAAGGCGATCTGAAATTTACTCTGCACGGGAAAAAACTAAAAGGCTCCTGGGTCCTCGTTCGAACCCATGGCTACGGCAGCAGCTCCAAGACTTCCTGGTTGTTAATCAAACATCGCGACTCCTTCGCTTCCCCCACCGTAGATGTAGCCCAGGAAATGCCACGCTCAGCCGTTTCGAATCGCCTGTTGGCGGATATTGCGCGCGATGGTGGTGGTGACGTCGAGAAAGCCGCAACAGGCGACCCAACCATTAAGGCCGCCAAATCAGCCAAAGCCCCAAAAACTTCACGAACCACTTCTGCGAAAGGCGCTCGCTCGGCATCGGCCTCCAAGACACTCAGCGCCCACACTCCAAAACGTCGAAAAACTTCCTCCTGACCCGGGCCTCCCGCTCCTCCCATTCCTTTGCCCGACCAAATTCCATTTCGTGCTCAACCAATGCTCGCCACTCTGGTGCGTGAGCCATTCCACAAGCCCGGCTGGGTCTACGAAGAAAAGTACGACGGTTACCGCATCCTCGCTTACAAAGAAGACTCGCGCGTTCGTCTCTATTCCCGTAATGCTATCGACCGCACCGATCGCTTTTTCGACGTTGCCGCAGCCATGAGCACTCTTCGCCCCTCCACGCTTTTGCTCGACGGCGAAGTTTCGGTCTTCGATCGCCAAGGCGTCTCCCGCTTTCAATTGCTGCAGAATTTAGGCACCGGCAAATCCGTTTTCGCGGTTTTTGATTGCCTCTATAAAGACGGCCAGGATTTGCGCCCCCGCCCGCTATCGGAGCGCCGCGTCGCCTTGGAAGAATCCCTAGCGGCAAATAAGCCCTCGGCCAAGACCCGAAATAAAGCAACGCAGAACAAAGTACCGGACGACAAAATGATCGTTCCCTCGTCGCGCCTGTCCTCTAACGGCCTGGAAGCCTACCGCCAAGCCGTCAAACGAAAATTTGAAGGCCTGGTAGCCAAAGATCTCTCGTCGCCATACGTCGAAGGCCGTTCCAGTTTCTGGCTAAAAGTAAAAGTCCATCAGGAAGATGAATTCGTGATTGGCGGATTTACAGAGCCCTCCGGCTCGCGCCGCCATTTCGGAGCGCTTCTTCTCGGCGCATACGATCGCGGCAAACTTCACTTCGTGGGAAAAGTCGGCACGGGATTCAACGACCAAACCCTCGCCATGCTGTTTAAGAAATTCAAACCTCTGGTTCGCCAGCAAAGCCCTTTCGTCGATCCGCCACGAGATCGCGACGTCACGTTTCTATCGCCGAAACTCGTCGCCCAAATTTCCTACCAGGAATGGACCAGCGACAAAAAACTTCGCCAGCCTGTTTTTCTCGGTCTTCGTGACGACAAAAGCCCGCAGGAAGTCCGCATGCCGGAGTTTGCTGCATGAAAGCCAAACAAACCAAATCCACGAAACCTCGTAAATCGCCCAGGTTCGCGGAGAATTCCAAGTCCCCGAACATAACCCTCGCGAAACTAGCGGCAACCCCTGCGGGAGCGGCGACGTTCTCTAAATTCTCGATCACCATCTCCAATCCCAATAAAATTTTCTGGCCCGAAGAAGGCTACACCAAGCTCCAACTCATCGAGTTTTACGCCGACATTTTTCCCAAGCTTCTACCGTACGTAAAAGATCGCATTCTCTCTCTCGAGCGCTGCCCCGACGGCATGCGCGGCAGCTGTTTCTACCAAAAAGAGGCTCCGAGCAGCCTGCCGCCCGGCACACCCACCAAGCGGATCGCTCACGTTGGCAAGTCCGGTAAATCCACAAATTACGTCGTCGGCGGCTCACTCGCCACGCAACTTGCGTTGGCGAATCTCGGTTGTATCGCCATTCACGTATCCGGCAGCCGCGCCTCTTCCTTGCGCAAGCCCGACTGGGTTTGTTTCGATATGGATCCCCAGTCGGAAAAATTCAGCGACGCCGCGCGCGCCGGCCTGCGACTCAAAGAAGTTCTTGATATGTTGAAGCTCGAATCCTTTCCCAAAACTTCCGGCAGCCGCGGCCTCCACGTTTTTGTTCCCCTTAAGCCCACGACTGACGTGGACGAAGTTTTGGCCTTCGCGGAATCGGTCGTCACTCGCCTCGCCGCGCAATTCCCCAAAGAGCTTACTGTCGAGCATTCCATCGACGCCCGCAAGCAACGCGTTTATCTCGACCCATACCGCAACGGTTTTGGCCAAACCGTAGTAGCGCCATACTCCGTCCGCCACCGCCCCAAAGCACCATTTTCAACACCGCTCTCGTGGTCGGAAGTGGCCCCCACACTGGACCCTTCGGAATTGAACCTCGGCAACTATGCAAAGCGGTTGAGCGCTCCTGACCCCTGGCAGGACTTTTTCAAGAATCGCCAGTCTCTAACCGCCGCAATAAATGCCCTGAAAAAGATCTGACACACTGCGCCGCGGCAGGCCGTCCCGCTGCCTCCCCTGTTTTTCGATCTCGATGGCACGCTGGGTCGACAGCACCCATCGCATCCAAGCAGCACTTGATACTTATTCCATATTTCTGGTATCATCGAAACATGGCAAACCCAACACCCGCTCAAATTGCCCGTTTCGCCGACATGTTCTCCGCCATGGGCACCGAAGCGCGCCTCCGCATCATGCAACTTTTGATGACCGCTGAACCCAAAGGCATGATTGTCGGCGACATCCAGTCCGAAATCGACATCCCCAATTCCACGCTCTCGCACCACCTCGACAAACTCAAAAACGAAAACCTCGTCACCGTGCGTCGCGAAGGAACCTACCTCTGGTATCGCGCCAATATTGACGCCCTCAAGGATCTCCTCAGCTTCCTCTACGCCGAATGCTGCACGCGCAATCATGTGGTCGCGCCAAAAGATTTAGTTTCGATTTCCAGGTAGAAAGGCAGACACAAATGAGTTCAGAAAATATCAAATCCATCGTGCAGGAAAAGTACGGCGAGGCAGCCAAACGCGCCGCTTCGGGTCAGGCCTCGGCCTGTTGCGGCTCGAGTCCCGCATCCGCCATCGAAGGATGCGACCCCATCAGCGCGAATCTCTACGGCGAAAACGAAGCCGGCTCCGTCCCGGAAGCCGCGCTGCGTGCTTCACTGGGCTGCGGCAATCCCACCGCTCTCGCAGACCTCGCGCCAGGAGAAATCGTTCTCGACCTTGGATCAGGCGGAGGCATTGACGTTCTTCTCTCCGCGCGCCGCGTCGGCCCTACAGGAAAAGCCTATGGCCTGGACATGACCGACGAAATGCTTACCTTGGCCGAAGAAAACAAACGCAAATCCGGCCTATCCAATGTCGCATTCCTGAAAGGTGAAATCGAAAATATCCCATTACCCGATAACTCCGTGGACGTCATCGTGTCCAACTGTGTGATCAATCTCTCCGGCGACAAAGACCGCGTTCTGCGCGAAGCATTTCGCGTCCTCAAACCTGGCGGCCGTTTCGCAATTTCCGACGTGCTAGTTAGAGGAGAAGTCCCGCAACAGATTCGCAAGAGCATGGAGCTCTGGGTCGGCTGCGTAGCAGGAGCCCTGACGGACACGGAATACCAGCGAAAACTCAGCGCCGCAGGTTTTGAATCCATCGATATCGAACCCACGCGCATCTACAGCATTGACGACGCCAAAGAATTCCTGAATGCCGCGGGCATCGATGCCGATGCTGTCGCACCTCAAATCCGCGACAAATTCATCAGCGCCTTCGTCCGCGCGCAAAAGCCCACCGCCAAAACCTGCTGCGGCCCCACCTGTTGTCCAAACTAGCTTTCCCTCGACTAAAGAGTGACGGAGTAACGGGCCCGGGCTATCCGATCACTGGACGCTCAGGCCCGCTCGCCATCACCATCATCAAAAAATAAGTTTTAGACCGAGTTGCATGGTGCGGTTGCCGCCGGTGAATTGATGAAAGTTTAAGAAGCTGCCTGGTGCGGTGATTAATACCAGGCCCCCGGCAAAGGGATTCGGATTGGTAGTCGAATCCAAAGCTCCATTATTGGATGGGAGTCCGATGCTGAAATTTCTGTGATTGAAAGTGTTGTAAGTTTCAGCTCGGAATTGCACGTTCAGTCGTTCACCGAATTTCGTGCTTTTCAGCAATGCGATATTCCAAAGATTCAGTGCCGGCGTATTGATCGTGTCGCGGCCGATGATGTTGTTATTAGTTCCAAGACCGGCCTTTACATACTTGGCTGCCGGGTTAGCCGCTACATACCCGGCCACGTTGGCTGCGCCGCCGCAACCGGCGGCCGATCCTGCCACGCTAGTATTTCCGGCTCCGTCCACACATACGAAGTTAATTCCTGAAGGCACATTAGACGTTCCCGCAGGGTTGAATACCGGCCGATCGGCCGTGGCGCTGCCATTTGCATTGGCATCGGTACCATTTAACAGCGTCACAGGTTGTCCGCTCTCAAAAAGGTAGCTTCCGCTGACTTCCCACCCGTGTATGAAGCCGCCGACGAACCTATTGCCAACTTGCATATTGGGTAGGTCGTAGACCCATGAGACCGCCACCTTATGGTTGAAGTCCAGCGCAGAACGGCCGCGATCTGCTGAGATATTGCGCGCATCCAGCGGCCTCCTCGGATTTATGGTGCTGGAATTCAGCTCATTCGTGGCATCGTCTATTGTTTTTGAGAACGTGTAGTTGCCGCGCAAGTACAATCCATGTGCAAAGCGATGAATAGTATCAACCGATCCTGCGTGGTACATGGACTGTCCCCATGGAGCTTCGTCTGTCAAAACCCCGAAGAAACCATCCGCGGCATAAGGTTGGAAAAGTCCCTGCGCCAGGAAGTTTTGAAAATCCGACAAGCGCTGCAACCCTGCCGGCAAAGTCGCTGGAATTTGAGACGTTGCCAGGTACGTCGGCAACGGTTTCAGTCCCCCGCCCGGAAACCTCGGATCGAAGGCCGAAACTTCATTGAGCCTGATTTGCACCGGTAACGCGATGGCGTGAGTTCCCAAATATCGCACCTCCATGCTCGTGTCTTTCTGTAATTGATGCTGAATGCTCAAGCTCCAGCTAAGTATCTTGGGCGCAGTCAGGTCCGGAATAACGCCGGCGGTAAGCGCCCGGGCAAGAGTTTGCGAAGTGGGGGTGATAAATGGTGAGAGTCCACCTCCCGCGAGAAAGCCTTTGCCAGTGCCGTCGGCAGGGTTCAGAAAACTGGGGCACCAGGATGTGCTCGGCGCGATCTGGCAAGTGAGTCCCGGATTATTTTCGAACTGGCGCTGGGGCGGCTGGTTGTTCGTTTCGAAGTTAGTGGGATAAATGTCATAGAAATATCCCGCGCCGCCACGAATCGACCACTTTCCGTTTCCTAGCACATCCCACGCAAAACCAATACGCGGTCCAAAGTTATTTGTATCCGGCTTCGGCGCGGTAAAAAATAGTCCCAGGGCTGGATCATTGGCAACGGCATTAAATGCCTGGTTATTCGCATCGCGCGGTGTGCCGAAATATTCGTAGCGCAGACCCAGGTTGAGCGTTAATCGCGAGGTCACTTTCAAATCGTCCTGTATAAACCCGGCGAAGGCGTTGTCATTGCCGACAAAGGTTCCGTTCCCGACATTTTGCAGCGCCCCGTTTCCACCGTCGGGCACAAAATCATTCACAAAAGAGTTCAGTGTCGCCCAATCCCATTCGCCTCGCGCTCGCGGCAGAAAAATCGTCTTGTCTATATATTTGCGAATCTCAATTCCGCCTCGCAACGTATGCCGTCCTCGTACGTAGGTCAAATTTTCCTGTAGTTGATAGGTGTTTTGCGTATACCCCTGCGGCGTGCCGGGAAATGGGCCAGTATTTATACTCAGCTCGTCTACTTCCGCGTTCGGAAATGTCGCAAAGTTTGCGGGCGAAACGAAGTTAGGCCCATTCACTCGCGAATACGACAATCTGAAATCGTTAACCAGCCGCGAATTTATCGTCCATGCATCGGTAAAAATTATTTTTCGGGAATCCGAAGCCGATGTGCCGTTGAATTGGGTCTGAGGCTGAGCTGGATTAGGCAGTGGGCCGCGAATGCGGTCGAAGAGAAATCGACCTCTCAATTGGTGCTTTCCGAGATTCAAGTCAGCATTGGTAATGAAATCATTTTCGTTCACAAAATTCGGGGCCAATGCTTGGAATGTTCCAACTTGAATCGGTATTCGACCGGAAGCGGTCGTCACGCATGCAAAATCTGGCGTAGTGTCTGCGACGCCTGAATTGCAATGACTAGGGAAATTGTTGGCAGGCGCTATCGGCGTTTGCGCCAGAATCTTCTGGATCGCGGCGTCAGGCTGCGCCAGCGTCATAATTTGCTGTAAACCCGCCGCCGTCGGGGTAGTTATAATTGGACTTCCCGCCGCGAGTCCATTGTTCTGGAATTCGTAACCGCCAAAAATGAAAAGCTTGTCTTTTTTGATTGGCCCGCCGATGCTACCGCCCGCCCGGTTATAGTCAAATCGGTTTTTCACTCCGTTTTCTTTTTGCAGATTGTCTTCCGCGAAATAATTCCTGTTCTGGTTATATTCGTGAGCTTCACCGTGCCAACTATTGGTGCCCGACTTGGTGGTGATAATGAATTGCCCTGCCGCCGAATGCCCGTACTCCGCGCTGAACTGGTTCGTCAGCAAAGTAAATTCCGCCACGGAATCCTGAATCACCGGCTGCGTAGGACCATTGACCCCCTGGTTGTTGTCATCGGCGCCATCGATCGTGAAGCTGTTGAATCTCGGCCGCAAACCGCCAATCGCGCCCCCAGATCCGCCTGACGCACCGCCAGGCTGGGTCGTACTGTTAGGCATAAGCGTGGCGTATTCGAGAACTGAGCCCCCTGGTACGGTGATCGGAATTTCATTAACTATCCGCCCGTCAAGACTGGAGCCTAATTCCGACGAAGTTGTCTTGATCAAGTCGCCCGCCGAATTTACCTCGACGACTACGCTTGCTGCCCCCAGTTCCAGCTTCACCGTGGCATCAGCCACCTGACTCGCCGCCACTCGTACACCTTTACCAAGGTATTTCTTGAATCCGTCCTTTTCCACCGTGACGGTATAGGAACCGATCAATAAATTCGGAAATTCGTAAGTCCCATCGCTCGATGCGTTGGTCGACTGCGATACGTTCGTGCCTTCGTTAGTAACCGTGACCGTCGCATCCGTAACGCTAGCCCCGGAAACGTCCGAAACCACTACCCGTAAAGTCCCATCCAGTCTCTGGGCCACTGCGCTGGATGCAAAGCTCACTAGGAGTAAAGACACGACTAAAAAAGAGAACGTCAAGCTAGGCCCAACATAAATTCGATGTGCTTGTTCACGCGTGAGACTGACACAATTCATAAACCCTCCGTCCGTTGTGCAGTTCAGTACTGCACGTAGTGACGAAGACAATTGCATCTGCAGAGCCAATCTGGCTCTGAGCTAAGTTGTTTTGTGAGCGTGGATTAAGGGATTAAGCGAAACTAACTGAAATAAACAATCGATAGTTGTAAATATTTTTAGGTGATTCAGTTTGGGTTCTCATAGATTGGCGTCGAAGAATGGATTCATTGAATGGGTGACCGACGATGCTGCTTTCGCCAGAGCGCAGCACTAGCGAAAAAAAATGGCGGAAGTTTTTGCTGGGATCGACTAGTAACCGCGGTGGACAAACAACACTACTGCGGCGCCAAATAACACGGCGCCAACAAACAATGAGATCGCGCCCGCGGCGAACCACCTGGAGGCTTCGAGCGCGTCGAAAAAACCTTTCATACCCGCAAACGCCGTGCCCTTGGACAATACCGCGGTCGAAGCACTTTTAGCCCGGGAGACCAGTGCAGGTTGGTCCACAATCTCTGCATTCGCGATAAATGTGTATCCCTGGCGCGGTATCGTTTCGACATAAAGAGGGCGATCGTGCGAGTCGCCGAGAGTATGACGCAACTTATTCACAGTGGTGTTAACGTTGGCGTCGTAATTGATTTGTGTGTCCCCGGGCCACAGGCGTGACCGGAGAGCATCGCGCGTGATTATCTGACCGGGATTCTCCACCAGGATAAGCAGCGCCTCTATAACTTTGCTCTGAACTTTTACGCGTGATCCGTCTCTAAACAATTCTCGCCGTTCAACATCCAGATGAAATGCGCCAAAATGAAGATAATTTCCGGAATGCGGCCTAACGGACGAAGAGATATCGTCTTGCTGCGGCGTAGCAGACCTGTATGAATTCACGAGACTCACCCCTACCGGCCGTTCGAGAATCCGGTTCTTGACATCCTGGGGCCTACGTTATACTTATATGTATATACAAGTCAAGTTCTAAAAGTCCGAGGTTCTCTTCATGTCTGACATACTCGCCAATCTTGACCTAACCGGAACGGGTTATTGCGCCAGTCTCAACTTTCGGAGAACCTCCCGGATCGTCACTCGCCTGTACGACACCGTTATGCAAGAGTCCGGCGTTCGATCTACTCAATTCGCCATTCTTGTGGGTATCGTCAAACTGCAGCCCGTCGACATGGGCACCCTCGCGAAAGTGCTTATGCTCGATAGCAGCACCCTCACTCGCAGCCTTAGGCTGTTGCAAAAAGAAAGAATGATCGCGATCTCGAAACGTTCTCAGATGCGCCGGCGGTTTCTGAAATTGACACACTCCGGCCAGAAGGCATTGCAGCGGAGCCTGCCCTTGTGGCGGGCAGCGCATCAACGATTTCTCGCCGAAGTTGGCGCGGATTATTGGCTAAAGTTAAGGGACGAGCTTGAATCTATAGCGAAATCCGCAATGATGACCGACCTCTCTCCGGGAAAATAAATTATGAAATCGAACTAGGTAACCTTCAGCCGACCAAATCAATTTGCAAAAATATCGCTGAAAACATTTGGTTGGGGAATGCCAAGGCGTGCCCGCCCGGCGGGGCGGATTAAGGATCGGGCCTTTTGACCCAAGCCTCCGGTACCTCAGCGATGCCAAGCGTTCAGCAATCGAAGAAAACCGTCTCGTCCTTGCCCTGCAACACTACATTCCATTCCAGCCGCCCGTCCGGCATTCTTTTCGCGATGAGCGTATGCCGCCGCCCCGCCTCCACTAATTTCAGCGCAAAGTCTTCGACGTTGCTCGCTTCGTCCGGAAAATAAATCCGTGTCACCAACCGGCGCAATAGTCCCCGCGCAAATACAGAAACCGCAATATGCGGGGCCTGTAGCGTCCCATCGGGCGCCTCCACGCGCCCGGGCTTGATGGTCTTAAAGCGGAACGATCCATCCGCCTGCGTGGGGACACGCCCAAAGCCCCGGAATACGCTTTGACCTCGTCCTTGTTCCTCTGCCTGACCATCAGTCTCTTGGATATTTTTCGACTCCTGGAGAAATTCCGGATGCGCATATTTCCCCGTCGCATCAGCCTGCCAGATTTCGATCACACCGTCCGGCACCGGCTGACCATTCCCATCGAAAACGCGCGCTACGATCTCGATCGTTTCTCCAGAGACACCGGGCCCGGTTAAATCATCGACATAAAATCTCGCCAGGCCAATCTGAAAATACGGTCCCACGGTTTGTGAAGTTGTAGCTTGCAAGCTCATCATTTTTCCCAAGGCGTAGAATCCCGCCCGCTCAAAACAATGTCGAACCGGTAGCCCAGCGCTTGCTCACACACGGTAGTGTCCCAATCAAAAAGCGCAATCAAGCGATTACGAGCCTTGTCATCACCCGTGCAATTAAAAATAGGATCAAACGGCAACAGCGCATCTCCCGGAAAATACATCTGCGTAATTAATCGCGTCGCAAATGCCGGGCCCAATACCGAGAAATGAATGTGCGCCGGGCGCCACGCATTGTAGTGATTTCTCCACGGATAAGCGCCCGGCCGAATCGTAATAAATCTAAAATTCCCGTTCTCATCGGTGAGCGTGTGGCCGCTGCCTTCGAAATTTGGATCGAGCGGAGCATTATGCTGGTCAACATTGTGACGGTAGCGTCCCGCGGCATTAGCCTGCCAGACCTCAATAAGCGTGTGCACAACTGGCCTGCTATCTTCATCTAGCACCCGCCCGCTGACAATGATGCGCTCACCAAGCGGTTCGCCATGGCCCGGTCGAGTGAGATCACTGGCCTTCGCATCGATCGCAGAGGAATCAAAACTCGGCCCCGTTGTTTCCGAAAGAGTGTGCGGCAGATACACAAGCGGTTTCGCCGGCGCCCGCTTGATAGAAGAAACGTAAGTAGGATGAAGGTGATTCGGTTGCGTACCAGGTTCAGCCCGGCGATACCCGCGAAATTTCGCCATACCTTGCATCATAGCGCGGGTCGGGAAATCACTCGGCATCGCTCACGGCGTGACCGCTGCCGCGCCGGCGATCACCGGAAGCAAAAGAGCCGAGGGATGCTCCGCGTCATGCAGTATCGTGTTTGTCGCGGAAATAAAATCGTGGCTCGTCGCCTGCTCTGCCCCGGTATTCAGGTTACGGTCGAAGCGCGGGAAATTGCTGCTGGAAACTTCCAGGCGCAGCACATGGCCCTTCTTAAAAACATTGCTGGTCGCCCACAAGTCCACCGAGATTTTGTAAATCTGACCCGGATTCATCAAGGTGGGCTTCTCTTGCGAATCGCGATAGCGCATGCGCAAAATTCCGTCCGTGAGATTCATCGCGAACCCGTCCGGTGAGACGTCCACGAGCTTTGCCGTGAAGTCCGTGTCCACCGCCGAAGATTTAACCCACGCTTCCAGCGTGACCGGACCGGTAACTTCCATGTCCTCTGCAACCGGCTTGGTCGAATACACCAGCACGTCGTTGCGATTTTCATCCGCGCGCTGATCGCGTGGCCCGGGTTCGTAATGTTCCATGTCGCAGCACAATGACCCGCCGATCGTCGTCACTGGATTTGCCGGATCATAAGTGAATTTATCAGCCGCTTCTTTTTTTGGAGGAGCAGTTGAAAGTCCGCCATCGCCGCCCAGGGAATTGGCCGAACCTCCCGAATGCAGAAAATACCGAGTAGATTTGGCTTGCGGAGGAGGCCAATCCGCCTCTTCCTGATACTTATTCGCGCCCATCACAAAAATATGTACCGGCTTGCCTGCCTCGGCAGGCTTACCCGCGCCGGGCCCTTCACTCGAAAATTCGTTCTGAACACCCTTGAAGAGATAGTCATACCAGTCCAGCACCACGTGCGTCGAAGAAAACTTCAGCGCTTCATCGCCAAATTCCACATCGCCAATCCGGCGCCCAAATCCTGCGTGCCCCCCGATTTGTATCAATAGCCGCTGGCCGTTGCGTGCCTCTTCCGATCCGCCATGCGCCTTGATTCCAATGTAATTCCTCAGCGTGCCGCCTAAGAAAATGTCATACCACCCTCCGATATGCAGCGCCGGCACTCTAATATCCGAAAAATGCTCCTCAATCGACCACTGCTTCCAATATTCGTCATAAGACGGGTGCGCCAGCCAATCCAAATAATATGGAGCAATCTCGGCCGTGGCATCAGCTCCCGCGGGAAGCGCGGCGTAATTGAACGCCGGATACTGGGTCAGTGGCAGCACCCGCACACCCTGCAGCGCATTCGTATTTTTCGCGATCAATCGCCACATCGTGTTGGTGGCCAGTTGCGTAGCCCAATTTTGATCGAACCACTGTTCCAGCGCTCCGCTCTGATAAGTCCAACCGTCGTGATAGTTGCTGGCTGTCACCACCGGGCAGATTCCCGCAAGATGCGGCGGATGCGCAATGGCGGAAAGCATCTGTGTCGCACCTACGTAAGAACCGCCCGTCATGCCAACTTTGCCGTTCGAGAACGGCAGCGCGGCCGCCCATTCGATCGTGTCGTAGCCATCTTCCGACTCATGGCGAAAGGGGTACCACTCGCCTTCCGACGTGTACCGCCCGCGAACGTCTTGCACGATGACTACGTAGCCGTGTGTGGCCATCTCATATGCGGGCCCCACCGCCCAGCCCGTGCTTTTATCGTACGGCGTGCGCATCAGGATCACCGGAAATTTCCCGTCAGCCTTGGGCCGGTAAATGTCCGCGTAGAGTTTTACGCCGTCGCGCGTTTTCATCCCCACGCCATTCTGCGTGATCACCGCATAACTTTGCTGTGCGCGAACACCGCTCGGCGCCAAGAAAGCTACCGCACAGATCGTGAGCATTACGTGTAAGATTTTCCGCTGGTACAAAACCGCCTCCCTCGAAATTGAAGTGGGGCACCGCATCGTGAAATTAATCGCCAATACTTTGCCATTAATGGGAGTCCGAAAGATAGCGTTCAAAATCGGTTTTGCTTGTAAACCGGCCACGCAGGTGGCCGCGCTAAAAGCCGTTCTGCCAGGGAAAAAGAGGCCTTGAAATGATGTGTAAGCCAGTCAAAAATCCGGCGTTTCTTCGGAAGGGTGTTATGTCCCTGCCGCTGATCATATTCATTCTCGTTCCTGGATCTGAAGCGTAAAGCGATCAAATCTCCGCCACTACAGTCTGACGCCCGCATCTCCATCCATGTCATCGATGAAAGGGAATAGATCGCGGAGCACTTGGAGAAATCGCGATTGCGCAGGCAGATCAATGATTCATCTGTTTAATTCTTACCGGAGCCGTCCACCGAAACCTTACTCCTTCCCCGAATCTGCTGCAGCCTCATCTCTGCTCGCCCTTCCTCAATCAAATAAAATTGCCCCGCCTTTACATCATGGAATACTTGTCGCCCTCCGCTAGGCCATGTCACTTCGGCAGTAACCGCAAGCGCCGCATCTCCCAAACCAAAATTAGCCCGCAGGTCGCTCTGCGAAAGATAACTCCCGCCTCCTGCGATTTCCCGAATCTGCGCTATGTTCCCCGAACTCACCCGGATCCTCGCTCCCAAAGCGTCCCTATTGCTTTTCGTCCCCACAAGTTTGAAATTTACAAAATGATTTTCGTGCTTTCCCGAATTCCTGAGCAACGTCGGCGGGTCTCCATTATTCGCAACAAGCACATCCACATACCCATCGTTATCAAAGTCCGCAAACGCAACACCTCTTCCGGCCCGCGGCGCTAGCCCCATCAATCCACCTGCCTCGGTTGTCTCCTTGAATTTCCCGTTGTGCTCATTGTGAAACAGCGAATTGTGCTGCTTGTAATGTGTCTCCGGAGAAATTTGCTCAACCTCGGGATACACATGCCCGTTGGCAATAAAAAGGTCTAGCCATCCGTCGTTGTCATAGTCAATAAATCCCCCGCCGAAGCTCAGCACGTCACGCGTCGGAACCGTAATCCCAGCCGCATCGCTCACTTCATCAAAATATCCTTTACCCGAGTTATGCCACAGATGGTCCGAACTTTTCTGAAAGTCAGAAATATACAAATCCAGGAAACCATCGTTATCGTAGTCGCCTAACGAAATACACATCGCCGCCATGGCTTGCCCGCGCGCGGTGTACGCCATTCCCGCTACCTGACCCGCCTCTTGAAATTTTCCATTGTGCAAATTTTTGTAGAGGTACGCGGGCAGCCCATCATTGGCAACAAACAAATCCGGCCACCCCTCATTGTCAAAATCCGCCGCTCCCACAGACAAATTCTTGCCCTCCGGCTGCAGGATATTTGCTTTGGCCGACACATTCGTAAACGTGCCGTCCCCATTGTTGTGATACAGCGCATTGGGACTTCCACGGTACGCACTCGGCGGGCAACTCGACATCACCCCGCCAATATCACAATAGCGCCTGGCTTTTGCGCCGAACGCCACATAACTTCCCACATAAAGGTCCAGCCGTCCGTCGCGATCGTAGTCCACAAAAACCGCGCCACTATGAATCGGCCCGGACTCCCGACCAGCCACACCCGCCTTGGCGGTTACATCCGTGAACGTTCCGTCTCCATTGTTGTGATAAAGCACATTGCTACCGTATTGCGTCACGAAAAGATCCGGGAAGCCATCATTGTCGTAATCGCCCCACGCACAACCAAGCCCGTAGCCTGTGCCTGGCACACCCGCGTGATCAGTTACATCCGTAAACGTGTTATCACCGTTGTTTCGATACAACGCATTCTTGACCACAATGTCGCGATCATAACGGTCCCGCCCGTTTACGAAATAAATATCTTGCCAACCATCCTGATCAAAATCAGACACGCACACCCCCGGTCCAAACTCTTCCAGGTTGATAGAAATACCCTGATTCCCCTTGAAGTGCACAAACTTGATCCCAGCGGATTTGGTGACGTCTGTAAATTCGGAGGAAGGCGCGCTAGCGGTTTGCCCGCTCATTCGCACACCGCATACAACCAGGAAAGTTGTAAGCAACGATAGAATAATTCGCGCTGGAATTGATTTGTCCGGCGAGCGAGCAGCAACTTTCAGGTCGTTTACCTCTGTTTTGTTGCGAGGGAACTATAGCGATGATCGCTGCAAAAAACCTTATTCACCGGCACTCTGGCGTCCTTATAAATTACTGCGGCCGTAATCCCTCGGAAACTGTGACGGATCTCCGTTCCTAATTCCTCGCACCTGCGGTTTGCCCTGGAAGCGCCCGCGGTGTTACATCCGCGTCAACCAACCCGATGGCCCATTTGATAGCTCCCACATACATCTGTTGCAACCTCGGATCGTCCCAATTCTGCTCCACATGTCCCAAGGTCGAGTAGTACACCCGTCCCTTTCCATACATCTTGGCCCAGGCCACCGCAAAATCACGATGCTTGCGGTGCACCTGCGGATTTTTGAGGTCAATTTTGCCGCAATCCAGCTTCATCGGCACCCGCACATTTTCTCGCGACCAATCTTTCATCTGGTAAATCTCGTCCTTCAACACACACTCCTTGGGCCACTGCTGCATGCCCGGAAAGTTCGCGTCTTCCACAACAATAGGCGGGTCAAAAGTTACCCACGGATGCTCATCATAAAATCCGCCTATCATTTCGCGGTATTCCGGCCAGTCCGCAAATGTGATTGCCGCGCTGTGCACGCCAATAAAACCCTTGCTGTCGTCGCGCACAAATGACAGCAGTGCCGCCTTCTGTTCGCCGTTCATTTCCAGTTCGCCGCCAGGGTAAAAGAGCACCGCGTCAAAATCGTTAAGGTTCTTCGCCTTGTACTCCAGTTTTTTCTTGGTCAACGCCTCGGTGTCCGTGCGGATCGCGGTGCTCCATAAACCTGATTCGCGGCCTAGTCGCTCGATCGTGGCCGCCGCATGTGAAACGGCCTCGTGCCGGTAGCCTTTTGCCGCCCCGATAATCAGCAGCCGCTTCATAGCTGGAGCGCCGGACAGCGCAACGCACCGCCCGCTGCACGCCACAAACAGAATCGCCAGCGCCAGTCGAAATATTCGCACCGATGCTCCTCGATGTTCCCACGGGACAGCGATTTCGCCTCATGCTTCAGCGCGAAATCACTTCCACTTGTCCTCTCCTTCAACGATCGTGATGTAGCCATCCACGGGCGGATTTACGAATCGCTGCGTGCGCCCGCTTGGCATTGGCCACGCCACTTCCACCCAATCCATCTTGTCGCGGCTTCCTAGCCCCAAAACCATGCGCGGATCGTGAGACGAAAGATAACTACCACCCGCCACCTTCCTGCGACTGCGCTTCAAATCTCCGGCCTGGTACGTAACACTGGCTCCCACCGCATCCGCATTGCACTTTTTCCCGATGAGACGAATTCCCAGCCAGTGATTATGTCTGCCGGCATTATTGCGAAGCAGCAGCGGAGTCCCGTTATTCACCGAGATCAGCACATCCACAGCGCCATCATTATTAAAATCCCCTAGCGCCAGCCCCCGCGAAGACATTGGCGTCGCAAAAGGCGCCCCACTCTCTGCGCTCACGTCTTCAAACGATTTCCCAGTTCCATGAAACAACATCAACGGCTCTTCATAAGCGCTCTCCCCGTGCAGTGCCTTTATCAGGTCGTCGGGATTGCCATTCGCAAGCAACAGATCCAGATTCCCGTCGTTGTCGTAATCAAAAAACTTCAACCCCCACCCGCTCATGGTGCGCGTAGCTTTGGCGATGCCCGTCGGAATAGCCAGATCGTCAAACGTGCCGTCGTGATTGTTGCGGTAAATCGCAAAATCCTCGCGGTCGAGATTAGCCACGAACAAATCCTGCCAACCATCATTATTAAAATCAGCAGCGTCCACGCCCATCCCCGATCGCGGCTTGCCATTAGCGCTGTAAGCCACGCCCGCCTCGGTTCCCGTCTCTGTGAATTTCCCTTTCCCATTATTCACAAACAAAAAATTGGCAACCGTATCGTTGGTGACGAAAAGATCCATCCAGCCGTCATTATTAATGTCCGCAGCCACCACGCCCCAGCCTTTCCCCAAATGCGAAGAGATTCCCGACGCTTTGGAAACGTCAGTGAACGTTCCGTCGCCGTTGTTGTGAAACAACCAATTAGGCATCGGCTGATAAATTTGCGGAATGCAATAATGCCTTCTACCGTCCTCATGAATCCCGCACGGCTTGTTCTTTTCCTTGCTGAAATCCACAAACTGGCACACAAACAAATCCAGCAGTCCATCATTGTCGTAGTCGAACCACACCGCGCTGGAAGCCCACCCGGGCGCCGCCACTCCCGCCTTTTCCGTCACATCCGAAAACGTCCCATCTCGGTTGTTATGAAATAAAATACTCCGCCCATACTGCGTAAGGTATATATCCGGGAATCCGTCGCCGTCGTAATCCCCCACAGCCACTCCTTGCCCAAATCCCCCTGCTCCGACGCCCGCTTTCTCCGTAACATCGCTGAATGTTCCGTCGCGGTTGTTGTGATACAGCGCATTGCGCAGCGGTGGGTCAGGCGTGTAGAAGTCGCACTTACCGCTATTCACCAGATAAATGTCCATCCACCCGTCATTGTCATAATCCAAAAACGCGCAGCCCGCACCGGTCGTCTCCGGTAAATATTTTTCCGCGGATTTCCCGCTGGAATGTCGCCAGGTAATCCCGCTGGCCGAAGCCGGAACTTGTTCGAAAGGGAATTCGCCGGACGGAAAAGCCCCCACCAGCCGCGGACAAACCCCGACTAGCGTCCCCGCAATTCCTCTCAGCAAATCGCGCCGCTTTAGATTCCACATATCCAAAGAGTTAGGAATTTGTTCCAAAAAATGCGCCTCGCCGCCCTATTCCTGTTTCGCTTCGCCCGGCGCGGAGTTCTGCGTCAACTGGCGTTGAATCGCAAATTCTTTCTCTGCTTCTTCTTTTTTCCCCGTACGGCTCAACGCCACCGCCAGGTTGTAGTGCGCCGAGGGATTACCTTGCTGCATCCGCACCGCGACTTCCAGCGGGGGTATCGCTTCTTCATAGCGTTTTACGGACACCAGGCAAAATCCCAGGCTCATGTAAGCGTCCCCAAAACTCGCATCCAGCTTCGTCGCTCGCGTAAAGTGCGCGATCGCATCGTCCCACTGTGTTTCCTGTCGCGCCATTTCCCCCAGAATATATTCCGCACCGGCATTTTGTGGATCGATCTGCAGTTCCTTCTTAAATTCTTGCTTCGCGCGTTCAGCACTCTGCGCATTCCCATCCGGACGAGAAAGCAACAGCCTTCCCAACAAATAATGAATGCTCGGCGCATCGGGATGCTCTTCGATAATCGTTTCGTATTCGCGCTGCGCGTCGTCCCATTTGCCTTGCATCTCCAGCGCTTCCGCATTGAGCTTGTGCGCCGGCACCGAGCGTGGTGCATTTCGGCCTAGGTCCTGTGCAGTCCGTGAAGAAAGATCCGAGTATGCATGCACAAGAATAAAAAGAATCTCTGGATCCTGCGGGAATTGATGCCCCAGCGCTCGAGCAAAATCCAGAGCCGCGTCGCGGCTATCCAGCGTCAACGAGCACCGCAATCCAAGCACCCCAGCTTTTTTTCGCTGTTCCGCAGGTCCCTGCAAAGTTACGGCACGCTTCAGTCCCGGGATCGCTTCCTTGCAGTGCCCCTGTTCAGCCAGTGCAATCGCCTTTTCCGATGTTAGAGACGGCTGGGTACCCGGACCGGGTGTGTTTTTTGGAGTCTGAGCGATGAGCTGCAATGGAAAGAGCCAGAGCGTTACAGCCAATGACAGAATTCTGATCGTACACAGGTTTCTGGACATTTAGTTTTGGCGCGCCGTTGTCCTCGAACGAAGTTTCACCAAAAAAGCCTCTATAAAATAAAACTGAGGCAGGCGCTCTCACGCCTGCCTCATCATACGCGGTTCGCGTTTAGTAGTAGAGCTTCAACGCAAACTGGATATTCCTCGCAGGTTGCGAATTCTGAATGACTCCGGTTGTCGATGTATTTACCGTCGTGTTAGGAACCGCAAGGTTCACGCGGTTGAAAGCGTTCAGGAAGTCCGAGCGGAATTGCAGCCTGAATCGCTCGCTAAGCAGGATGTCTTTCTGCAAGCTGATGTCCCAGTTGTAATATCCGGGTCCCCGCAATCCGCCGATTTGCGGAGCACAGGTTCCGAACGTCGTCGTGGGGTCCGAGTAGTTGCTGGGGTCGAACCACAGGAAACCGCCCCCCTGCGCGGCTGTCGCGTTTTGCCGTCCGAGGACCGTATTCGTGCCATTGCAATCTGGGCGCAACCCCCGCGAGCCCGTCGCTGTTGGATCGCTGGCGTTGGTACCGAGGTTCAATGGGAATCCCGTGTGCAGAAAAAGAATCGGGCTCACCGACCACCCGCCCACGATGTTGTTAACCACCGCGTTCGCGTCATGCGCAAATTGCTTGCCCTTGCCCACCGGTAGGTCGTAGATCGCATAGCTCGTGAGCGTGTGCGTGGCATCGTAATAACACGGTGCCCACTCCGCCTTCGGATCATAAATATTTTGCCAATACGGCGACGCCGTCGACGACGCTCTCGCAGTTGACCAGGTACCGTAATAGCCGGTGCTGTTGGACATACACTTTGAGAACGTATACGACACCTGATATTGCAAGCCGTGCCCCATGTTCTTCTGCAACACCGCCTGCAAAGCGTTGTACGACATCGTTCCGTTTGACTGCGTGCCGGATACCGACGAGTCACCGATGGTGGTACCCAGGGTCGGGTTCTTTGCGAAAAATGGGCTTGGAGCGGTGCACGGCGGCGTGCTGCATGCACTGTTGGGCTCCGCCACCAGCTGCCCATAGCTGAAGGGCACCATCAAGTGCACGCCACGTTGCCACACATACCCTACCTGCAGCGTTGTTTTGTCCCCGAATTCATGTTGGACCGTCAAGTTGGCCTGATCAGAGATCGCCGGCTGCACATTCGGGTCCCATAAACGGAATATTACTCCCGCGAAGCAACTGAAGTTTGGACACGCAAGCCCCGTGTTCGGCGGCGCAATGATTCCTTGCTGTGCGGTCGTGCCGGGCAACGGCTGCAGTAAATATTGTGTCTGGAATTCTGGACTGCCTGGTGAACCACCGTCGAACGGTGCGTTCAGCGGCAGGCGCAGGTTCGTGCCAGTCCCCTCAAGGTAGGAGGAGATCGTGAACGCGCCACGGAAAACCGTGCGTCCGCCTGCCCATCCAGGCGTATATGCGAAGCCGAGCCGTGGCTCGAAATCCTTCCCGCCATAAACTCCGTTGTACAGCGCGCGGCTAGCGCCATTCTTGCCCGCGAAATCAATGTTGCCAGTCTGTGTGTTGTAGTTGTCCTGCAGATTGTTTTGTTCCACCCACGGCGTGTGCGCTTCGTATCTCAATCCGGCATTGACCGTCAGATGGTCCGACACTCGCCAGGTATCTTGGGCATATCCGGCGATAATGTTCGAGGTTTGTGCCCAACTCCCGCCCGTAAGTCCGCGGCCGAATGAAGTTGGCAAGCCAAGGAAGAAATCTCCCATCCCTTCACCGGTGTTCTGAGCCGGCTTCACAGCAGCCGAGGCCGTAAAATTAGGCCCAAAAGTGATGCCGCCTAAGGAACCGCTATTGCCGGAATAAAACGCGGTGATCTTGTCGAACCAATACTGTGCCCCAAATTTTAGTGTGTGACGCCCGTGCGTCCACGTCACTCCCTCATCGACCTGATACACCTTGCTGTCGAAATTCTGGGTGACCATGCTATTGCCGATGTTCGTCAACGTTCCGGTGCCCGGGCTCGTAGGCGTGCCTCCGCCAAAATCAACACCGAGAAGGCCCACAATGCTTGCGGGGTTCGAATTCGCTATACCGATGGCCTGACCAAAGGCCCCCACCTTCGGATCCCACGCCGTCCCGCTGTTAAGCGTGACGTGATTCCAGCCAAAGCGAGCGTCGTTCACAATGTTCGTCGAAAGGGTATGCGTCCAATCTCCCGCTACGCTCCAGATCGGCGCCACAACCTGCCCGTTCCCAAGCAGTAAAACCGAGTTCGTGGATGGGTCAACTTGTTCGGCTCGCGTGAAACGTCCGGAGATTTGGTCCTTGTCCGACAATCTGTAATCGACTTTTGCGTCACCCTGGTCGCTGTTATATGCATTGCTCTTCAGATTGATAGCGTTATTCGTCAATGCGCTGTTAATGGCTTTCGGATACAGCGGCGAGGCGAATAGCGCAGCAGCCACCGGGCTGATCATGCTAATTGGTATCTGGTTATTCGGAAATGGGGTTCGCACCGTAGCGGCCACACACGGTGAACCGCTCACACCCGTTCCCGCCTGGCACGGGTTGTAGAGTTGCACTGGCGTTGCTTGGTTTAACAGCGCTGAAAAATCGCCGCCTTGCTCGGCTGGTGTGAACACCGATATACGATTGCCCGCCGGCGGATGGTCAAAGCGCTGCCCCTGGTAGTCCACGAAGAAAAATAGTTTGTTCTTGAGAACCGGACCACCCAGGGTCCCACCAAACATATTCCATCGCAGTGGTGACACAGGAATTGCCGGCGAGTTCGGATTAATCTTGTTTTCCCATTGATTGGCATTCAACTTGTCATTCCGGAAAAATTCCCAAATGTCCCCGTGAAAACTGTTCGTCCCGGACTTGATCGTTGCGCTTACGATTCCGCCCTGGAAATTCCCGAATTCAGCGGGAGCGTTGTTGGAAATGAGATTGAATTCCTGAATTGCGTCCGGTGACGGCGTGTAACCCAGCAGGTTATCCGACACCTCGTTGTTATCCACACCGTCCAGCAAAAAATTGTTGGACTGTTCGCGGTTGCCGTTGATAAAAGGCCGCGCTCCGGCGTTTACGTTATCCCCGTTATTAAAGCTGCTGGGGTCCGGATGGATGGCCCCGGGCGATAGCAGCGTCAACTCCACATAATTCCGCGTGGCCAGCGGCAGTTTATCGTTGGTGGCCGCATCAATGACCGTATCCACCTGCGTGGACTCCGTCTTCAGAATCGGCGCCGAACCGCTTACTTCCACCGTCTGGCTGACCTGTCCCACCTGCATTTGCGGATCGATACGTCCGACCTGGTTCAGCACCAGTTCAAACGCCGGATACACCGAAGTTTGAAATCCCTGCTTCTCAACGCGCAATTCGTAATGGCCCACCGGCAACTGCGAGAGGCTATAGAGTCCCGAGTCGCCTGTAGTGACGGTATAAGTCTCCCCGCGTTCCACCGACTTCGCCGTGACCGTCGCGCCTGCTACTGCCCCGCCACTGCTATCGGTAACTGTTCCGGTAATCGTCGCGGTCACATCTTGCGCCCAAGCACTGTGCGTCCCACCAATCATCAAAAGCAGAGCTAAGCTTCCTATCACCCAACAAAACACTCGCAAACTCTTCATAAAATCTCCCCCGGAGTCTGCCGCCTTCGCCGGCAGACTCTTTCCCGAATTTTGGTCGGATCTAAACAAACGCAAAACACCCCGATTGCCGTTAGCTATATAGCGGTACTTTATTCTTGTCAATAGAAAAATATTACTTTATAAGAGAAAAGGATTGTTTTATAAGGGCCTCACCGCGGTGCCCTATAGCATCACCGCCATATAGCACTATTGGTGTGGGGATTTTTGATGCTATTCGCTTTCATGCGCTTGATTCATGTTGGCGAAGACTTCCCCTGCCAGACTACAAATTCGTGGAATTAAGTCAGAGTAACTAACGGTTGAACTTTTCTACCGTCTCTGTCGTTATGAATTTGTGACGCTTGTATTTCGGTCCGGGACACGTCGAGGAAATCGAGAATGCTAGCCAAGAAGACCAATGGAATCCCTGCCTATAAAAGGATCCAGGAAGAGATTCGAAGCGACATTGACGCCGGCCAGCTCCGCGCTGGTCACGTGGTGCCCTCCGAAAGAGAACTCGCCAGAGTTCATGATGTCAGCCTGATGACCGCTCGACACGCTCTCGCCTCGCTCGAGCGCGAAGGCTTGGTGGAACGCCGCCGCGGAGTCGGCACCTTCGTCGCCGCTCCAAAAATTCATTTCAATAAATTGATGAGTTACACCGAACAAATGGGTAGCCGCGGCTTGACTCCCATTTCAAAAGTGCTCTTTACAAAAGTCATCGACAATGAAGAGGAAGCCACCGCCCGGTTAGCCCTTCCACCCCGAAGTCGCATCTTTAAATTGGAGCGCTTGCGCCATGCCGCTGGCGGCGAGCCTTTCGCCTTGGAAACTTGCTATCTTTCTGCTGAACAGTTTTCCGGATTGCAATCTGCCCCGTTGCAGAAAGAATCTCTGTTCTCCACCTTGCAGCGCGATTATCACGTCGAACTCAGCTATTCCGACGAAGAGGTCGACGCCACCGCTGCCGATCCACGCACCGCCGAACTTCTCGGTCTGCCAAAACGCGCCCCGCTGCTGCGCATCCGCCAGGTCATTTATTCCACCAAAGGCGTTGTCATCCTCTATGTCCTGGGACTTTATCGTTCCGATCGGCACAACCTGGTCATCCGCAGATATCGATAGCTGGAACGCTTCTTCTCCGAATCTCGCTCTTTCAACTATTTTTACTTTTTAGTTTGGCGTCAAAAAAAGTATTGGCTCGTTCGTGTATCAATCCAGTTTTGCAAAAAATTCGGTTTCAACTCAAACTCCGCTGCAAGTCCCACCGCAGCGCATCCTTCATTTGATCCGTCAATTTCTTACCGCGCGACGTCAGGTAAAACACGTCAATCGCCTTTTGCCCTTCGGTATCAATCAGCGCCACTTCAATATTGCATTCTTGCTTGGCCATCGCCGAGCCCATCTCATAGAGCAATCCCGGACGGTCCTGGGTCACGATTTCCAGCAATGTGCTGTGCAGCGATGACGCATCGTCAAAAGTAATTCGCGTATCCACCGCGATCTTCGGAGCTTTGGCCCTCATCGCGCTGTCCCTGCTGTGTAGCAACGGCTCCAGCGCTGCTTTTCCATTCACCACATCCGCCAAGTTTCGCCGGAAGCGCTCGATTTCTCCAGGATTCAACTCGAGTGTCCGATGCAGGTCCACAAATTGAAATGTATCCAGCACCACGCCCGCCGCGTTCGCAAACGCATCTGCCTTCACAATGTTCATACCCCAGCCCGCCAGCACGCCCGCAATCTTGGCAAACAGCGCCGGCCGGTCCGCTGTAATCACCGAAAGCGAGAACCCGTGCCGCGTCCTCTTGATTTCCGTTTGCATCGGCTCACCCTTCAATTTCTGATACAGCGCAAAGTGCTCCGCAATTTCCGCCGCCGAGTGCACCGCCAGATACCGCCGCGGGAAGCCCTCCAGGAACCGCTCGATCTCCCCTTCCTTCGCTCCCCGCGTTTGCGAACGCACTTGCGCCAGCAGAGAAACCTCCGTCGACGCGTGCAGTCGGTCGCGGTCCAGCGTTCTACTAAAGTGATTGGAAGTCGCCGCAAACAATTGCCACAACATTTCCGCTTTCCAGGGTGTCAGCGCCTCGGGATTCACCGCGTGAATGTCCGCGTACGTAAGCAGCGTCAGCCGCTGCAATCGTTCCTGTGTTCCCACCGTCCTCGCGAACATTGTCACCGTGCCCGCATCGAAAATGTCCCGCCGCTGCATCGTTTCGGACATGTCCAGATGGTGCGCAATCAAAAAGTGCACTTCCGCCTTTTCTTCCGCCGTTAGCCCCAATCTCGTCGCCGCGCCCTCCAGCGCTTCCAGGCTTCCGGTCACGTGATTTTCCACCGCCATGCCTTTGCCCACGTCATGCAGCAGCATCGTCAGTATCAACAGGTCCCGTCGCTCCAGCGTCTTCCATAGCGGCACAAAATTTTTGCCCAGCGGATCAGCGCCGTCCCCCAATTCCTGCAGGTGTTCAATCGTTCGCAGCGAATGTTCATCAACCGTGTAGCGATGATAGTAATCGCGCACCACCAGCGAATCGATGTGCCCGAATTCCGGCAACACTTCCGTCAACAATCCCAATCTTTGCATCGGTCGCAGCGCCACTCCCGGATAATCCGCGCTCAGAATTTCCCGAAGTGTCGCCCACGGTACTTCCGTATTCTGCGCCGGCACCTCCGGATGCGTTTGGATATACGCGATGGTGCGTTCCGCCTCCCGGCTTAGCGGCACGCCCGTACTGGCCGCCGCTAAAAAAAGCGCAAACGTAATCGCTCGATCCGACAGCGCTCCGGGAGCCACAATCTCCAGCAATCCATCGCGCTCGATGAAAGGCCTTACCCTGCTCGTTTCCAATTTCGGCACACGCGCCGCGTTAAAAATTCTTTCCCTCAGCGACAACGTCGTCAGCTGCGTTTTTTGTTCCATGTGCCGCAGCAATCGCCGGTTCAATGTCCGCGCGTGCCGGAAATACATGCGCATCCATTCCGCGGCCTCATGTTCCGCGGACCCTTTTCCTGTAACTGCGACAATTTGATTCCTGGCCCCAGTACCCGAAATAGCACCTGAAATAGCCCCCGAAAATCGCCCCGGAATTCCTAGCGACCGCGCCGCCGCCTCCGCTTGTAGCTCGTACGTCAGCGTGTTGTCGTTTCGCCCATTGCTGTAATGCAAAAAACACCGAATCTCGCTCATGAAGTCGACCGCTCTTCGCACCAGGTCATCTTCTGCGGTAATCGTCGGCCGGGTATCCTTTTTCTCTCCGCTGATTTGTTGCATCCACACCGTCGCTTGATAGTCGCGCAAGCCGCCTGGCGACTCCTTCACGTTCGGCTCAAGATGAAAAATCGTATTCCCGTAGCGCGTCAGCCGGTCCTTCGTCAATTTTTGCAGTTGTGCCATCAAAAATGGCCGCGCCTGTTTTTCCGAACCGGGCAGCACCTTGCTGTCCAGCCTCTCAAATAGCGTTTTGTCTCCCGCAAGGAATCGCCGGTCCAGCAAAGCCAGGTGAAATTCTGCGTTATCTTCTTCTATGCGTTTGCATTCATCGATGGTGCGTCCCGCGGAGCTTACCCGAAAGCCAATGTCCCACAGCACCCGCGAAAATTCACCGATCAACGGTCTGAACTCCGCTTCCGCTTTTTCGTTGCCGAATAAAAATAAAATGTCCAGATCGGAGTAAGGAAAAAGCCACCGTCGCCCGAATCCCCCCAGCGCCAGGAGAGCCAGCCCCTGCGTGTCATTCCCATGGACGCGCAGCACCTCGTCAAAAATGCGTTGTATATTTCGGTCCGCCAGCTCGCACAACGCCGCCAGCGTCTCTCGCGCACCCGCACCCGCTTCAAATTTCTCGCGTATTCGTTGCCGCTCGTCGTCCGCTTCTGGTCCGAGCGTGGAAAGAGGAGTTATGGATCCTTGCATCGATTTTTTAGCTTGGCCGATCAATTCTTGATAGAACTATAGCGGGAATCTTGTATCTGTAGAGCTTCTTTTCTTGCCGCTTTTCATTCCCTCACAAGGACGACGGCTCGGGCAGTCTTCGTCGGCAGATTTAAGATTTTGTTATCAGGGCCGCACAACTACTCGCTAAATAAATCCATCGCATTACTTACAGCGCGTTCTCACCGCGCTCATCATTCCGGATACGAATCGCCTCATCGATCTTTGACAAGAAAATTTTCCCGTCGCCAATCATTCCCGTTTTAGCCGTCTTCTTAATTGCCTCCAGGGCCTTTTCCACCAACGCATCTGGCAATACCATTTCTATTTTCATTTTTGGCAGCAGGTCCACGGTATATTCCCGACCCCGATAAATCTCTGTGTGTCCCTTTTGCCGCCCGTGACCGCGCACTTCCGTCACCGTCATCCCTTCAATTCCAATTTCATGCAGCGCTTCTTTCACGGAAACAAATCGCGACGGCTGAATGATCGCTTCAATTTTCATCATGGAGGTGATTTCCAATACTCCGCAATGCGTTCCTCGGCGCGCACGCGATAAATAAAATCCGCGTATCACGCCTCCAGGTTATAGGCCTCTTCTCCGTGTTGCGTAATATCCAGACCCGCTTCTTCCTCTTCCGTGCTCACTCGCAGCCCCGTGATCATATCAACGATCTTCAGCAACACAATCGTTCCCACCAGCGCGAATCCCCACGCGATCAGCACTCCTACCAGCTGATTTCCAACTTGTCCCCAGTGTCCGTCCAATCCGCCCACCGCTTTTCCCGCGCCGAAAATCGGATTAATCGCTTGCTGTGCAAACACCCCGGTAAGCAGCGCGCCAATCGTTCCCCCAGCGCCATGAACGCCGAACGCATCAAGCGCGTCATCATACTTAAAAATTGCCTTAACCTTCGTCACCATCCAGTAGCAAAACGCACCCGCGCAAACTCCGATCACCAGCGCCGGCATGGGTCCAACAAATCCGGCCGCTGGCGTAATCGCCACCAGCCCCGCCACCGCGCCAGAAATCGCGCCCAACGCGCTCGGGTGTCCATTCTTCAGCCACTCTGCCGCGCTCCACGCCAAAGCTGCGCTTGCAGCGGCAAAATGCGTAGCTACAAACGCGCTTGACGCCAATCCGTTCGAAGCCAGCGCGCTCCCCGCGTTAAATCCAAACCATCCCACCCACAACAAACAAGCTCCAATAAAACTCAACACTAAACTATGTGGCGGCATCGGTTGCTGCGGGAACCCTGTCCTCTTCCTCAAGTAAAGCGCGCACACCAGTGCCGACACTCCCGAAGAAATATGCACCACTGTTCCGCCCGCGAAGTCCAACGTCGGAAATCTTCCACCCAGCGACGCATTCAGAAAACCGCCTTTGCCCCACACCATGTGCGCCAGCGGCGCATACACAAAAACAAACCACAGCACCATGAACAATACCGACCCGCTGAATTTCATCCGCTCCGCAGTCGCCCCGGTTATCAGCGCCGGCGTGATAATCGCAAACATCAACTGATAAACCATGAAAGTCGTCTGCGGTATCGTTCCCGAATAATCGGGATTCGGATCCGCGCCCACGCCCCGCAAAAAAGCATGCTCAAATCCGCCAATCACCGGCCCATTTCCGCCAAAGCATAAACTGTAGCCCACCAGCGCCCACATGACCGTAATCAACGCCATCAACGCGAAACTCTGCATCATGATCGCCAGCGTATTTTTGCGACGCACCAACCCGCCATAAAAAAGTGCCAGCCCCGGCCCCGTCATCATCAACACCAGCGCCGCGCTAACCAGCATCCACGCGTTATCCGCGGAAGACTGCGCCGCCGTCACCCGCTGGTCAAGCTGTGTAAGCTTCTCGCTAGTAGTCGCCTTGGAAAAATCGGTAGGAGCCGCCGTTTGTGCGAACGCCCCCGAAGCGCTCCACAAAACCACCGCCAGCAGCAAACAAGTTCGCGACGCCCCACGTCCGCGAAAAGGCGCCCTCTTACAATAATTTTGAGACAAATGTAGGAACTTCGGAATGGTCATCAGTTAATCAAAAAACAAAAATCCCCCCTAAGCCACTCACAGCCCCAAGATGGCCTTAGATGGACTTTATTCGCGCCCGATTATAAACACCCGCCTCTCCCTTGTCATATAAATAGAATTGATTCATCCCACAAAAAATTTAACTAGCAAGCCTACTTACAATCACGCGGAGCTCGCCGGGTTGTCTTGGGGTTGACGTTATCTTTATGAAGTTATCTTTTTGAAGTTAACGAAAAATTTGACAGCACG
>Ga0210409_10000399_pt1 | contig 74815 bp, 72 predicted proteins | sample IncBWH17MmetaG_FD_161649 | JGI IMG/M metagenome (GOLD analysis project Ga0210409, IMG submission 161649) | Forest soil microbial communities from Barre Woods Harvard Forest LTER site, Petersham, Massachusetts, United States - Inc-BW-H-17-M | ecosystem: Environmental > Terrestrial > Soil >... | reverse complement strand
TTTTCAGTGTCGTTTTCAGTGTCCCAGGTGGTAAGGGTGTCCTTTCAAAATAGTGAACGCGCGGTAAAGTTGTTCCAGCAATACCACTCGCGCCAGTTCGTGGGCAACTGTCATTTTTCCTAGAGAGAGTAACAAGTTCGCTTCCTGCCGTACCTCCTCGGTGAATCCGTTCGCCGGACCCACCGCGAATAACAGGGGAAAAGGATTGCGATCTTGATGATTCCTGAGAAACTCGGCGAACTCCTCCGAGGAAAGCTGCTTCCCACGACTGTCGAGCAGTACCAGCGTATGTCGAGTGGGCCGTGCCTGGCGGCCGCCGAGCTTGAGCAGGGCCGACTCATCTTTGAGCGTCGTGCCCTGGACATCGACGTAGCGAGACAAGCGCTTCAAGTATTCGTCGGTCAACGACTGGATGGCTGACTCTTTCGTTTTGCCAATCCAAGCAACTGTCAGCTTCACTTTGGGATTTAAGCATAAAGGGCGCAAAAACCACTAGGCCACGGATTCGCGCGGATCAGTTTTTTTCTTTAACGAACCGTGTAGATCTGTGAGAATCCGTGGCTGGTTTTTCTTATGCCCGTTTTCGTGCCGCCGTTCGCCTTGTCTTTCCCAGTTCCGACGGCTCCAATCGCTTGGCGGACTTCCACAGGCGCTCCAAATCGTAGAACTTGCGCGCCTTCTCCGAGAACACGTGCACCACGAAGTTGACGTAGTCGAGCAAAACCCATTCGGCTTGCTTGTAACCCTCGATGTGTGTCGGACGCTGCCCTGCCTTCTCCAGCCGTTCCTCGACTTCGTCCGAGATCGCCTGGACCTGTCGAGGGTTGGTCCCGCTGCATACTACGAAATAGTCAGTAAAGGCTCCCGATCCCTGTTCCAGTTCTAAAATCGTAATCTCTTCCGCCTGTTTTTCCTGGCAGGCGGTAATGGCTTCGGATACCTGTCGCTTCAAATCATTTTTTTTCATGCGATCGTTTTCGGTCGTTGGTCGGTCGTCGTTGGTCTCGCGGTTTCTTCATTCTAACTGACGACGTTACTTTACGTTGGATCGCCGTTTTCTGGATTTTGCCGCACGAAGGAAGGTCGCCAACCACCAACGACGAACGACCAACGGCTACCGGCTACCGGCTCCGATACAATCCCTGCTTCTTGATGTACTCGGCTACCGCAGGATCGACGAATTTCGTCAGAGGCTTCTTGGCTGCTACCGCGTCCCGAATCGCCGTTGACGAGACGTTTTGATGCAAGCCTTCCAGCAGATGAACCGTCGCACCCGCCAGGACGAGGTCGCCTTTTGCTGGTTGCCTGGCAAATGGCTTGGTCACCGACGATTTCGGACGTAGAGCTTCCGGCAACGCATTGGCGACATCCGCCAGGGAATATCCCGGACGGCTCGCCACAATGAATTCACATTCGCGGAAAAGTGCCGCCGCCTCGTGCCAGGTTGCAATATCCTTGAACGCATCGATCCCGATCAGGAAGAAAAGGTGGTCGCTCTTCTTGAGTGTCTGTTTCAATCGTCGAACCGTATCGATAGTGTAGTTCGCGCCCGGAGTGGCGTGTTCAGCCTGCCGCTTCTTGCTGTTGAGCGCAGCCGCAGGTGCCTCTTCCGGCGACTCCAGCAAGGATGGCACGAATGCCTTCTCATTCATCGTGGCCAACGCCACCATGGCGTAGCGATGAAAATAAGAGGCCAGAGGATGGCGTTGTTTGTGAGGTGGAATGTTGGCTGGGGCGAAGTAGATGCATCCCAGTTTGAAGTGTTCTTCCGCCCCCCGCGCCAACGCCAAGTGTCCGTGATGAATGGGATCAAAGGTCCCGCCAAGCAGTCCGATGTTCATAGGTGTCCAACAGCCAGACGCTGTGTTGTCGTCCTCCCCGGTGTATCTCTTGATTCACGAAATCCGGAATTTTGGGTACCGAAGTGATTCACAGGCCAAACTCGTTGTACATTCAGTTAACCGTTGTGGCAGTGGTTGTACTCATGGTCAGCGCCCGCCCGTCAGCAACCACCTGAACTCCCGTAACTCGCGGAGTTCCCGTTTTGGAACTAAAGTTGGTTAGGTATGCGACTGAAGCTCCCCCTTCTTCGCGCACGCTACATTCCCCCGGCTCGGGCGCCTATCCTCCGATACGGCGTCGCTGTCCTCAGCATTACCCTCGCCCTGATCCCGGCATTGATGCTGGCGGACGTCGTCGAAAGCCGCCTGGTCGTGTTTGCCGTCGCCATCATGGTCAGCGCCTGGTATGGCGGATGGAAGCCGGGCCTGGTCGCGACCTCTTTTGCCCTCACCGTCAGCGCCTACTTCTCTTTAGCCGGAGAACACTCCCCCGCCGAATATCGCCAGGCAATCATACATCTGACGCTATTTGTGTTTGTGGCGCTGCTGATTTGTTCGTTTAACGCCGCGCTGCGTTCGGCGCAGGAGGGTTTGCGGCGTTCGGAAATCAATTTCCGCTCGCTCGTGACCAATGCTCCCTACGGCATTTGCCGCTGTGATTCGGACGGCATTCTGCTGAGCGCCAACCCGGCGCTGGTGAGCATGCTGAGCTACGCTTCGCCCTCCGAGTTGGTGGACGGCAACTTGGCGAACCTGTATGCCGATACCCAACAATGGTTTGTGGTCGCCGACCATTTTCGCTCCTCGCATCGCTTCAACGGGTTGATTGCCGATTGGGTCCGTAAGGACGGCATTCCCATCACCGTGCGCCTTTCCGGTCGCACCATTCGCGACGAACACAACTCAACCTTCTTCGAACTGTTCGCGGAGGACGTAACCGAGCACCGAGCCTTGGAGCAACAACTCCGCCAGGCCCAGAAGATGGAGGCGGTCGGCCGCCTGGCCGGTGGCATTGCGCACGACTTCAACAACCTGCTGATGGTAATCTCGGGATACTGCGAGTTCCTGCTGGAGCGAATCGGTTCCGACCCCGCTGTCCGTGGCCCCGCTCAGGAAATCGCCAACGCTGCCAACCGCGCCACCGCCCTTACTCGCCAGCTCCTTGCCTTTAGCCGCAAGCAAATGCTAACCCCCAAGGTCCTGGACCTGAATGCCGTGGTCACAGAAAACTTCAAAATGTTGACTCGGTTAATCGGGGAAGACATCGAGCTGGTCATGGTCCCTGGGAGCGACCTGGGCCCGACCAAGGCTGATCCCGGCCAGATTGAGCAAGTCATCATGAACCTCGCGGTCAATGCCCGGGACGCAATGCCTCGCGGCGGCAAGCTCACGATTGAAACCGCGAATGTTTCGCTGGACGAAAGTTATGCTCGTCTTCACCCTCCCGCGGAACCGGGCGAGTACATAATGCTCGCCATGAGCGACACCGGTGTAGGAATGGATTCCGAAACCCAGAGCCGCATTTTCGAGCCGTTCTTCAGCACAAAAGGAGCAAAGGGTACCGGCCTCGGACTTTCCATGGTCTACGGCATCGTTAAGCAAAGTGGAGGCTACATCTGGGCCTATAGCGAGCCGGGCAAGGGAACATCCTTCAAAGTCTACTTGCCTCGGGTAACGGAGACTGGCGAAGCGGCTGTGTTACAACCTGCGACCGCGGCCAAAGCGGTTCAGCAAGGACGCGAAACTGTCTTGCTGGTCGAAGACGAAGTCACGGTCCTGCGTCTCGCTCGCGAATACCTCGAGCGCCAGGGATACACGGTGATCGACGCCGGCGATCCCGCGACCGCGATCCTGATTTCGAACGCTCACTCCGGCCCCATTCACCTGCTGCTGACCGACGTGGTCATGCCGGGAATGACTGGGCGCGAACTGGCCAACCACCTCTGTCCGCGTCGGCCCGAAATGCGGGTGCTTTATATGTCGGGCTATACCGAGAACGCGATTGGCCAAAACGGCACGCTGGACGCCGGTATCACCCTGCTCCAGAAGCCCTTCACTCTCCTCACGCTCAAAGCAAAAGTGCGTGAGGTGCTCGACGCCCCACTCCCCAAGGAGATTTCCATGTCCGCTCGTTTAGCCATGCAAGCAGAAGCTGGTGTTGCCAACGGGAAGTTGTCGCCGTTCCGTGCGCAACGCTTCAAACTGCAGTTGCCGCTGAAGTACAGGCCAATCGGAGAAGAAGCCTGGCGCGCCGGCACCACTGAAAACATCAGTCGCTCGGGCCTGCTGTTTAGGGCGGAGGAATTAATCCCAGCCAATGTTCAACTAGAGATCAATCTCGTGTTGCCCGCAGAAATCGCAGGGCTGTCAGCAGCAGAGGTTATCGTCCGGGGCGAGGTGGTCCGCACTGTGCAAGCAGAGACTCCCTCAATGAACCCAGCTCTGGCGGCCAAGATTCTGCAATACCACTTCCAGCACGGCTCCCACATGGCGGAAGCGTAGGGCGGAGCCGCCATTCACCACCTTGGTGAATGGCCCGCAGCTACTCAGTGCTTCTCCGCGCTCTCTGCGGGACCTCGGAGCTCTCTGAGTTCAAAGGCTCTTCCGGAAGCCGGTCGCCCGAAGCCTGGAGCCTGATCTCTTCCACCTTATCCGCCATCGCATACTTCAATTCTTCAATGCCTTTCCCAGTCACCGCTGAGATCGGGAACAGCTCCAGTCCCTGCTTTTTGCAATAACGCTTCAACTTCGCCAGCTTCTCTTTGTTCGCGACATCGATCTTCGAAGCCACCATAATCACTGGTTTCTGGTCGAGGCCCGCGCCAAAGCTTTTTAGCTCGCCTTCGATCACTTCGATGTCCCTGACGGGGTCGGGACGGCCGCTCGCGTCCGACACATCCACCATGTGCACCAGCAACCGCGTGCGCTCGATGTGCCGCAAGAACTGTATGCCCAAGCCTGACCCTAAATGAGCCCCTTCAATCAGCCCAGGAATATCCGCCACGACAAAGCTGCGCTCTTCCTTCGCTTCGCCGACCGCAACTACGCCGAGATTAGGTTGCAGAGTCGTAAAAGGATAATCAGCAATCTTCGGCCGAGCCGCCGATATTCGCGAAATCAGTGTGGACTTGCCAACGTTCGGAAAACCGACCAACCCGACATCGGCCAGCAACTTGAGTTCCAGCCGAAAGACGCGCTCTTCGCCGGGCCGACCCTCTTCGTGCTCACGCGGAGCCTGATGCGTGGAGGTAGCAAAGCGCGCATTCCCGCGCCCGCCGCGCCCGCCGTGAGCAATTACCACGCGTTCATCCGGGCGGGAAAAATCGTGGACCTTCTCGCCCGTTTCCGCGTCATACACAATCGTGCCCACCGGCACTTTCAGCAAAACGTCCGCGCCTTCGCGTCCCTTGCAGTTCGAACCTTCGCCATGACGTCCGCGCTCCGCCTTGTACTCCGGGTTGAAACGGAAGTGAACCAGAGTGTTGTGGCGCTCGCTGGATTCCATAATGACGTCGCCGCCATCCCCGCCGTCGCCCCCGGATGGCCCACCCCGCGGAACATACTTCTCCCGCCGGAAAGCCAGACAGCCATTCCCGCCATCCCCAGCCTTCACCCGAATTGTGGCTTCATCGATAAACATGGGAACCTACGTTTTCCTTTGTGTACCTTCGTGTCCTCTGTGGTTGATGAACTTCAAATGCTTGAACCACAAAGAACACAAAGGTACACAAAGGAAAGAGAGCTACTGCAACAAAAAAGCCTCGGCCCAAAGGCGAGGCTGTGTGCCGCGGGCACCCTAGCCCGCGTGGCAATGTCAAAACTTACTCCGCAGCGACGGGTTCGATCATCACGTACTTGCCCAACTGGCCCCGATCCTTGAACACAATCTTGCCCGTGATCTTGGCAAATAAGGTATCGTCCTTGCCGCGTCCAACATTGAGGCCGGGCTTCACCCGCGTCCCCCGTTGCCGCACAATAATCGTACCGCCAGGAACCAGTTGTCCGCCAAAAGCCTTGAAGCCTAATCGTTGCGCATTCGAATCGCGCCCGTTTCGAGATGTGCCTTGCCCTTTTTTATGTGCCATAACTTGATTTCCTTTGTTTCGTCCCGCGCGACCTCGTTGTCATCCCGAGCAACCTCGTTGTCATCCCGAGCGAAGCGAGGGATCCGCAGTTGCTTTAGACGCGTTATTTCTTTTTCTTCGGCGCAGCTTTCTTAGCCGCCGACTTCTTCGCCACAGCCTTCTTCTTCGCCGGAGCCTTATGAGCCTTCGCCTCGGCTTTAACCTCACTTGCCTCTGCCGGAGCCAACTTCTTCGGCTTGGCCACTTTCTTGGGAAGATCCGGAGCGGAGAACTTCTGTCCATCAAACGCGATCTCCGTAATCCGCACCGCCGTATATCCCTGACGATGCCCGCGCAGCTTCTTGTACTGCTTCTTGCGCTTGTAATGGAAGACCAGAATCTTCTTCTCGCGGCCCTGTTCGACCACGTCGCCGCTCACCAGCGCTCCCGACTGCGGCTTGCCAATCTGGCCATCACTGGCCGAAACCGCCAGCACATCGCTGAACTCGACGTGACCGTCAGTACCGGTGCCGCGGCTCTCCGTACCCACGCTCTCCACGCGGATCACATCGCCGGGCGCAACCCGGTACTGCTTCCCACCTGTGCGGATGACCGCGTACATGCTTATCTCTCCTAAGCTCCGGCGCGTCCGCTATCAGCGCGAGGGGAAAACGTATAGTCCATCCCGTCGCACACCGGCGCGATCTGCGGAACCTGATGATTTCTATGCTTGCTGCTCTCCGCGTCGGCGCTCTCGGCAACCACAGCGGACGGCCCCAGAACGGAACCGCAAGTACAGGCAAACTCAACTATTCTAACGTGTGTTACGGAAAAGCGTCAAACCGCCTTGCGAGTTTGGTGGCTCAAATTTCGATGATTCGAGTAGCTAGGTCCACAATTTGATGTCCACCATGTCTTCCTCCTCCGCTGGCGGAATCGGGGAAGACGGGGATGATACGCAAGACGACTCGTTACAGGAAGGTTTCTACTAATGCCACAAAGTTTGGAGCGACGAGTTTGAGAGTGGAAAGTATTTCTCCTCTTTGTCGCCGGATATTAACGGCTTGAGCGTTCAGCTTTTCGAGTATCTGATATGGATTCAAATGAAATTGATGGATCAGAAAGTCATCAGGCGAATGGCAGAGGATGTCGAATTGGGCAAGATAACTGTCGGGAAAATCATTGATGTTGCTTGTCACGATTACATGCGCGTGCCCCGTGATAGCTGCAGCTAAAACGTGCTTATCATTTGGATCAGGGACACCATCTAGTGGATCGGATAAACAAGACGGGACGGGTATCGAAGCTTCCGGGAACGCTTCGGACATCTGGGTAATGCGGTGATCGCGTTGTTGTCTAGATAATCCGATTCTACTTTCCAGCGTGTCACCGACCTCCTGAAGTATTCGATTACTCCAGATAGGTCGGTACATCGCTGGATCCTTTGCGAGGCGCAATAGCGTATCGCAGAGGCACATTGGTACGAGCACGCACGCGTCTAAAAGAGCTGTGTACTCATTGTCCTGGTTTACAATCATCTGGCACTTTGTCGTAGGTCCCCTGTTCCGCTTCTATGCGCGCCAAATCGTCTAACGTTTTGCTACGCACAGCATCGCGTTTGGCCTTGTAAGCTAGCACATCGCGGGCATACAAACGCCGATGAGTACCTACCATGTGACACTGAATTTCTTTCTTTTCCAGCAACCCAATCAAGAACTGACGGGACATGCCGAGTAACTTGCTGGCCTCAACAGTGGTTAGCGACGCATTGCTTTGTAGTATGGTTACCGAGTGCCCCGCCTTCAGGTCGGCAAGCAGTGTACAAAGGAACGAGTACAACGTGCTGGGCAGAATTTGTGTTTTCCCGTCTGGACCGACAAGCTTCGCATCTGCTGTACGAAGCTTCTCGTAAATGTCCTGTATTTCACGCTGATCCTTTCCTGAGATTGGAACAGCAGCAGAACCAACATTCTTTTCCTCCGTGGTATTCATATTTTCGCTCCTCTGGGTCACCCGTGTAGACCCTTCCCAGATTCGGTCCTATAACAGGACCGTCCATAGCCCCCATCGCGTTATCTACTACCCATATGCTATATTCGCTATAACTGATGTAAATGTAATCGCAATGTGGTATAAGTTCAAGCAGAGATTTGTAAAGATTTGGTCACCGAAGTATTGGGGTTATCACTTGATAAACCCTAGATGTTGGGTTTTCTACGAAGGCAGGCCCTAATGCTGCGGTTTTTGTTTGATTTGAGGGTTTGATTCTGAGTTAATAGACCCAGTTCCTCACGTCTAGCGAGGCGTGAGATTGCCCCCATCCGGCCGAGGTGTTTGCACCACCAAGCCGGATGGGAACGTTGCCAACCTTAACCAATGGGCTTTTAGGCCCATCTTCGGAGGTCAAAGTGGCAAAGCCACGTAACGCCAAGCCTACAAACGGGGCTGTATTCAGCCCGAAAATCACACTCAAGAACGGCCGCGTGATCTACGCTGCCGACTACGGACTGAAAGCCTTCTGCTTCCATCCGCGTTTGCCTAAGAAGCGCTAATCCCATGCCGGGTACTCGAGTGCCCGGCATGTTTTTGCTCGTGGAGGCGTGGCAGAGTGGTTTAATGCGGGCGATTTATAATCGCCTGATCGGGTCTCACCTTAGCCGGAAACACCCAATCCGTAGGTCCGAATCCTACCGCCTCCGCCGTACCCCTCTCACGGATCAAGTCCAAGAGTCTATCCGCTGTCCAGCGGAATCTCAAGCCCACGAAAGACCCCTGGCCGTCAAGACCACTCTGTTTACTTTGCTGATACTCCTACGATACCAGACCTCGGAGTTATCCTTGTTCGCCCTAGGATAATACGAATCATTATAATAATAATAATTATTTTTGCACAGTGTTTATGCCAACGGCACCCCCAAAATGGCAAAACCATCCACAACCGTAAAGGAGAAAAGAGGAGTCGCGTGGTACATCCCTACGCCTCTGCGACACTGGTTGAACAGCCATGCGGAATACTTATCGGCGATTGGAAAAGAAACTTCGACAGATGCAATGGTCGTTGAGTGGCTAAAGGAAAGACTGAAGATTGAAGAGAGAAAGCGTGATCCCCGTGCGCTGGAGCGTGCGACGGAGACGCATGATGGGGGAGTGCCAGACTCGGATCATGAAAACAGACAAGGGAGAGTTCGACGAAGTCCTCCGTCCGATGCTGCAAAAGCCTCCGCAGAAAACCGCAAAGATACACGCTAAGAAGAAACCGAAGGCGGCTGGCCCACCTTAACGACCGATTCTAATCTCCAGGGTGCCCCTCGATAAGAGCCGGGAGCATGCGCCATGACGCCACCGTCTATCCCGCGTCTTCAACCGTGAGCTTCAGTCCAACGGCCTTAGTCACGGCAACCAGCGTAGAGAGCCGAGGGTTTCCCCGTCGCGACAAAGCGCGATACAAACTCTCGCGTTCAATTCCCGCAGCTTTGGCCACCTTGGCGAGGCCGCCGCGGGCCTCCGCAATACGACGCAAGGCGATCAGGAGCACGCCGGGTTCCCCCTCCTCCTCCAACGCTGCTCTGAGATACTCGGCCGCGAACTCTGGATTGTCGCGCAGTTCACGAATCGTAGCCTCATCGTGAGATACGCTCGCCTTGCGTTTCATTGGCTTCGTTCCTTGTAGTCGTTCAAATATTCCAACGCGCGTCTGATGTCGAACGATTGTTTGCGCTTGTCTCCTCCGCAAAGTAACAACACGCGAGCCTCAGCCACCGGCGCGTAATAAATGCGATAGCCCGGTCCCCAGTCGATCCGTAACTCATGCAACCCACCCCGCAACGATTTGCAGTCACCAAAGTTTCCAGCCGCGAGCCGGTCGATGCGGGCCACGATCTTGGCCCTGGTTCGAACGTCTTTCAGCCTCGCCAGCCACTCTCCGACGACATCGGTGCCGTTGGCTGTAACATAACGGCAGATTTCTATGGGCAGGATCATTGTAACTTATAAGTTACAGACGCGCAAGGACCCAAAATTGTGTATCCCTGGGACACGATCCGCAGATTAGTCCCGACGGGCCGCTTGTCAAGGTTATCCGTCACAGCCCGCAGGGGACGAAATTCACGTGGTTTTTCCTTGCTCCCGCCCGGCAACACAGATACGATAGGAAGAGCGCGGTTAGCTATTTGAGAATGGCTGCAAGACGCTCGCTCTTTGACAACCCGGACCGCTGGCCCTCGGAACCAGCTTCCGTTCCCAAAACGGGAGCGCAACCGCCTGCTTTGAAACGTCTAAGCCCTTATTCCGGAATATTTTACGCATAAGTCCTTATTCCTCAAAGATTTTGGTGGTAGTGTCGCCCTAACTCCATGATTCCAAAAGATCAGGGGGGAGGGGGTATACGCATGATTACTCAAAAGTAAATACCCGCGAGTGACGCTCATCGGCGCCAACTTTCCGGTCGCCGCGCGAGTCGCCTGAGAGGTCCGCGCACGCGCTACAATCAATCTGTGCCACCACGCATCGCCATCCCGGTTCCACATTCCACCGACCCTGAGTATGCCGAGCGCTCCCTGCCGCAATACGAACGGGCCGTCGAAATGGCCGGAGGAGAGCCGGTTCGCATCCCGCTGGATCAGCCGCCCGCGGAAGTAATGAAGCTGATCGAGCGCTGCGACGCGGTATTGCTGCCGGGAAGCAAAGCCGACGTCGATCCCGCGAAGTACGATGCGCTGCGCGATCCGCAGACCGCCGCCGCTGACGCCGGTCGCGACACGGTCGACGAGTTGCTGCTGCAGGACGCCTACAACATGCGCAAGCCGGTCCTGGGCATCTGCTACGGCCTCCAGATTCTGAACGTATACCGCAGCGGCACTCTGATCCAACACATCGAGTCTCCCGTGAATCACGCCGCGGGACGAAAAGTCGCCATAGCGCACAGCGTAGAAGTAACACCGGAATCGAAGCTGCAGAGGATCCTGCAGGCGAATATGGAAGCGTCCGGCGAGCGAGCTGCGGAGCGGCGCCAGAATGCAGCCCACGGCGTAAGCCGTGGGTGGAAAGCCGAAAATGATCGAGCTCCGGAGGTGCGAAAGAAGTGTGGTGACAGTGCCGCCGAAGGAACGCCACTCGTTGTGCCGGTGAATTCCAGCCATCACCAGGCCGCGGACGTTGTCGGCGACGGATTGCGCGCAGTCGCCCGCTCTCCGCAAGACGGGGTCATCGAAGCGCTCGAGGGCACGTCCCCGGATCACTTCGTTCTGGCGGTGCAGTGGCATCCCGAGCGATCCGTCGACGAAGACGAACCTTCGCGCGCAATCTTCCGAGCCCTCGTCGACGCCGCCCGAGTCCGGCACGAAAAACTGAAAGGAGAATTCGAGTCCGTCTAAAGAAAAAACTGCCACGGATTACACGGGTTCACACGGAACAATCCGAGAAAAATGAACCTGAATTATCCGTGAGAATCGGTGCAAATCCGTGGCTAGTTTTTCTTCTCCAACAGCACGACAACGTTCGCGATTGCCGCGTTGTCAGTGCTCAGGCCTTCAGGCGTCTTGGCCTTGAGGCCAACACAATCGGCGGGAATGCCCAACAATTCCGCTACATGCTCGCGGATAGCAGCGGTATGCGGACCAATCTTGGGCGCGGCAAGAACAAGCGTCGAGTCTACATTGACTACCGCATAACCGGCAGCCCGAACCCGCGTCAAAGCCTCACGCAAAAAAACGGCGGAGTCCGCGCCCTTCCACTTCGGATCGGACGGGGGAAACAGCGTGCCAATATCGGGTGCGGCGATGGCCCCGAGCAAAGCGTCGGTAACCGCGTGCAAAAGCACGTCGCCATCGGAGTGGCCACCGAGCCCTTTCGGATGAGCCAGAGTGACTCCCCCGATCTTGAGAGCAACACCAGTTTTGAATTCGTGAGAATCCCATCCGAATCCGATTCTCATAGCTGGTTGTTTTTTCTTAGTCTTCAAATCTAAATTCGCGCCTCATGAACCTGCCTTCAAATAAAACTCCGCCAACTCCATGTCTGCCGGCGCAGTGATTTTTATATTTCTCGCCGACCCCATAACCACCGCGACTGCATGTCCCGAGCGTTCGACCAGCGAAGCTTCGTCCGTCCCCACGAATCCGTCGGCTGCTGCCTCGTCGAACGCTTTCTTGAGCACATCGTAGCGAAAGCCTTGTGGAGTCTGCGCCATGACTACACGCTCCCGCGGAAGCGTGGCCGTGATCAAAGCTCCATCGGATGTGCGCTCGACTTGCTTCACTGTGTCGACCGCTGGCACGCCAGCAATGGCCGCGCCGAATTTCTGCGCCGCCCGAATCACATCATGAATGATTTCCTCAGTAACGAACGGACGTACGGCATCGTGGACCAGCACAATGTCGTCGTTCGTCGCGGAAACGGAACTCATCGCGTTCGCGACGGAGTGCTGGCGGTGCTCTCCACCTTCCACCAAATGAACCTTCTTCTGCAGAATGTCTTTGGCATCTTTTTCCAGGCGGGCGCGGAATCCTTCGATCTCATTGGCACGCAACGCAACGTAGATCTCCGACACCTCCGGACTCGCTACGAACTTGCGCAAAGTGTGAATGAGAATGGGCACACCGCCAAGTTCAGTGAACTGCTTGGTCGCCCCGGGCTTTTTGCCCTTGGCGCTCGGAGCCGAGGCCATGCGCGTCCCCAAGCCCGCTGCCGGAATGATTGCAATCACCTTCATAGCGGGCTGCAAGTATACGAGGGTGAGTGCGCGAGTTCAAATCGGCTTCAAAGCCTGATGAGATACAGGATTTACCCTAGGCGCATTTTGCTCGCGTCGGGAACCCTCTTTCCCACCGCCACCGTGAAGCATCGGGTCAGTATCGTCTGCTTCGTCCCAAGTTAAGTACGCTCAATCACTTGCATTGAGCGAAACCAGAACGAACCTGGCAATCAACTTGCACATCCAAAGAGTGGTTGCGTGAAAAGGGAGGAATCGTGAACAGAACTCGTTCCTGGTTTGGGCTCGTGACATGCTGTGCCACTCCGGCCTTGGTAGTGGCTTTGTCGTGCGCTCTCCTTTTTGTTAGCGCTGCCGTGGCATTCGCAGCTGCCGATGGTGGAAAGGTGGTCGAGCTTGCAACTCAGGCAACGGACAATCCCGGGACGAGAGCATTTGCTGGCCTGATTACTGACGATCACTGCGGCGCGAGGCATGAGATGGAGTCGGGCATGAATCCAGCGGAGTGCACAAAGATGTGCGTGCGGAACGGTTCAAGGTACGTGCTGGTCAAGGGCAGCAAGACATACGCTTTGGCGGGAGACGAAAGTAAACTCGAGGGGCTGGCTGGTCAGCGAGCGACCATCGTTGGCGCTCTTACGGGACACACCATCAAAATAGTTTCGACAACTTCAGCACAGTAATTGGAAGAATCGGCGGAACTAACCTGCAATCAGTAGGTCGCTTAGGATCAATTGCCTAATCCCCAGGCCGTTCCACAATGACTGGCGCGGCTTTCTTGGGGTCTCCGTTCGGGATCGCCGTTGATGTCGTCACCACGACGGCCGGGCGGGGCTCGGTGCGGGCCATGGTTCGTTCATCCCATTTGCCGAAGATCATCTTTCCTGCCGTGGTCTGCAATACGGAGGTAACGGAAATGTCGATGGTCTTGCCAATCATTTTGCGGGCATTGTCTACGACCACCATCGTGCCATCGTCCAGGTAAGCGACTCCCTGATTGTATTCCTTGCCTTCTTTCAGGATGAACACTTTCATGGTCTCGCCCGGCAGCACGATCGGCTTCAGGGAGTTTGCCAGCTCATTGATATTCAGCACCGCCACACCTTGCAGTTGCGCCACCTTATTAAGATTGAAATCGTTGGTGATGATTTTGCCTTCGTAAAGCTTGGCCAGCTCAATCAGCTTCAGATCGACTTCGCGGACCGCGGGAAAGTCGTCCTCAACAATTTGAATTTGCACGGATGCCATCTTTTGCAGACGCTGGAGGATGTCAAGGCCACGGCGTCCGCGATTACGTTTCAGAGAATCCGCTGAATCGGCTACCAGCTGCAGTTCGCGCAGCACAAATTGTGGAGTCACGATGATTCCATCGAGGAAGCCGGTCTCGGCGATATCGGCAATACGGCCATCAATAATGACGCTGGTATCCAGAATTTTGTAACTCTTCCTGGATTGCTTCTCGCCCCCGAAAATCCCGCCCAGCGCTGCCAGATTGAGCAGATCGCCTTTATTGGCGCCGACAATCAGGCCGACGTAGGCCATCACAAACATAACCAGAATTTGCAGGAAGCTCTGGGTGTGCCCCGGAGGAATACTGTTGCGAATCACCAGGGCGAACAGATAGGCACCGAAAATTCCTAACACGCTGCCGATCGCAGCTCCGATCAGACGTTTCAGACTGACCAGACGAAGCCGCCACTCGAAGGTGACGATGGCAATGCCGAGGAGCGCTCCGACCCCGGCATCCATGTTGGCAGGCAGGTCAAACGGCTGAAGCTTGTAACAAGTAAGAGCAACAAAAATAACAAATAGTAGACGAACCGCTATTAAGTCCACGGATGGACCTCCTCGGAACCCACGTGCCTAACCTTCAAGTGGAGTTCCGCACCGGCCGCCCAACCGCCGAATGTATTGCGGCCAGTGATCTTATATGCGGAGCCTATGAATGAAACGGCTATGAAACTGCGCTCCGCTCTTTTTCCTCAAACCTGTCCAGAAATCAGACAGAGGCAATCCTACAAATATTCCAGTGGAAGTATATACCTGATGGGAAGCGCGCGAGATTACGCAGGTCACCGCCCGAGGTGATAAGCAAACTGATCGGAACGGTCGAGGCGGGCTGCTGGTAGACTTTCGGGATATGAAAGCTATTGTCATCAGTCGGTTAGGTGGGCCGGAAGTGCTGGAAGTCCGAGATGTCCCGGATCCCGCGCCCAGTCCAGAACACGAATTCGTCCGGGTGCAGGCTGGCGGTTTGAACTTCGCCGACTTCATGACCGCGCAAGGCGGATATCCGGGAACGCCGAAACCTCCCTTGATTGCCGGCCGCGAATTTTGTGGCACAAGGGAGGGCGATGGGCGACTGGTGATGGGCTACACGCAGTGGGCGGCGTTTGCTGAGCGCGTCGCGGCCCGGGCCGAGTTGTTGTGGCCGGTCCCGGCGAACTGGACCGCAGAGGAGGGAGCGGCTTTCCCGGTGAACTACTTCACGGCGTACTTTGCCTACTGGAAGGCGGGACTCATCAACCGGGCGCAACCAGACACTGGCGCCGTTCCCCGAGTTCTGATTCACGCCGTCGCAGGCGGCGTGGGAACGGCGGCGGTGCAGATCGGAAAGCTGCTCGGAGTAGAAATGTATGGGACATCTTCTTCGGATGAGAAGCTTGCGCGAATGAAGGGACTTGGCTTGCAGCACGGCATCAACTACAAACAGCACGACTACGAAGAAGTGATCAAAGGTCTGACTCGCGGCGACGGTGTAGACGCAGTGTTTGAAATGTTGGGCGGCGAACACACCACCAAAAGTGTGCGATGCCTTGGAGACTTCGGCCGCGTGATCGTATATGGAACCGCAACCGGTCAAAAATCGAACCTGGATCCGCGGCTGCTTTATGCGAAGGGCGCAAGCGTGCACGGACTCTGGTTGACATATCTATCAGCTAAGCGGGAGCTGATGAATAAAGCCTGGCAGCAACTCTCAGAGTGGACGTCGCAAGGCCACCTTCACCCCGTGATCGGGCACGTGTTGCCGATGGAGCGGGCAACCGAGGCATACCGATTACTGGGCGAGGGAAAAAACTTCGGGAAAGTGATTCTCGAGATCACGTAGGTTCACACCGCCGAACACGGATCCGCTGTTCGCTCCCGAACGCGACGAATCCATTAGCGGACACCTCAGGTCATCGCAGTGTGTACTTCTCACTTGTAATCAGCACATTCTTGTTGAGTCTGTTGGAAAGCCGCGTGCAACGGTCACTTCAGATGTCGAGCTTTGTGAAATTTTGTGAACTTTCGTAACAAAATGCGCGTAGTGATAGACAACAAATGTTGTGCAAGTCACGACCCGGCTCAATTGCTAACGACGCTGCTGATGAAGCGTCCAAGTGAATAGTTGCGGTTCGCAGCGCAAGGGAACTAACGGGCATCTAATGACGTATTAGACACAGTGAGGATGGAAGTCGGACGACCAACCAGCCGAGCCGACTTTCAAGAAACAATTTCAGGGGTTAAGGGACTGGTTCACTCTCGGTTTGGCGGCCCAGGTGAACGCAATCCCTGCAGCAGAGAGCCCGCGGTCTTGCGGCCACGCGCTTTCTTCTTAACCCCGCGGCAGCATTGTAAGTCTTTCGCGGCAAAACGCAAGTTTTTCGTGCAAGACGAGTCCAGGCCGCCCACAAACGATTCCCGACGTTTATCGGGAAAGAAAAAGGAGTGTCATGAAATTGCAAAGTATCTCCAAGAGTTTGCTGGTGGGACTGGCTCTGTTGCTGGCGACAAGCGTGTTCGCGGCGGCTGCCAACAAAGGATCGATGCAGCTGCTGGATCCGGTTACCGTGAGCGGAAAGCAATTGCCCGCAGGTGAGTACTCGGTGCAGTGGGATGGCAGCGGTCCGAACGTTGAGGTGAACATTATGAAGGGAAAGAAAGTCGTGGCCACAACCCCGGCACGGCTGATTGACCTGAGTCAAAAACCGGTCAGAGACGCTGCCGTGGTGAAGAATAACGACGATGGCAGCAGGTCCCTGGCCGAAATTCACTTTGGTGGGAAGGCGTTTGGCCTGGCAATTGGTACTGAGTCAGCCAGCATGGACGGTAGCGGTAGCAGCAAGTAGAGCTGCTGATCTAGCGCGCGAAACGGGGAGCGTTGAGCTCCCCGTTTTTCTCGTAATCCCAAATCGCGGTCGGCCTGCTCAGCTCTATTTTGCTGAAGCCGATGCATCATCGAAGTAGTGGACCAGGGCGCGCTGCGGTTTCCCTTACTGCCCAAATTATTTGCCTTGAGACTCGAGCTCAGCGTTGATGTTCACGCTCCCGCCCGTGGCCTTGAACTTTCTTTCCCACGGCTTGAAGCCAGACTTGCTGACCGTGAGCGTATGATCACCGGGTGTAACGTCAATTTCGGACGGCGTATTGCCAACAAAGTTTCCGTCCAACGCAATGTCCGCACTCGCGGGTGTTGAGGAGACGGCAATCTTGCTCGCTTCCAAAGGTGTTGCCGACTTGTCGCTGACGGTAACGAGTTGAGCTGGCTGTTTCTCGGCAGTAACTTTACCAGCTCGCGATGGCCAGTCCTTGGTAATGGCCTCACAAGCGTCTTTCACCGAGTTGCCCAACGACCGCGTCGAATGGCTGACGATGGCATCGCCGTCACTGTTGAAAACCGCTACCTTGTTGTCATGGGCAAGGATACTCTTTCCGCCTTCGTGGTCGAGTACGACGACATAATCGGCCTTCTCCTTTTGGTTGTTGACGACCACCTGAGAACACCGGTCGCCGAAGGTCTTGATGATCTCAGCGGTTTGGGGGCGAGCGCCGCCGCTGAAATGGCTGCCGTGAGCGTCGTTTGTACCACCGCCGTTGCCGGTCATTTGCCAGGATTGGCTGTCGGTGATGAAGACACGTGCTTTCTGCGCGTCAGAAGTCGATGCCAGTGCCGCCGCAGGAATCAGCAACAGTGATAGAACAGCAAACGTCGTAAAGAATCGCATTCTGCCTCCAAAGTCTGTATATGAGGGAGAAGCGTCCATTCTTGCATCGCCGGGAGGGACGGCATAGTTACGGTCGTCGGTGTACGAAAAGGGTGTCTTTGGTAGACCGAGTCCTGGCAAGCTGCGTTGCTTGCGCCGCCCGGGCGGACGAGGGAGTCCGCCCCTACGGGGTTTCAGTACTTGGGCATTCTGGGATCGACGCGATCTGCCCAGGCCAGTATCCCGCCAGCCAGATTGTGCACCTTCTTGAAGCCTGCCTGCTGGAGGAACGCAACTGCCTTCGCACTGCGCACGCCGGAGCGGCAGTGGGCCACGATTTCGCGGCTGGAATCGAGTTCGTGCACGCGCTTGGGCAGATCGCCCAGCGGGATCAGGTGCCCGTTGATATTGCAGATTTGATACTCATGAGGCTCACGCACGTCGAGCACGAAAAGATCCTCGCCCGCATCCAGACGCCGCTTGAGCTCTTCGACTTGTATTTCGGAAATGCCTGCTTCCACTGGCTTCTCCTGGCTTCTTTCTTCACCGCGAATTCCACAAAACTCGTTGTAGTCTATCAGTTTTGTGATGGTGCGGTGCGTGCCGCAGGCCGGGCAGTCGGGATTCTTACGCAATTTGAGCTCGCGGAACTTCATGCCCAGCGCATCGACGAGCAGCAGCCGCCCGATGAGTGGGTCACCCTTGCCTAGAATCAGCTTGATGACCTCGGTGGCCTGAATCACACCAACCAGTCCGGGCAGAATGCCCAGCACTCCACCTTCGGCGCAAGAAGGAACCAGCCCCGGCGGCGGCGGCTCGGAATACAAGCACCGGTAGCATGGGCCATCCTTCGTAGCGAAAACGCTGGCTTGTCCTTCGAAGCGGAAAATTGACCCGTAAACGTTGGGCTTACCGGTGAGCACGCAGGCATCGTTCACCAGATAGCGGGTGGGGAAATTGTCGGTGCCATCGGCAATAATGTCGAAGTCGCGAAACAATTCGAGCGCATTCTCGCTACTGAGCTTGGTTTCGAATTTGCGAATGTTTAGAAACGGATTGATCGCCTTCAGCTTTTCTGCCGCGGAATCAAGCTTCTTGCGTCCCACGTCAGCCGTGGTGTGGATGATCTGCCGCTGCAAATTTGTGTAGTCCACCACGTCGAAGTCCACAATTCCAAGCGTGCCCACCCCGGCCGCGCCCAGGTAAAGTGCCAGCGGCGAACCCAATCCCCCGGCTCCAATACATAGCACGCGCGCGGCCTTGAGCTTCTGCTGACCCTCCATGCCCACCTCGGGCATGATCAAGTGGCGCGAGTAGCGCAGGATTTCGTCATTGGTAAGAGCGGCGGCTTCGGGCTTCGCTTCCGTCGGTTTGACTTCGGTAATGGTGGCCATAAAACCTCGGTGCAGAAATGTTGATTCGAATGATTGCGAAATGGACAACTAGAAACAACAACGGAACGGACGACAACAGCAGGCGCTGTGGCGGGGCATTCGGAAAGTGGTCCATCCGCAAGTCATAAGTCGGGAAATCACGGTTCACCGGCCTCCGGCAATCGAAGGCACAATCGAAATAATATCACTGTCTTTGATTGCAGTGGCTTCTTTTTGCAGGTAGCGGACGTCCTCGTCGTTTAGGTAAACATTCACAAAAGAACGGAGTTTGCCGTCGTCGGTGTACAGGTGACGGCGCAGGTCGGGATGTTTGGAAACCAGTCCGGACAAGGCTTCCGCGACGGTTCCGGCCTTAACCTCGACCGTCGGTTGCTTGCCAGCGTATTGACGCAGAGGGGTGGGTATGTGGATTTTCGTCATCCTGATAAGTGATGCCGGAACGGAGCCTCGGGATTCAGCTCCTCCGAGACGTTGCATGCAACGTCTGTACAGATATATTTGACGCAATCCGGTAGAAACGAAGCGCGCTACGTTTCTGCTTGTTCCACTTCGATCTTCTCGTCCACCAGTTTCTTGTCGCTTTCGTCGCTGCCCGTCAGTTCGAACGAATTCGTCAGCGCCGCTTTCCCTTTCTCCACGCTGGTAATCACGTAAGAGCAACCCAACCAGTGCGCTTCGGCATGATCCGTCGGCGACCAACGGGCGGGGTGGTCGGGGTGCGAATGATAGAACCCGACAATGTCTTCGCCGCGTTCCCGGCCTTCCCGCTGCACCCGTACCAACTCCCGCGGATCAATGTGATAGCGATTCTGAGGCGAATCTGTACGCGTGTTGCCGCAACGGGCAATGGATGTCACGGTACGCACTTCCCCGTCCATCTGTCCAAGCAAAATCCCACAGCACTCATGGGGATACATCTCCTCGCCGTGCTGGCGAAGGGCCTCGTAATTCTTGCGTTCGATCGTCAACATAAACCAATTCACCACAGAGACACAGAGTCACAGAAAAGTTCAAAATTAGTTCGTTTCGTGTCTTCTCTGTGACTCTGTGTCTCCGTGGTGGATCGTCTGTTACTCCTGCCAGAATCTCTCGCTTAGATACTTGTCGCCCGAGTCGCACAGAATCGTCACGAAAACCGCCCGCTCGTTTTTCTTCAGCTGCCGCGCCAGCCGCAGGCAGCCGACTACTGCCGCGGCCGCCGATATTCCCACCAGCAAACCTTCCTCGCGGGCCAGACGCTTGGCCATGGCGTAAGCGTCTTCGGTAGAAATGCCCAGGTCCGCGTCGGCCAGCGAAGCATCGTAAATCTTTGGAACGATCGCGCTGGCCATGTGTTTTGTGCCTTCGATTCCGTGGAACGCCGAATCTGGCTGCAGCGAAATACAGCGAACTCGCGGATTCAACTCCCGCAGCCGCCGTGTCGTCCCAACGAACGTTCCACCCGTCCCGAGCATGGCCACGAAGTGAGTGATGCGCCCCTCGGTCTGTTGCCAGATTTCGTTGGCTGTGCCATGGTAGTGAGCTTGCCAGTTGGCATCGTTGGAATACTGGTCGGCGTAGTAATACAGATCGGGATGTTTGGTGGCGAGTTCGCGTGCCATGCGAATGGCGCCGTCGGAACCGTCAGCAGAGTCGGTATAAATAATGTTGGCGCCGTACGCGTGCAGAATGCGCTTGCGTTCGACCGATACATTCTCCGGCATGCAAAGTGTCACCGGGAAACCCTGCGCGGCGCCAATCATGGCATATGCAATGCCAGTGTTACCGCTGGTCGAATCCAGCAGGATTTTACCGGATGTTAACTTGCCACTAGCCCGGGCTTGCGCCACGATGTTGGAAGCGGCGCGATCCTTGATCGAGCCCCCGGGATTGAGCCACTCCGCTTTGCCGAGAATCTCGACTCCAGGCAACTCGCTGCCGATGCGTGCCAGCCGGAGCAAAGGAGTATTGCCAATGCGATCGATAGTATGCTGGCCCAAAGTGAGGTTGGCGAACGGGTCGTCTCCGTCTGCATGTGTCGAAGAAGCAAACACTTCCGCGATATTTGGAGACAAGCGCTTCATAAACTTCAAACTCGAAGGCCGTGACCTAGGTAATGTTCTTCGCAGGCGAAACTAATCGCGAGGAACGGTTCATTAGATTATAAGAGAGACTGATCGGTTCCACCGAAGATGCGGGCACCGTACCTTTTTCAAGGATCCGCATCTAACCTAAGTGAGAACGAAGGATGAAATGGCATCGAAGGTAGAACAACGGACTTATGAAGAGGCGCTGGCGTGGCTCCGGGACCACGGCTTTGATCTGCTCGAAGCCCCGGGCACACAAGCGCGCGTTTTCCTGAAGAAGTACAACGTGTCCGCCGCTATACAGAAGAACGGCGACGACGGCGTAAAGATCTTTGCCTATCCCGGCTACCTTATTGGCAGCGAAATTTCCAAGCTGGTCAACAAGGGATACCAGCAGTTTCTCAAGACCGCCAAGACGGAAGTCCCGGCAACCGCCGATCATCTGAAAGCTCTGCAGCAATTCACGGAAGAATTGAAGGAAGGCTTGGGGCTGCCGACGCTCTACAACGAATCGCTCGGCACAGTCAGCGAATCGTACCACTACGACCGCATCGAGAATCGCGATAAGCCTGCCGCCGACCGGCCCAAGCGTCCTTGGGAAAAAGCCGGAGTCCTGGCCGCCGCTGCGAAAAAGGGCCGCGCTTAAGAGGTAACCTTGAATCGCAGTGCCTGAATCGCCAGAATCACGAATGCTCTTTCGTGATTCATCATCTAGCTTTATGCTGTTTAGGGCGTCGTCGCCGTTGACTGCGCAGTTTCTTTCCGGAAGTCATGATTCCAATTCGCCTCTATGAAATGATCTTGGGTGGAGCATGCGCCTTGCTGGCCGCGTATCTGCTGCTCCGTCGTAAGCCCAAAGGTCCGGATGAAGTGGAACGAGAGCGCCGCGCTTGGCTCGACCGCGTCGGCCGCATTACCGACGGCACCGTCATCGACGTTCAGGAAATGCAGCCCGAGGGGCGCAAGCCTGCAACGTTCCTAATCTTTCAGTACGACGTGGCCGGCGTATCCTACGAAGCCTCGCAGGACGTCACCTACTTGCGGCAACTGATCAACCTGCACTCCTGCCGATTGGGCTTGCCAACGTCGGTGCGCTACGATCCCCAGAACCCAGGGAACTCTATTGTGGTCTCGGAGCGCTGGATGGGGTTGAGGCAGTAAAAAATCGTCGTCGGTCGTTAGTCTTTCGTCGTTGGCCGAAAACAATAAATCCAAAACAGGCGGACCCGCCTCTCATTTACAGGAATGCTGGGAGTGGTACACGCCAACGACCAATGACAAACGACCAACGACGGCTTTTAGCTTCCCGCGGCGAATCCGCCACTATGGGCCAAAGTGAGCCGCAGGAACTTATGGGGATTCACTGGAGTGTCATTAATGCGGACTTCGTAGTGCAGGTGTGGACCGGTGCTGCGACCGCTCAGCCCGACATAGCCAATCGTATCGCCCCGGCGCACAAACTGTCCGGGAACGACCGCATAGCTGGCAAGATGGCCGTAGCGGGTGGTGATTCCGTGACCGTGGTCAAGCGCGATAGCCCGCCCATATCCACCCATAAAGTCAGCGAAAGTAACCACGCCATCCGCTGGGGCGACGACCGGCTGACCGTAGGAAGCCGAGATGTCGATTCCACTATGGAACGCACCCTCGCCGTTAAACGGATCGGTTCGCTCTCCGAAAGATCCCGTCACCGGACCTTCTACCGGCCAAAGGTTGGGAGCAGAATTGGCTCGGAGCCAGTCCGCTGTTGTCACATTGCGCGTAAGGCCGAGAGAGATCCCAGTCGCGGCGGCGCCGCTTAGAGCGGTGTCTTTCAGGGCATAAAGCCGATCGATGGAAGAACTAACTTGGGCGTCCTGAATGTGATCCGAAGCTTCTGATACCAGAGTAGGCTCCGACTTCAAACCGTAGAGGGAAGAAACTTCGCTAGCCAGTGACCCCAGCGACGCGACCTGAATGTCTCGTTCCTGCGCGACCTGCTCCAGCCGCGAATAGCGATTTTTCAGCTCGTCTTTTTGAGTCCGCAGCTCATTAAAGCGGGAGACCTTCAGAAGCATTCGCATGTAGGAACTGGCAATTCCGGTGAGGCTCAGGACCCCGATTGCCGCTCCCACAACTAATACGTACAAATAGTGAACTGGGATGGGTATCTTACGGAGTTGCCCATCGTCGCCACGCGCTACGAAAAGTATGTAAAAACGTTTACGCAATATTTCCCCTTCGTTAAGTAATCGGATCGACTATCCCGGCAGGTTCGCCGTATAGATCCTATCGCCCGATCCCAGCTGCGATCCTGCCTTTTCCGCTTTGGGAATAAGGTCAGTAAATCGCTCCGTCCTACCGGAACCAGGGTCAGGCCCGAAATCACTGTGCCTGCAATCCTAACCGCATACGGCACTTAGCTCGGCCAGAGTTTTTTGGAAGCAGCTTCGCAACGGTACCAAAGTAGATTCGTCCTGTCAACGACTCAGGGGGTTACGAAAGGCAGGCCGAGCCTACGGTACCTGGACGGGTTACCGGCGGTAAACTTCTGCAGTGTAAAGAACAATCCCGCGTGGTCTAAGGGTTGCGCCAGCAACACCCACCAGTCGCAGGCATTTGTTGGATGGATCGCAGCCGGCAGCGGTTGCCTTTATTCTCCATCTCAGCGGTTACCCCACATTTTCACCGCACCCGAGCCTTTCGGCTTGTATATGATTGATCCGCCTTGCCTCTCGCCGAAAAACTGCTGATCTCTCGTATCCGAAGTCGCGCAACTCGAAGAAAAGGGATTGCAGCGGGCATCGGGGATGACTGTGCCGTCCTACAAATCCCGGCGGGTCACCAAGCGTTGGTTACTACCGATTTCAGCCTGGAAGGGATTCACTTCCGCCGCGAGTGGCATCCCCCTGAAGTCGTCGGGCATCGCTGCCTGACCCGCGGCCTTAGCGACATCGCTGCCATGGGAGGCACGCCCGTCGCCGCATTCTTGTCGCTCGCCCTGCCTCAAAACCTGCACCAGCCCTGGGTTGACCGGTTCATCAAAGGCTTGCTCAGACTGGCTGACCGATTCAACGTGACCCTCGCGGGTGGAGACGCAGCACAAAGCCCTGGCGGGATTCTGGCCGACGTTGTAGTCGTCGGATCGATTCCAAAAGGGAAAGCAATCCGGCGCTCAGGTGCCCGCTCGGGAGACAGAATTTACGTAACCGGCACGCTCGGAGGCGCCACCGCCGCGCTGAAGTTGCTATTCGCTGGCAAGAAACTTCGGCAGGCTGATTTCCCCCGGCACTTCCATCCCGTGCCTCGAATCGAGGTTGGCCAGTTTCTACTGGAAAAAGGTCTTGCCTCGGCCATGATCGATCTCAGCGACGGCCTTTCCACCGACCTCGGGCATATCTGCGAAGAGAGCGGTGTTGGCGCGGAGATCCAGGCTCCGGCGATACCTCTTGCCAGCGTCGGGAGGCCAGCTCACGAAGTCGATTTGCAACTCGCCCTGCATGGCGGTGACGACTACGAACTGCTTTTCGCCGCCCCTCGTGGCAAGCAAGTCCCTCCCCGAATCGCGGGCGTCGACATCACCCAAATTGGCCACGTCACGCGCCAAAAGCACATCATCCTCATGAATAACCAAGGCGTGGGAACAGAACTCCATCCGCAAGGCTGGGAACACTTCAAGCATTGACCCTGAAGCCTGAAGCCTGAGGCCCGAAGCCTGAGGCCCGAGGAGTGTTCCCATGTGACTTTCGTGCTACGACAGCCTCATCTTCTTCTATCGCTGGTCGCTCGACCGGTCTAGAGTGTTCTTATGTTCCTTCGACTTTCCATTCTCCCGGCTGCGTTGTGCCTCCTAAGCGTCACGCTGAGCGCCCAAGCCGCGTCCCTGCCTCCGGTGGCCAAGCCCGCCGTCGACAACGCCTTCGTACAGAAACAATTTGGATCGACTTGCTCCCTCATCGGAATCGAGCCGCTCATCGCCGACCTGGACAGCGACGGCATTGAAGACATTGTCATCCCGGCCCGCTGCACCAATCCAATGATGGACCAGGTCGAAGATAGCTTCGTCGTCGTCGATCCCTACAACAGCTTCTTCGGTTACGGCAACCCCAAGATCACTACGCAATTTTCTTCGGACGATCCGGAACATCGCGGATACTCTCTGTTGGTGATTCATGGAGCCGGCACCGAGGCCTGGCACTCAGCCACTCCCAAAGCCAAGTTCATCATCATAAATCTGCCCTTCAAACAGGTCGTGGTGAAGAAACTGGCCATCAAGAAAAAAAGATTGATCATGGGAATCTTTGCCGAAGAGACTGGCGGCGATCAGGCAACTTCCGTAGTTTTCTGGGATGGCAGGAAATATAAATACCAGCCGCTCGGTTCCAGCATGGAGTAATCTTCGAATCATGTGGGGACAGCCACTCTCGCCTGTCCTGCCTAGCGAAGCTCGGCCGTCTCACCCATCTCGATCTGCCAAGTGATTTTCTGATCCTCGCAACCCGCTATAATTCTCCCGCCATGAACCTCGAACAGAAACTGGCGGAACTGAAGAAGCGCGACCACCTGGCCGAAGACGGCGGCGGCGAGCGGCGCCGTGAAAAACAGCACAAGGAAGGCAAAATGTCGGCCCGGGAGCGCATCGAGTTCCTGCTCGACGAAGCCACATTCGAAGAGACCGACAAACTAGTCACCCATCGCTGCAATGACTTCGGCATGGCCGAGCAAAAATTCTACGGCGATGGCTTCATTACGGGATACGGCCGCATCGAAGGCCGCCTGGTGTTTGTCTTCGCCCAGGATTTCACAGTCTTCGGAGGATCACTCTCCGAGGCCAATGCCGCCAAGATCGTGAAGGTCATGGACCTGGCTGCAAAAATGGGAGCACCCATGATCGGCCTCAACGACTCCGGCGGTGCCCGCATTCAGGAAGGTGTAATGTCGCTGGCGGGCTACGCTGACATCTTCTTAAGAAATACGCTGTATAGCGGAGTCGTTCCCCAGATTTCCGCCATCATGGGCCCATGCGCCGGAGGCGCAGTCTACTCGCCCGCGATTACCGACTTTATTCTGATGGTTGACAAGACTTCCTACATGTTCATCACCGGTCCCGACGTAATTAAAACGGTCACCCACGAGGAAGTCACTAAAGACCAACTAGGCGGCGCAGAGACCCACAACGAAACTTCAGGGGTGGCCCACTTCAAAGCGCACGACGATGCCGAGTGCCTGTCGATGGTCCGGGAACTTCTCAGCTTCATGCCTTCGAACAATCTCGATGATCCGCCACGCAAGCCCTGCACCGATCCCATCGATCGAGCCGATGCAGCGCTGGACAAGATTGTCCCTGACCAATCGAATCTGCCCTACGACATCAAAGACGTAATCCACGCCGTGGTGGACGACGAGTATTTTTTCGAAGTCCAGGAACACTACGCAAAAAATATCGTTATAGGATTCGCACGCCTGAATGGAAAGCCGGTCGGGATCGTAGCCAACCAACCAGCGTTTCTTGCCGGCACTCTGGACATCAGCGCCTCGATAAAAGGCGCCCGCTTCGTCCGCTTCTGCGACTGCTTCAATATCCCGCTGGTGACCTTTGAAGACGTTCCCGGATTCCTCCCCGGAACCAATCAGGAATATGGAGGCATCATCAAACACGGTGCCAAGCTGCTATTTGCCTTCGCCGAAGCCACGGTCCCAAAGGTGACCGTCATAACTCGCAAAGCCTACGGCGGAGCCTATTGCGTCATGGCTTCGAAACACATTCGCACCGACGTAAACTATGCCTGGCCCACGGCGGAGATCGCAGTCATGGGCCCGGAAGGCGCGGTGGACATCGTCTACAAGCGCGAATTGGAGAACGCCGCGAACCGGGTAGAGGCGCGCCAAAAAAAGATCGAAGAATTCCGCGAGCGCTTCGCCAACCCCTACGTAGCCGCCGACCGCGGCTTCGTCGACGCCGTGATCCAACCCCGCGAAACCCGCAAAAAACTAATCCAAGCCCTGGAGATGCTGGAAACCAAGCGTGACAAGAATCCCCCGAAAAAGCACGGCAACATTCCGTTGTAAGGCACGAGAGCGGACACTCCTGTCCGCTGCCTCCAAGGTTGAATTTCATTTCAAGATGCGTCTCAGGAACAAGAGGACAACGGTCACTGAACCTACAGAGTGTGCAGATACGCCAGCAGATCGTTGATTTGTTGCTGACTGAGGACCTGGGCGTAGCCGGGCATTTTGTTCCGCCCCATACGAACGATGTCAGTGACCCGATCGTCATTGGCGGGCATTCCACTCGTCGGCAGGTATTGCCGCTGGAACACGCCTTTCATGCTTGGCCCCTGCCGCCCACGCGAAGAGTAAGGCGCATGGCACCGGTCGCAATAGTTGTCATAGATCCGGCGCCCCGCGATCTGCTGCGGATTAAGTCCAAGTTCCGCATCGCTCTTGCGCCGTTGCACCTCGCAACCAGTCAGCACCACGATAGAGAACAGGAAACAAACAGCAATCAGTTTCAGATTCCCAATTCTGGTCTCCCGCTTGAAGACCCGCTTGAAGAAAAGATGAATGCGAAATTGCTCCATTTGTCCGTCGAAACCCGAAATTAAACCGCTACAATAATAAAGCAAAGCCATGCCCAGCGCGGGTACCGACGTGACGCCAAAACGAGTGACGGTAAAACGAGTCTACGAACAACCCGCCCGCGGGGATGGGACGCGTGTGCTGGTCGACCGCCTCTGGCCACGCGGCCTGAGTAAAGCTCGCGCCGCAGTGGATCAATGGCTGCGCGACTTAGCCCCCTCGGACGCTCTGCGCAAGTGGTTCCATGCCCACCCCGAAGCGTGGCAGGTATTCCGCAAACGTTATCTCAAAGAGCTGGCCCGGCCAGAATCTGCGGTGGCACTCAACGAACTCTATCGTTTGGCCAATCGACGAAAGAAGCTGACTTTACTTTTCGCGTCCAGGAATGAAGAAAAAAACAACGCCGTGGTTCTAAAAGATCTCCTGGACGGAATGCGCAAGCCCCCAACCGGCACCGGCCCCGGAGGAGTTCGAGCAGTCCGCGACCGTCAAGTAAAAAGCATACGGAGATGAAAGGGATCTCCGTGAAAAAGCGGCTTCTAAGTCACGTCCTAATTGCTAAGAACTACTTCTCATCCACAATCGCTTCCACAACGCTGTCGATCGCATCGAGAACGCGTTTGTTAGGAATGTTGAAATTGTTGGTGAGAATGGAAAACGCGATTTGCTGACCGCGAACTGTCGTCGCATAACCGGAGAGCGCTTTGACTCCGCCGAGCGAGCCAGTCTTGGCGTAAACATGCGTCCGCGGATCAAGATTCGGGAAGCGATCCGCCAGGGAACCGTCGATCCCGGCGACCGGCAGCGTTCCCCGAAAACTGGCGCCCCACGACTGGCTCGCGGCATAGCGCAACAGTTGCACAACTGCGTGGGGCGTCACCAGATTTTGACGGGAGAGGCCGGAGCCGTCGTAAAAGCGATATTGGTCGCCGGGCACGCCGGCCTGGTTCAGAAAGCCGCGCAGCACTTCAAGCCCGCCTTCGACGGTACCCGCGGTTCCTTTCTCTCGGCCCAACAAGCGCAGCAGAATTTCCGCATGCAGATTCTGGCTGACCTTGTTGATCACCCGCACATCTTCGATCAGCGGCTTGGACTGGTAGCTGGCGAGCACGAGCGGCTGATTGGGTAATGTGCGCGAAGGTTCATCACCTCCGCGGGCCGGCGCAGAAGCCGTGACCGTGAAAGTGGAAAGACTGGCCAATTCGGTGTGCCGCGTGCGCTGTTTGCCGTAGACAACGATGCCACGGTTTTCCAGTAATTGGTGGAAGAGCACGGCGGCGAATTCAGCAGGGTCTTCGATGGCGAGAGCTTCGTTGGTACCGCCATCATCCAGCGGGACGTTGCCCCATAGGGTAACCAACGTGGACCCGGGTTCGCGGTTGATGAAAATTTTGCGGCCTGTCCCCGCAGGCGTAGTGATGATGCGATTGTCGATGCGATAGTAATCGGCGAAAGGCGTGATGTTGACGAAGGCATGCTCGCCAGCGCGATCTGCGGGAAGAATATTCACGAATACTACGTTGTCGTTGATAGTGAGTGCGGAGACTGGCGCGCCATCGGCGAGAACCAGGTCGTCCTGACTCCAACCTTCGCCGTAGCGCTCGAAGGCGAAGTAGGAGTCGTCGGCGATGATGTTGCCATCGACATACTTAACGCCTTTCTGGACCAACGCGTCGGCAAGTTGCTCGAGCACTTGAATGGGATGATCGTTGCGCGCGGTACGCAGGTTGTAAGGCAATTCGCGGCCGGAAAGATTGGGATCGCCGCGGCCAACCAGCACGAGGTCGCCGGTAAGGCGTCCATATTTGTCGAGAACTCCACTGGTTTCGACGGTGGTGCGCGACGTGTAATCTGGCCCGATCAGCGCGAGCGCGGCGGCAGTGGTAAACAGCTTGGTGTTGGAAGCCGGTGTGAAAAGCTTGTCCGCGTTCTGGGCGTAAATGATTTTTCCGTTGTCGAGTGAGACTACTTCGATGCCCCAGAATCCGCGGGCGAGATCGGGGGTGGAGACGATTGTGTCAATGCGTTTGGCAACAGAGTTATGCGAGGCGGCGGGAAGTTGTGGCGCCAGCAGCAGGCAAAAAACGATCGCGAAATACGCGCGTTTTCGATGCATCCAAGTAGACCGATTGTAGCACTGGCTTGCGCGGGTTTTTGCGCCGTTCCTCTTGTGGCATTGTTCGTGATCCAACATTTTCACTTCATCAACCACAAAGGGCACAAAGGTACACAAAGGAAACCCTCAAAATGTTTCTGTTGAGACGCAGTTTAGATTCATGCGTCATTGGCTCTTCAGGGCATCGAGGGATGCTCTTGCTTCGTTTAGCGTGGGATCAAGGTCTAACGCCTGTTTATAGGCGACGCGGGCGTCGGAAAGCTTGCCCATTTCCTGCAAGAGTATCGCCAGCTGCAGGTATCGCGGAGCTGAAGGCACACCGCCCGCATCCCGCGAAATCCGCTCGACCATCGCCGGGCCTTGCGTGGGGTCGGCCTGTAACGCCAGCCGGTAGTTCTCGCGCACCTTTGCATAGTCTCCGAGCTGATCGTAGATGGTCGCGATGCTTTCGTAGCAGCGAGCCTTGATCGTGGGATCGGCGGTCACCTGAATCGTGGATTCGTACTCTGCGATGGCGTCGGTCGGGCGTTCGGATTCCAGAAGAGCGGCGGCCAGGTTCACGTGCCGGAACGGATCCCCCGGGTTGAGGCTGGCAGCTTCCTCGAAGCCAGCGATTGCTTCTTGCGGCCGGCCAAGCTGCATCAGCGTCTTGCTCAGGTTTTCGTTGGCGACTACGTTATGTTTCGTAGCCTTGACTGTATGCGACCACAGATCGTAGTCGCTCTGCCAATAGCCGATTTGGCGCCAAGTCAAAAAGGACAGCACCGCCAAAATCGCGACAGCGATCGCGGCGCGCAATGGAAGATTGATTTGTCTGCGGTCAGCCGCATCAGCAACGCCCCAGACGAGCATCACAAAAATTCCGATCAATGGAAGGTACGCGTAGCGGTCGGCCATGGCCTGATCGCCGACTTGGACGAGTCCGATCACAGGCACCAAGGTTCCCAGATACCAGAGCCAGCCAGTTGCCAGATATGGGCGAGCCCGGTGCTGCTTCCACACCAGGCCGCTCACGCTTATAAGAAACAGCACCGCCAAGCCGAGTTGCCACGCTGGGCGTCCCTCTCTTGGATAAGGATAGAGAAACGCGAGGTGCACAGGCCAGAACGCATTCCATACGTACGATGCGTAGGAGTAAATGGCATTTGCCAGCCGTCCCGCAAAGGGATAGATCTCGAAAGATTGAATCGCTTGTGCCCGCTGCGCGATGATGGTGATCGAGGCGCTGCCGATGCAGAGAACTAATAGCGGCAGTTTTTCGAGGACCAGCCGCAAGAATTGGAACTGAGATACGGGAAATACTCTCTCCGGAGCCACATTTTGTGATCGGGCTTTGCGATTGCGTGCTTTCACAGCAGGCGATAAAGGCTGGTCCCACCCCTGGATTCTTTGCAGCGGCCAGAAGTCGATCAGCAAAAGCACAAACGGAAGCGTGATGACCATGGGCTTCGCCGCGAGTCCAACGGCGAACAGCGCGGCTACTGCCAGATAGCGCTTTACATCCGGTTTTCTGCTGTACCAGCCATAGGCTCCGAGAGTAAACAGGAAAAACAGAGTGCTTAGCAGATTCTTGCGCTCGGCGATCCAGGCGACGGATTCCACGTTGAGCGGATGCAGGGCGAATAAAGCGGCGACCATCAAGCTCCGCCCTTTCGCCCCGGTGGCGTACAGCAGTAAAAGGAAGAGCACCACGACATTGAGCGCGTGCAGCAGAATGTTCGTAGCATGATGGCCCACGGGATTCGGACCGAAGAGCTGACAATCCAGCGCGTGGGAAAGCCAGGTGAGCGGATGCCAGTTCTGTGCTGCCGTGGCGGTCAAGGCCCAGGTAAAAGTGTTCCAGGTCAGTCCTGCTTGAACGTGAGGGTTTTCGGTGACGTAATTTTGATCGTCCACATGCAGGAACGGACCGCGCGCAGCGCGGCTGTAAATGGCTGCGGTTCCGACGGCGAGGCAGAGGCAGGCAACGACGGCAAAATAGGAATGCTTTCGATCCATTTCGTCGGCGTGATTGTAGCATCGGGCTGGTCAGCGGTGGGTCGAAGGAAGTTCTCTCTGGAGCACTGCAGGCGGGCGCATGATGCCCTCGCGACAGCCGGCAACATGCCGGCGCAACTAATTCTTGTTCTGGGCCAGGTTGTTGAGGAATTCTTTCGGTTCGGATTGGCTCGGATCCAGTTTGAGGGCTTGCTCGTAGGCGACGCGGGCTTCGGACAGCTTGCCGGTTTCTTGCAGCAGGATTCCAAGCTCTACGTAACGGGCAGCGGAAGGCTGAACGGCAACGCTCTGGGTCAGCCAATTGGTCATTTCTGCGCTGCGCTGAGGGGTAACCTTCAAGGCCTGCTGGTAACTTTCGCGCACTTTGCCGTAATCTCCGAGCGCATCATAAACCGCGGCGAGGCTCTCGTAGAAGTGGGACTGCATTGCGGGATCAGAAGCCAGCGAAATGGCAGTCTCGTATTCTGCAATAGCGTCCTGCAGGCGGTCACTCTCCACCAAGCCGACGGCCAGATTGCCATGCCTGACCGGGTCTGCCGGAAGAAGCTCGGCGGATTTCTCAAGAAACGGCAGGGCTTCCTCGGCGCGGCCCATCTTCTGCAGCGCATCGCCAAGGTTGCTGATACCCAGGGCATTGTCGGGGGCCACGTCCAAATCACGTGCCCAGAGATCGTACTCGCTACGCCAATAGTGGATCTGGCGAACAGTTAGGAATGACAGAATGGCGAGAATGATTGCGGCAGTTGCAATGCGCCATTGGGGAGCGATTTGTTTTTTGTCCACCCAGTCCGCAGAGCTCCAGACCACCATCACGAAAATTCCGATGAGTGGGATGTAAGCATAGCGATCGGCCATGGCCTGATTGCCGACCTGTACCAGCCCAATCACAGGCACCAGTGTTCCGAGATACCAAAGCCATCCGGTTAAAAGATAGGGACGGTTTGAGCGCTGAGTCCACACCAGAATACTTATGCCCGCGAGGACGAGCGCGGCCACTGCGACCTGCCAGCCCGCGAGCGCGTTGCCGGGATGGGGGTAGTACACGGCCAGTCCCGTGGGCCAGAATGCTTTCCACAGGTACATGGCGTAAGCGTAGACAGCGTTCTCGAATCGAACGTCAAGTGGAAACCGTTCCAGGGTCTGGATGGCGACGGCTCGCTGGGCAATTATGGTGAGCACAGCGCTGGCGGCGCAGAATGCAAGGAGAGGCAATTTTTCCAGAACCAGCCGCGAGAACGACGCCTGGGTGAAGGTGAATTTCGGCTCCGAGACGGAACCTTTGAATCCCACTTTTTCATTCTTCTTGCGGCCTGAACGGCTTGGTGGAGACGTTTGGTCCCAGCCCTGAATTCGTCTCAATGGCCAGAAGTCGAGTAGCAAAAGCACGAACGGGAGAGTGATGACCATCGGCTTCGCGGCCAGTCCGAGAACGAATAATGCGGCCAGAGCAAGGTAACGTTTGACGTTCGGGTTGCGAGCGTACCAACCGTAGGCGCCAAGTGCGAGCAGGAAAAAGAGCGTGCTCAGAACGTTCTTGCGTTCCGCGATCCAGGCCACGGATTCCACGTTGAGAGGATGCAAAGCGAACAATGCAGCAACAAATAAACTGCGCCCCATTGCGCCCGTTGCGTACAGCAACAAGAGAAACAGAATCACCACGTCCAGTACATGAAGCAAGAGATTCGTGACGTGATGGCCGGCCGGTTTCAGTCCGTAGAGTTGGCAATCCAGAGCATGGGAGAGCCAGGTGAGGGGATGCCAATTTTGTGCGTAGCCTGCGTTAAAAGACCAGAGAAAGACCTTCCAACTCAGTCCCGCCTGTATGACGGCATTGTTCGTGACATAATATTGATCATCGAAATCGACAAAAGGGTGGCGCACCACGGGGCTATAAAGAGCCAAAGTGACAACGACCAGAAACAGGCAGGAGACGATGATGAGACGTTTGCCTCTTCGATCCATGGGATGGTTGGCTGTGGCCTCTGGCACGGTCGGCGAAATCCGGCGTTTGGCGCATGCGCGCTCGCGTAGCTACGGGCGTTAGTGTTCCTCGCCTCCGCTGGACTGCGCTTGTTCTGAACCTGCTGCACTCCCGAAGTAGACGTCATTCAACCATGGTTTGACAGACTTTTTAAGCGAGTCGACCGCGGCCTGCGTGCGTTGTCCAGTAACGAGTCTCTTGGCATCGCTTTCGGACATCACCTGCTGCGAAACTACCTTAAAGATGTGCCACGCTTCTTTGCCCGAGATGAGTTTCGAGACCTGACCCGGTTGCAACGCGAACACCTCCGCCTGGGTGCCTCCCAGTTCAGAGCGGGTGACTACACCCATGTCGGCGTCTGGGGCGTTATCGGGATCGCCCGCGACCGTGTAAGCCTCCTCCTGCAACGTTGCGAAATCCCCGCCGGCAACTGCCTGGCTGTAAATCTTCTCTGCCTCCGCCTTCATTGCGGCTTCATCGGCGGCAGGGTCCACCTTCGCTTGAGGCGTCGATCCTGATGGGGAAGGATGCGACTTCTGCTTTGGAATGGAAATTTGCAACAGCTCGACCTGCTCGAAGTCGGCGGCGTGCTCCTTGTAATATTTCGCGAATTCCGCATCGCTCATGTCTGACTGCCGAGCCAGGCGCTCGTTCAAGGCGCGAGCCAGCACCTGCAAGTAGGTAAACTTCAAAATCTCGTCAAAATGCGGCTCTTTATCGATGCCGAGTTCGCGAGCTTCGCGAGCGAAGAGGAGTTGCTCGGAGTAGAAGCGGGCAAGTTCGGCGGTAGCGTGAGGAGGCTGGTTTGGAGCAACCACGCTGGCGAGCGTTTCAAACTGCGCGCGGGTGATGATCGTGCGGCAGCTTGGGTTCAAAGCGACGCTTGAGCTGGTCGCTTTTGAAATGGTTGAACCCGGCGTTTTGGATGCCGCGTCCGGCTCGGCTATCGAATAAGAATCGCTGCCGCAAAGGCCATCGATTGTGATTACAGCAGCGTCCGGCGGAACATTGCTGGACGATGAGTGCCCCGATTTATCGCCTGGCGTGGCATTTCCCGCTGGCACGGCTTGGGCATGGACAGACGTTAGTCCCAGCGCGAGCAACGTGAACGGCATGAAAACGAGCCACCAGTAACGCATTAGAATGCTACCTCCAACAGAGAACCTGAAATGCTAACACAGCTATGATGGGGCTTCGATCTGACCAGATGGCAAGGAGAAAATTTCGCAGCAATAAAACTGGATAAGATTTTCTCTGCGCGTGAATCCGGCAAGAAAAAAAACAGGCCGCTAGTCACAGCGGCCTGCTCGGACTCACAGTAAAACTTCGAACCAACTAGTTAATCTCAAATGCAGCACCATTGACGGCGCCGGTCGCGTTACTCCAAACAGTACCCTTCTTGGTGCAGGTGTCGCTAACCTGGAACCACAAAGGACTGGTCAGATCGCTGTTTGAAACCATCCAGAGCAGCACCACGGTCGGAGCTGGTTCAGTCTCACACAGGAAGTAGGTCTTGCCCTTCGCGAAGGTAACCGGTTTTGCCCCTTTCGCGAGCGTGTAACTGATGGTCTTAATCGACGGGTAATCCGGGATGGCGCCGTGCTGGACCAACTTGGCGAGTTCCGTGGTCGGGCCGACGGTTGCATTGCCGTGCAACAGGTAGGCTGACATTTTGCCACCTTTTACGGCGGTGTAATTGGTATTGGGTGACAGGGCTTTGACAAACTTGGTGTTTGCCTTGGCGCTGAAACCCATGGCGATAGTCTGACCTGGTCCGTCTGCCGCGGCTGATCCCGAGATGTAGTATCCGGAGCCTGTGTTATAGCTGGTGCAACCCGTGCCGCAGTTCGTGAAAAGGGCTGCCGGCGGTAACACTGGCTGGCCGTGCAGACCACTTACACCGGCGACCCCGCCTTTTACAAAGTTGTCTTGCGCCGCCGCTACCGAAACCACCAGCAGAGCCAGCCCCAAGCCGAAAAGACAATTACGTAGCATCTTCTTCACTATAGTCCTCCTGAGTTTTTTTACTTTCAACGGTGTCGGGTCTACTCTTGTTATTCAAAGCCGATATAGCCCGCGGACATGCATCCTATCCTGACTAGAGTCAAAGTCAAGTGAAATTCGGGCGCGAAGATGAAATTTGTTCGCCAAGAGATCAACGGTTGCACATTCTTGCGCTTATTGTGCAAATGCACTTCATTGCTGTGTATTTGGCGATCTTAGGGGCCCGCCCTTATCACTCCTGGCGAGATGTTGTCGCGCGGACGCTCAGAAATCCGACAAGGTTTAGAATCGGGCTATGCGCCCGGTTTTTGTATGGAATCTAGGCTCGCGCTCATTGCAATTAGGAAAACGCACGCTTGTCATGGGCGTCATCAACGTCACTCCAGACTCATTTTCTGATGGCGGAGACCACTTTGACCGCGAGCACGCAGTTGAGCACGCGGTGCGTTTGCTGGAGGATGGCGCTGACATCATCGACGTCGGTGGAGAATCGACGCGTCCCGGAGCCAACGTTCTTTCTTCTGCGGAAACGGCCGCCAAGATTACTCCACCGGCAGGGCAGCCTTTTCCGGAGAAGCAGCCAGTCAGTGAGAAAGAAGAATTGGAACGAGTGATTCCTGTGATCGCAGCTCTCAAGCGAAAGCGTCCAGAGGCAGTTATCTCGGTGGATACCTACAAGGCAAATGTGGCGCGGGCGGCGGTCGAAGCGGGCGCCGAAATCGTCAACGATGTGAGCGGATTTCGCTGGGGTCCGCTGATGGTGAAGACGCTCGCGGGATTGAAATGCGGCGCCGTCCTGATGCACATGCGCGGGCGTCCAGAGGAGTGGCGTACTTTGCCGCCGGTACCCGATATCGTGACCCTGGTCAAACGGGAACTCCGGGCGTGGGCAGATGCTGCGCTGTTAGGAGGAGTCAAGAGGGAGCGGATTGTGCTCGATCCCGGATTTGGATTCGGAAAGAGCTTTCAGGAAAATTACCCTCTGCTCAAGCGCTTCGACGAGCTGCACGAGCTCCGGTATCCGTTGCTGGCGGGGATGTCGCGCAAGTCTTTCATCGGGCGTGCGCTGGCGGGGAATGGAAGCGACGCACCAGTCAGCGACCGGCTCTACGGCACACTCGCGGCGGAGACGGCGGTCATCCTCAAGGGAGCGCACATTGTCCGCACTCACGACGTGCGAGCTTGCGCGGACGCGGTGCGGATAGCGGATGTCGTGGTGAGTTAGGTGAGGTCTCGATCAACTATGAACAAGCGGAGTCCCTTCGCGTGCCTTTGTTTCCTTCGTGGTTCTCGCATTTGTACTGCATCAACCACAAAGGCCACGACGGTACACAAAGGAAGCCTTCTAAATGCCGTCACCTTGGCGAGTCGTGACGCGCTCTGTTGAGTCGCTTCAACACTGCTATAATGAAGAATTGCGCTCATGAGCGGGAAGCGTTTAGTGCGTTCGACCACGGTGCTTTGTGTCCGGCGTGACGGCCATGTGGTGATGGCTGGCGACGGGCAAGTCACGCTCGGCGAAGGCGTGATCAAACATACTGCCAAGAAAATCCGCCGTTTGTACCAGGACAAGATTCTGGCCGGGTTCGCGGGTTCGACTGCGGATGCATTTTCGCTATTCAGCCGTTTCGAAGCCAAGCTGGAGCAGTATCATGGCAACATCGGCCGGGGAGCGGTGGAACTGGCGAAGGATTGGCGGACGGACAAGTTCCTACGGCATCTGGAGGCGTTGCTGCTGGTCTCCGACAAGGAGCAGACTTTCCTGTTGAGCGGCCAGGGCGATGTGATCGAGCCGGATGGCGGGATAGCGGCCATCGGCAGCGGCGGGCCGTACGCGCAAGCCGCGGCGCAGGCGTTGGCGGCGCACACTCAACTCTCCGCCCACCAGATCGCGGAAGAAGCGATGAAGATTGCCGGCAACATGTGTATTTACACAAATGACAAAGTGACGATCGAAGAACTGTGACGGGCGGGAAGGCACGTGAGATAGGCTGGGGGAGTAAATGTGGGCAGTCCGCCAAAATCTTAGGCTTTGGCTGCCATCGTCCTGGTGGAGAGCTGGTCTTTCAACTCAGGTGATCCCTTTGTGGAAAGGCCACAAACGCCGCAGCGGAGAACGTAGTTGCTCCCGAGCGGGATTACGGGAATGAAAAACAGTGTGAACCATCTCTGCGATGCAACGACGTTTTGCATAGTCTGGCGCGCGCATTTGGAACACGCATGTTCCACTTGCCCGATTGACTTTGCCTTAGTTCTCATGCCAAACAGAAAAAACACAGTCGCAACTCCTCTCTAGAAAGGCCACAGCCTTTAGGCCCGATTAGGGCGGAGTGTAGCATTGAGCGACCCGGAATGCAGGGGTACGACGGTATCAGCACTTAGGGCATTAAGCTCTCGAAATTTATGGCTATTTATTTACCCGGAACCGTAGACGAAGAACAGATTGCTCTCGACGAACTCACACCGCGTGAGATCGTTGCCGAATTGGACAAACACGTCGTAGGACAGAAAGACGCCAAGCGCGCGGTGGCGATTGCGCTGCGGAACCGTATGCGGCGGCAGAAGCTCACACCGGATCTTGCCGAAGAAGTGATTCCCAAGAACATCATCATGATCGGTCCCACAGGCGTGGGCAAAACCGAGATCGCTCGCCGGCTGGCGAAGCTCGCCAACTCGCCTTTCCTCAAAGTAGAAGCGTCGAAATTCACTGAAGTCGGATATGTGGGGCGGGATGTTGAGTCCATGATCCGTGATTTGGTTGAGATCGCGATTGAGATGGTGCGTGAGGAAAAGCTTGAAGACGTGGCCGACAAGGCCGAATTGAATGCTGAGGAACGTTTGTTGGATATCCTCTTGCCACCGCCCGCTCCGGTTCGACCTCCAGAATCTCCACAGGCCGGGTTCGTCCTCGAAGGAACGACTTCATCTTCATTTGGTGAATCGCAGAGCCGTACCCGCGAGAAGCTTCGCCAGCAATTGCGCGAGGCAAACTGGACGAACGCACAGTCGAAATCGATGTGCGCGAGCGTGCGTTCCCGTCGTTCGAAATCATCTCCAATCAGGGTGTCGAGGAGATGGACGTCAACATCAAAGACATGTTGCCCAACATCTTCGGACAGCGTACGAAGAAGCGGAAGATGAAGGTCAACGAAGCGTTTGAGTATTTGATCCAGGAAGAAGAGCAACGGTTGATCGATATGGATCAAGTAACACGCACAGCCATCGATCGCGTAGAGGATTCGGGCATCATCTTCCTCGACGAGATCGACAAGATTGCGGGACGGGAAAGCGGCCACGGACCCGACGTTTCGCGCGAAGGCGTGCAGCGCGACATCTTGCCCATCGTAGAAGGAACCACGGTGAATACCCGCTACGGCATGGTTCGTACTGACCACATTCTGTTTGTGGCAGCGGGAGCGTTCCACGTTTCCAAACCGAGCGATTTGATCCCGGAACTACAGGGCCGGTTTCCTATTCGTGTCGAATTGCAGTCGCTTACCATGGAAGACTTCATCCGGATTCTGACTGAACCAAAGTCCTCGCTGGTAAAGCAATACACCGCGCTACTCGAAACCGAAAGCGTGAAGCTCGAGTTCACCAAGGATGCGCTGGAAGAGATTGCGCGCTTCGCCTTCCGCGTCAACGAAGGCACGGAGAACATCGGAGCGCGCCGCCTGCATACCATCATGGAACGCGTCCTGGATGAGATCAGCTTCGACGCCCCGGATAAAAAGGGCGAACACTTTAAAGTTGACGCTGACTATGTCCGCCACATGCTGGCAGACATCGTAAAGGACCAGGATCTGTCGCGATATATTCTGTAGGGTTCGCAATCCATCTCCAAGGTTTTGTCCTTCTGATAACCTTGTTCTTCTGCCGATGAGGCAATCCATTGCGAAGCTCATGTTCTTGCTGTCTGGCACCGCTGCCCTTGTGAGCTGCGGCGTTCCCGGCATCCCTAAGCCTCCATCGTTGGATCTTCCCCAGCCGGTCACCGATCTTCGGGCGGTACGCAAGGGCGACAGCGTTTACCTTGATTGGACTGTGCCCACCGAAACTACGGATCGGCTCGCGGTGCGGCGCCTGGGCCCGACTCGGATTTGCAGAAGTCTGGATGCTGCGATCAGCGAGTGCGCGAATCCCGTTGGAGAAGTCCTTGCGCCGCAGCTTCCCGCGACAGGCCCTCGGCAAACTAAGTCCGCGAAGACTAGCGCGACTATGCAGGCGAACTACACAGATCGTCTTCCGCAAACACTCCTGGTCGAGAACTCTGGTGCGCGGATTTTCTACGCGGTTTCAGTGCTGAACAGCAAAGGCCGGACCGCTGGAATATCGAATGTCGTGCCAGTTCCGGCGGTACCAGCTTTGCCCCCGCCTTCCGACTTCCGGGCTCAAGTCACAGCGGAAGGCGTGATCTTGAGTTGGACGAAGACTCCTGTTGGGACCGAAACTCGCGGGTCGCGATATCTTTATCGCGTGTATCGTCGCCCGCAAGGCGGAAATACGGACACGGTCGTGGGAGAAGTACCGCTGGACGCTTTATCCGCCACGGAGCTTGTGGATCACAGCTTCGAGTGGGAGCAAACCTACTTGTATCGTGCGACCGTGGTCACTGTGATCCACGAAGAGGGAAAAGCCGAAACTCAGTTTGAAGGTGATGACACTCCTGCGGTGAGAATATTCGCTCACGATGTTTTTCCACCCGCTGTGCCCACTGGCCTGCAGGCAGTATTTTCGGGCGTAGGTCAGCAACCGTTCATCGATTTAATCTGGGCTCCGGATACCGATGCGGACCTTGCGGGTTACAACGTCTTCTGCCATGAAGCAGGCGCTGAGCCAGTGAAAATCAATGCAGCGCTGGTGAAGATGCCGGCGTTTCGCGACATGAATGTTGCGTCCGGGAAGACTTACCTCTATTCCGTTTCAGCCGTCGATGTACGTGGGAACGAAAGTGCGCGGTCGCAAGAGACGAGCGAGGCTGTACCATAAGGCAGCAGTTAGCAATTGGCACTTAGCATTTGGTTCTACGACTCAGCTAAGTGCTAAATGCCAAGTGCAAAAGGCTGGGTTCTTATGAAATATTGCGGGTTCCAACTTAACGGGCAATCTCATTACGGGTTGGTCGAGGCGGTCGCGGGTGCGGAGCAGATCACAAGACTGCTGTTGAAGCGGCCGGAGGAATCCGACGGCGACATCGAGGATCTGCCCTCCAAGCGCATGGATCCGCTTTCTTTGGCCGAAGCGAAGTTGCTCGCTCCGGTGCGTCCATCGAAGATTGTGTGTGTGGGCCGCAACTATCGCGAGCACGCCGCCGAGCTGGGCAATGAAGTACCGGTTGAGCCGTTGCTCTTCTTCAAACCACCATCGTCGTTACTCGCGCCGGGCGGCGAAATTCGTCGACCGAAGCTTTCGCAGCGGGTCGACTTCGAAGGGGAACTCGCGGTTGTAATGGGCAGGAAATGCTACAAACTGGGTGCGGACGAGGACGCACGGCCCTACATTCTCGGCTACACCTGCCTCGACGACGTGACGGCGCGCGATTTGCAAAACAAAGACGGTCAATGGACCCGCGCCAAGGGCTTCGACACCTTTTGCCCAGTCGGCCCGGTTGTGACCGACGAGATCAATCCGTGGACCGGGATTGGGGTTGAGACGCGAGTGAACGGAGCAGTCCGACAGCAGGGCAATACTCGGGATTTCATTTTTTCGCTCGGTGTCATCATTCGATACATTTCGCAGGCGATGACGCTTGTGCCCGGCGACTTGATCGCGACCGGTACGCCTAGTGGCGTTGGACCCGTGGTCGCAGGAGATGTGATTGAGGTCAGCGTCGAAGGCGTCGGGGTGCTGAGGAATTCGGTGGTCGACGAATAGATCTTTGTAAATGGGGACGGGCGCCCTTTCAACGAAACTTCTTCAGTCGCACTTGCACGTGCGTGCCATCAGGGAGTTTGCCGTCAAGTAATTCGATTTTTCCCTCTCGAACGACTCCGTCGAATTCCTGTTGCGCTTCTGGAACGCTTCCCGACGACGCTGGCGAGGGCGCCCGCGCCACACGGCCCATACCTTTATCCATGGCGGCGTTGGCCAAGCGGTCGGCTTCTTCGTTGTGTCCACGGAGAACGTGCCCTATGGAAAACCAGTCGAGTTTTGCAATCAATTCCTTGGCGCGTTCGTGGAGGTCTTGCAGAGCGGCGTTCCTCACTTTGTAGATGCCTTTGATTTGCCGTACCAGCAACTCTGAGTCGCTGATCACCTTGAGCGCCTTGTGGCCGTTGGCTACGGCATACTCCAGCGCGGCAATCAAGCCCTGATACTCCGCAAAATTGTTGGTTTGATGGCCGAGATATTCGCTCAGCGCGGCAACTTTTCGCCCGGCTTCATCTTGAATGAGGACGCCGTATCCGGACGGTCCGGGATTGCCGCGAGCGCCCCCGTCGCTGAAAGCAACGAGGTGGTGCGCAGGCGGGTTTTCGTGCGCGCTGAACAATTCCTTGGTAGCGCGAGGCGAGAAGTTTGAGGGCATGGCGAAAGTTTACACTGCGGTCATTGACTCTGCCGAGCTAAGCTCGGCCCAGACGCGCGTGACGGACGCCCTCCCTTATTTCAAATAGTGGTCGAACCATCCCGTCAGGCGATCGAGGACATCGCGGCGGTGTTCGGCTTGAAGGAACTCATGTCCTTCGCCAGGATAGATGACCAGTTGCGTTTGCACGCCCAGGGTTTTCAGCGCCCACCAGAATTCGCGAGATTGCGGCATTGGGCATTCTCCATCGTACTGGCCGACCAGCACGAGGGTGGGCGTTTTCACATTTTTTATGAACGTAATGGGCGCGCTCTTTGCATAGATCGCGGGATCGTCGTATACGGTCGCCCCGAAGTAGGGCGGCATCCATTCATCAATATCGTTTTGGCCATAGTAGCTTTGCCAGTTCGCCAGTCCGGCACCAGCCACAGCGGCGCGAAACCGGTTGGTCTGGGTCACGGCCCACATGGTCATGTAGCCGCCGTAACTCCAGCCCGTGATGCCGATGCGGTTGTTGTCGACCGGCAACGTTTTTACGACCTCGTCGACGCCCTTCAAAATATCCTGGAAATCGCCGTAGCCAAAATCCTTGACGTTCGCGGCGGTAAACTTTTCTCCTTGTCCGAAGCTGCCGCGAGGGTTCGGAAAGAGCAAAAAATATCCGTGAGCGGATAATTCGTAGGTGTTGAAGAACGCCTCAGGCCATCCGACATGGGCCTCCCCGGCCGGGCCGCCGTGCACGACCACAACCATGGGGTAGCGCTTGTTGGGATCGTAGTCGGTCGGATACATGAGCCACCCTTGAACCTTCATATCGCCATTTGACCAATGGAGGCTTTTCAGTTGCCCCCAGGCTGGACGAATGCCGTCATTTACACGAGTGACTTGCCTCCATTCTCCGATCGGGCCAGCCCAGATTTCGGGCGGGTTCGTGGATGAATTCCGAATTACTGCGGAAGACTCGCGATCTGTCGTGAGAGAAACCGTAGGTCCACCCTCAGCCTCCGTAGAGATGACGTCCGGTCCAGTCCACGCTACCGAAACTTTGCCGCTGGACAAATCGAGCCTGGAAATGCCGTCCAGACCATCAACGTTCTCGGTAAACAGAATTTTGCTTGGCGATTCCCAATAGAGCCACGAAGGTGAAGCAGCAATTGCAGGAGTCGCGTTGCGAGCATCCCCTCCGGTTGCGGACACGGTAAAAATGTCGCCACCGATCGAGCCCTCATCGCTCATGAGCCCGCCAATGAAAGCGATGGTCTTGCCATCAGGAGACCAACGCGGTACCGCGATCTGCAAAGAAGGCTTGTAAACCGGCTTGAGTTCTCCGTTTTCTGCGCTCAGCGTGTAGAGTTCGGCAACATACCAATTGGAATCGCCCGCGCCATGCGCCGCAATCGCAGCGAAACGCTTGCCGTCCGGGGACCAGTCGTACTGGTAAACGTACATGTCTGGCGGCGAGAGCTGGCGTACTTTGCCCGAGCCAACATCCACTAAGGTCAGCCGCTGTTCGTAAATCTTCTGATCGATGACCCCGGTCTCGGGCACCATGGGCATCAAGGGGCCAGCTACCCGCGGCGCATTCTCCGTAAACAAGAACGCCAGCGTCTTTTGGTCGGGAGACCATGCGGGATCGGCCAGGTAGCCCTTGAGGCTGGTCAGCTTGCGCGCGCCGCCACCCTCCACGTTCGCTGCGTAAAAATTCGATTGCCCCTCACCTTCAACATCGGAAAGAAAAGCCAGGTGTTTGCTGTCGGGCGACCAGGCGATAGTGTCCTCACTTGCGGCGTGAACATCGCTGGCCGCGGAAATACGTCTCGGCTTGGCGCCGGGAGACTTGAGGTCCTGAACGTAAATAGCGGATCCAGTCTCTGACGATTGCACCCACGCCACGCGACTTCCATCCGGTGAAATGGCCACTTGATTGAAGTCTCGGACGGCAGGGCTGGTTTGCGCGCATACACTAGCAACTACCACGAGGCAACCCAGTATCAGACCTGCCCGAAATGCGAGTCTTATCGACTTCCCACGGTTTGTCTTCATTTTTAAGTTTCCTCGAACCAGGTCATGAACGGAGCCAGCAGACTTGCAGGACGGGCTGTCTCATCCGCCCAGCCGGGCGAGGACGCCCGGCCTCCATCGGCGTTCGGGTTCATCTTCCGGCGGCCAGCCGGGTAGCTAAACGCGGCGGCAGGTCGGCGGCTAAGATACGATCCTGCGCCTTCTTCAGATTGTAGGGCACGCGGTAGAAAGCAACGATGCGGGCGTCAGAATCGTAGACGGCGAATCCCGCCCGCCAGTCGCCATCGCGCGGCTGTCCCACAGAACCGGGATTGACCAGATACGGCTGATTATTCTTGAGTGGAAATTCCGACATTTCGATTTGTCCGACCGTCTTGTAGGCGGGATGAATGGAGTTGATGTGATCGCCGTTCAACATAAAGCTTCCCTGCAAATGGGTATGCCCGAAGAAGGTCACCATGGTTGGAGCCACCATCAGCGGTTCCACCGCGTCGCCTACGGTCACTACGTATTCATCTTCATCGGCGGGCGATCCGTGTACGAATTGGGCATCCGGGAGTCCTTCAACCGCAATCGGCCCCTGCGGCAAGGAACGGAGCCACTCCAGATTTTCCCCGGTAAGCTGATCGTGCGTCCATGAGGAAGCCAGGGCGGCCACGGGATTGAAATCCTTGATGTCGATCAGGCCGCACACAGCTTTGTCGTGATTGCCGCGGACGAAGATCTTTCCCAATCTGCGCGAACGCTCAATGACTTCGTTCGGACTGGCTCCGTAGCCAACAATGTCACCCAGATTGACCACCAGGTCGTAGGGCGGTGCAGTCGCGAGGCACGCCTCTAGAGCTTCGAGATTGCTATGAATGTCGCTTAACAGAAGTACGCGCACTGTTCACCGGGCAGAATGCCGATTATAGACCCACAACAGCAAAGCACGCGCGCTGTTTCTTATGGATTGACCACCGGGCACCGCGCCCAGTGACCTGGAGACACCTCAACCAACGGTGGCAGACTGTGCGCGCACTCCGCTATGCGAGAGTCACAGCGAGGCTCAAACGGACATCCGGAAATAACCGCCTGCATGGAGGGCACCGTCCCTTCGATAGTTTGAAGGGGACGCGTACGATCCGTTTTCAACGTAGGTACGGCATTTAGAAGTCCACGCGTGTAGGGATGCGCCGCTGCATGGAAAATTTCGCGCTTCGATCCCAGTTCCACAAGATGGCCCGCGTACATCACCGCGATGCGATCAGCAACCTGGGACACCACGGCGAGATCGTGCGAGATGAATAGCATGGCCAGGCCGAACCTGGCCCGCAATTCGGCGAGCAGTTTGAGAATCTGTGCCTGCACCGTGACATCCAGAGCTGTCGTGGGTTCATCGGCAATCAGCAACGCAGGACGATTCACAATGGCCATCGCAATCATGATGCGCTGCCGCATGCCTCCGGATAGCTGGTACGGATAATCGCGGGCTCGAAGAGTTGGGTTCGGAATCGCGACATCTTCCATGGCTGCAACCGCCCGCTCCCAGGCCGCCCTTTTTGTCATCTGTGCGTGCACGGCGACCGCCTCGGCGACCTGCTCGCCGACCCGCATGACTGGATTCAGAGCAGTCATGGGCTCCTGAAAAATCATGGCCACCTGCGATCCCCGCAGATTTCGCATTTCTTCATCGGGAAGACGCAATACATCATGGGCTGAGCCGTTCCCGTTCGTAAACAGGATTTCTCCCGCGACTCGCGCCTGCGAGGGGAGCAAACGCATCAAGGCAAGTGAAGTAACGGATTTCCCCGAGCCGGATTCACCAACCAAGCCCAGGACTTCGCCAGCAGCAATGGTCAGACTGAGGTCACGAACTGCAAGCAGGGACTGTGCCGACGCCGAACCCTGGGTTGGGAACTCGACAGTAAGACGTCGGACATCGAGCAGCGGAGGCACGAGGCATATCCTAGCAGGGCTGATATGCCTTCGTGCGCTTCGCAGCCAAGTCCGAAGACCGGTGGTTAACCCTTATTGGCCTCGGTCAATCGTTGTCTGGGTCTTCAGGTTTGCTTTTGTCGTTCACGAAAAATTTAGCGTCGTGCGGTGCCGGAATCTTATGGAAAGCATTGTGTCTGTGAAAGTCAAAACAATCGGATAGGTCGTCAGCTAAAGCATCGGCATATCCGAGCGAAGGCAAGCGGTAAACTTCTTCGATGAAATGCAAAATGCTGCCGAAATCATGCGTCACGTGAGAGACATAACCCTGTCTCGCAAAGGGAGACACGACGATCAGCGGCACGCGAAAACCGTATTCGTACGAGTTGATGATGGTCGGTGGAACGTGGTCATACCATCCTCCCCAATCGTCCCAAGTGATAATGATCACGGTGTTGTTCCAATATTGACTCTGGCCGATGGCGTTGACAATCGATGCAACCCAGGACGGTCCGAGACCTTGATTGCCTGAGGGATGATCGGATTCCTGCCCGGTTGGAATCACCCAGCTAACGTTGGCGAGCTGGCCATTGGCGATGTCCGTCAAGACCTGCGCCGGCTTCAAAACAACGTCATTGTCCCAATCCGAGCCGAAGCGCAAATGCTGAATGGCATTCGGCGCGGTCCAGATGGAACCTGCCGATGGGGCGTAATACCGCCAACTGACTCCCGCGTTGTCGAGCAGGTCGGCCAGGGTTTGATGATCGTAGCAGGGGTACGCTTTCTGAGCTTCGCTGCCACTCGGATCAATGAGCCTTACAAATTCGCCTGCCGGAGCAGTACACCCGGTATTGCCATTCGCATTCGTGACCCCCGATGGATTCTCTGCAGCGAACAAATCGCTGCCTGGGCTGGGTGCGGAAGTTCCCGAAATGATGAATTGGTGCGCCGGAAAGCTGGGCCCTTGGTTGGTTTGGAACATGCGATCGCCGAAGGTGTACTGTTCCGCTAATTGAAAGTAAGGATTCAGGATCCCGGTCGAGTTGTCGACATACTTGAATTGCGGATTGGCGGGTGGACAACCGCTTGCACCCTTTTGGCACGTCACCGGAACCTTGTCTGCTCCGGTCATGTTTCCATTGGCGTACATGTCCACGAACGCGGCATGGGCGTGACTCAGATCGTAGTTGTTCGCCAGCGGTACGGCTGTCAGGGGGATTGTCTGACCCAGCGAATTCACCCCGCTCGTGGCGATGTCTACACCCGGCAGGAAGTTTGGGTTGCTGCCAAACAAATTGTCGGGCGAGCGATTTTCCTGAAAGATTACGACCACGTTCAGAAGGCCGTGGTGGTGATCTGGCGGAGCCTGGGCGTGGGCAACGGTTGTACCGAGTGAAATGAGCAGTGTGAGGATGGCAGCGACAAGTTTCATGTGGTCTCCCGGGAGTTGGCGTCACTCAAACAGTCATTCCCAACCCACCGAAGTCGGGAAGTCGGGCTCGGTCCGCCAAGTTACACATAAATGTGCACTAAGGGCACTCGCCTGTCAAGAATAAAGGGGGTTTGCATCCCGCGTCTGAAGCGGCTTTCGGGCTGTGAAAGGGCGGTAAGAGTGTCGATCGAGCCCTCTTCATTAACTCGGCCGAGCGGCCCGCTAGATGAAAAATCATGCACATTGACAGGCCGCGAGTACTCGATGTATGTTCGCCCGACGACTGAACCACTACTGCGTCTCGTTGCTGCCGAGAAATGTACTTCCCATTTGGCGTCACGACCGAGCCGCGAATATTACACTCCTAATCCAAGTAAGGACAATCTGATGAATCGAACCGCCGTTGTTGTGCCCCACAGTCGCAAGAATAGGTTTGTCTTCTTCGCTGCCCTGGTGTTTGCCATTTCTCTCGCGATGGCCGCACCGCTTCAGGCGCAATTCTCCCTGGTCAAGATCAGCACCGACAGCTTCCATAACTCTTACAGCCAACACAAAACCGAAGTTGAACCCGACACGTACTCCTGGGAATCAACCATGGTTGCGGCTTTTCAAGTCGCTCGGGTTGCCGATGGCGGTGGTGCAGACTTGGGATTTAGCACTTCCACCGACGGTGGCAAAACCTGGACCTACGGTTATCTCCCAGGGCTCACGGTGAACTACAAAGGCGGGACCTACTCGGCGGCAAGCGATGCGTCCGTGGTTTATGACGCGAAACACGGAGTATGGTTGATTTCCAGTCTTCCGATCGGGAACTCGGGAGTGAATGTCGCCGTCAGCCGCTCCAAGGATGGAATTCACTGGGGCAACCCGATTCCGGTGGACAGCAGCGGCGGAGACGACAAGAACTGGATCACGTGCGACAACAACGCCAAGAGCCGGTTCTACGGCAACTGCTATTCCGAATGGGACAGTGGAACCATCTTCATGAGCACTTCCACCGACGGTGGACTCACATGGGGGTCGGCCAAGACGACCGCGGACCAAGCTGGCGGCTCCGGTGCCGAACCCCTGGTGCAACCGGACGGCCAGGTGGTGGTGCCTTTTCTGGGATTTAATATGCAGGCATTTACTTCGACCGACGGTGGCACAAGCTGGGGTGCGAGCTTCACCATTGCCAATGTCAATACCTTTCAAGGGAACAGTAGTTTACGAAGCGTCGGACTGCCTTTTCCCTCGACCGGCATTGACAAGTCGGGAAAGCTCTACGTGGTTTGGTCGGATTGCAGCTTCCGCACAGGTTGCAGCACGAATGATCTGGTGATGAGCACTTCGACCAACGGAACGAAGTGGACCACCCCAGCTCGCATTCCGATCGACAAGCTCAACAGCACGGTAGACCACTTTATTCCCGGGCTCGCTGTGGATCGTGCCACCTCCGGCAAAACTTCCCATCTCACCACAACTTACTACTACTATCCGGAGGCTGACTGCAGCGATTCTACTTGCGAGATCCACGTCGGTTTTACCACATCCACGGACGGAGGCAGGACTTGGACCGCTGGAAAGGATCTGGGGGTAGGGCCGATGAAGATAAGTTGGTTGCCCGCCTCGCAGAATGGACCGATGCTTGCCGACTACCTCTCGTCCTCCTACGTGGACGGCAAAGCATTTGGCGTCTTCATGGTGGCCAAGGCGCCTTCCAGTGGCGTATTCAATGAAGCCGCCTACTCCACCAGGCAGCCGCTGGAGGCCTCCGCGGACGAACCGCGCTTCAGTTCACGCGGCGAAAAACGCATACCCAACGTTCATGCGGACCGGCCGTTCCCCAGAACGCAGGGTGAGGAAAGAGCAACTCCTCCCTCTGGCGAGCGTTTGCAGAAATAGCTCGAATCTCTTACACCGCCGGCACAACATGCCGGCGGCGTTGTGTTGATGCTCGCACTGGCAAGGTACGCACCGTTCATGCCGTCAATGTGAAATAAGCTTCACATTGACAGCGCGAGAGGAGCGGTGTATCTTCGCCGGGCGTCACTAGTACCGCGTCTCGTTGCGTCCTCGAATGCGCTCCCATTCAAACCGCGGCGGTCTTTGCGGGTAAAACTCCAGCGTACAAGGATAATCCGAATGAAACGAACGTTCCCCAGGCCTAAGAGTGGAAGGACTATGTCTCCTGTCTTTACATCTATGTTGGCGTTTTCAATAGCAGTGGCGACGCTCATTCCCGCACATGCGCAAATTAATCTCGTAAAGCTCAGCACGGATACGTTCCACGACTCTGACGCGCAACATCACACCGAGGTTGAACCGGATACGTTCGCGTGGGGCTCTACTATCGTGAGCGGTTTCCAAGTCGCACGCATTTCCGGCGGTGGTGGCGCCGATGTTGGGTTTGCTACTTCCACAGACGCAGGCAAAACCTGGACCAGCGGCTATCTCCCCGGCCTGACGGATAACTACAAGGGCGGGAGTTTCACGGCGGCGAGCGATGCTGCTGTTGCCTACGATGCAAGACACGGCGTGTGGCTGATCTCAACTCTTCCCCTCATCGACAATCAAGGAGAAGCCGTGGCCACCAGCCGCTCGACGGATGGAATCCACTGGGGCAAGCCGGTCATTGTGGATCAGAGCGGCTCGGACGACAAGAATTGGATTGTCTGCGACAACACAGCAACCAGTCCCCACTATGGCAATTGCTACACCGAATGGGACGAACCCGCGCTAGGCGATCTCATCTTCATGAGCACCTCCAGCGATGGCGGATTGACTTGGGGAGCGGCGAAGAATACGGGGGATCAGGCAAGCGGCATTGGCGGACAGCCCCTGGTGCTGCCGAATGGCACAGTCGTGGTGCCGATCTCCACATTAGGCACCATGATCGCTTTCCGTTCGACCAACGGTGGCAAGAGTTGGACCAGCACTTCGGTCATCGGCAACCAGAACTTCCGCGGGGAAGATGGGGGACTGCGCGACGGCTTTGGTATGCCTTCGGCACAAATTGACGGCAAAGGGAAAATCTATATTGTCTGGCCGGATTGCAGTTTTCGCAGCGGCTGCAGCACCGACGACCTCGTCCTGAGCACCTCCACCAATGGCACGACGTGGACCAAAATTGCCCGCATTCCGATCGATCCGATTACGAGCACGGTAGACCATTTCATCCCCGGAATCGGCGTTGACCGGAGCACTTCGGGCAACACCGCGCACCTCGCCGTGACCTATTACTACTATCCGGTTGCGAGTTGCAATAACTCGTGCCAGCTGGAAGTAGGATTTACGATTTCGCAGGATGGCGGCAAGACTTGGACGAAAGGACAGCACCTGGCCGGACCAATGCAGTTGAGCTGGCTGCCCCAATCGCAGAACGGACTTATGGTCGCCGATTACCTCGCGGTCGCATATGCGAACGGAAATCCGTTTGGAGTATTTGCAGTGGCTAAGGCACCCTCCGGCGGCCTGCTTAACGAGGCCATGTACACAACCAAGGCTCCTCTCTCAGCTCTGGCGGACGAACCTCGATTCAGTTCGAAAGGCGAAAAGCCCGTGCCCAATGCCGAAGGGACATACGTTTGGAAGTACTACGATGACGATGGAGAGTATCCCATCCCGCCTTCGAAGCAAGGACGACCTTTGAAGCATAGGTAACCGTGATTTCCAATGTGGCCGTCGTCACGGTGTCGGCGGCCGTGAGTTCGCAACGATTCCGCGAACGCTGAATCTCAACCCACGAGGAAAATCTCATGAATCGACATGCGTTGGCTTTTTCTACTGTAATGCTAGTGGCAGCGATTTGCGTAGCAATGGTAATGCCCGCACACGCGCAATTCACTCTCGTAAAAATCAGCAGCGACACACTCCACAATTCTGACAGTGTGCACAAGACCGAAGTGGAGCCCGACTTCTTCTCCTGGGAGAATACGATCGTGGGGACTTTCCACGTCGCCCGCGTGCCCGGATCCATCGGATGGGGCAGCGCGGACGTAGGGTGGTCCACCTCCACCGACGGTGGTAAGACGTGGACGTACGGCATCCTGCCCGGGCTGACGGACAACTACAAGAACGGACCCTATGGGTGGGCAGCAGACCCTTCTGTCGCTTATGACGCCAAACACAAGCAATGGTTGATTTCGACCCTCCCGCTCGCGGGCCAGGAAAACTCGGGCCTGATCGGAGACGTCGCCGTGAGCCGTTCTGCAGACGGTATCCATTGGGGCAAGCCGATCATCATCGATAAAACTCACGAGGACGATAAAAACTGGACCACGTGCGACAACACGCCCACGAGTCCGTACTACGGAAACTGCTACACGGAATGGGATCAAGCCTACGGCAGCGGTGACGTCCTGATGAGCACGTCGCACGATGGCGGATTGACTTGGAGCCCTGGCATTCCCTCGGCCGATCATGCCGGCGGACTCGGCGGCGAGCCCGTGGTTCAGCCCAACGGCACCGTCATTGTACCGTTCTCAGGCGGCGGCATCGACGCTTTTCGTTCCACGGACGGTGGCAAGACCTGGAGTTCTACCGTGGTCATTTCGAACGTCGACAACCATGGGGAAGATGGCAACTTCCGCAGCTTCGCGGACCTGCCCTCCGCCGGAATTGATGGATCCGGAAAAGCATACGTGATCTGGTGGGATTGCCGTTTTCGCAGTGGTTGCAGCTCGAACGACATTGTGATGAGTACCTCCACGGATGGTAAGAAATGGAGTGCCGTGAGCCGCATTCCGATCGACTCCACAAAGAGCACGGTGGACCACTTTATCGGGGGGATCGGAGTGGACCCTGCGACGTCCGGCAGCACCGCTCATCTTACGATCGTTTATTACTATTATCCCGTCTCGGCTTGCGGTAATGCGTGCCAGCTGGAAGTGGGCTTCACCACCTCTACCAATGGCGGCAAGACCTGGACAGCGGGGAAAAAACTGGCCGGACCGATGAAGTTGACCTGGCTGCCAGTCTCAGATGCGGGGTATATGGTCGCGGACTACATCGGGGTTAGCTATACAAACGGAAACCCGCGCGGCATATTTGCGGTCGCACATGCTCCTTCTGGTGGCCTTCTCGATGAAGCCATGTACACCACCAAGCAACCGCTGCTGGCCGCGGCCAGCGAGGCCCGGTTCAGCTCGAAAGGCGAGAAGCCTGTCCCCGGCGCCAAGTCGGATCACGAAATGAAGTTCTACTACGACGACGAAGGCCGTGTACCGATTCCTCCATCGCGGTTGATTCCGCCTCAGAAACAGAAGTAGATCTGTGATCGCGAACTCGAGCCGCCAGCGACTTATTGCTGGCGGCTTTTTTCTTGCGATCAGTTTCTGGAATCGCTGGACTCGGCTCTCCACAAGGATTCCGCCAGATTTTCCACATTCTGGAATCCTGATGAGTTCTTCCCACAACATGAAGTTGCGATGCTCTGTGCGCGTCAACAGCGAACTCGAAACGAATCGCCGCGAGGGCTGGCGTCGCCCGCTTGCACCAAATCCGGTCACTGGCTTGTGGAGCGGCTGCACTCGGCTGCATTCAAAGCAGATACACTTTCGCGTTTTTCGTTGACTCCCAGAATAGGAAGAGTAAAACCATAATCGTTCTTTGACACGTTCTAAGTTTATCCGGTTGGTGCGGCGTCCGGGACCCAAGCGAAGTCACTCTGCGGCATCGCAAGATGAAAAGTAGAGAGGGCAAGCAAGGGTCTATAGCAAAGCGCTGGTCGAGGCGAACCAGAACACCATGTCAAAGGCAGGATAGAGTCCCGAGGCGTTGAACTGGTTTATCCGGTTGGCGGTAAGCCCGGAGCCCAAGCAAGGATCGGTAATTGCAGTCCGCAAGGATAGCAACTATGTCAGGTCAGCAAGGGTCTAACGCGAGCTACTGGCCGAGACGAATCAGATCAACACCACCTCGGGACTCTTAGTGTTTGTAGCCTAACTACGACAATCACGTGGGGATGGGCGCCTCGCCTGTCCAGGTCGGGCAGAGCTCCGCAGCAGGGCTTTTCCACGAATAACTCGCATCAGGGCAGCTGAAGCAACTTGGCGTCCGAGATTCTTCTCAACTCCTCAGCGGAAGCAATGCATTCTGCTCTTTCAGGGATAGGCCTGCTAACGCGATTCGGATATTCGTCGTAGGTGCGATTGTCCAGTAATCTGCCGTTTTGCTTTTTTCTCACTCCGCCCCATTGCTTGAAGAAGAAAGGCACTCGCTGATCTCTACACAGTCGGCGAATGGAGATGACCCACTCCTTCTTCATCGGACGCGCGCCGGGACCACTCTCGCCGCCAACAATGACCCACGCGATACCGGTCAGATCGATTTCCCCGAGGTCTTCGAGCAATGGTTCGATTGACAGAAAGCGTACTTTAGCGGAGGCGTGGCGAAGATGATCGATTCGGGGCAATCCGTATTTCCGATCTTCGACGCTTACACCCCACCAGATGTTTTCTTTCTCCGCGGCGAACCGTAGTTTCCCGTTGAGCAAGTCCCGCAGTCTTTCCGATCGCTTGGTCAACACCTGATACGTATGCCAGTCAGCGGTCGCCATCACCCGCGAAACCGCTTCGGTGTACGCGTCGGGCACTCCCGGCTGAAACAAATCGCTCATGGAATTGACGAAGACCAACTTGGGCGCACGCCAGGTAAAAGGCTCAGTCAGCTTTTCCGGGACCAAACGCAGATCGAACCCTTGCTCGTAAGGATGACCCCTGACCCTGCGAAACCGCTCCGCGAAAGTCTCCGCATAGCAGTGTTTGCATCCGGGGCTGATTTTTATGCAGCCCCGGACGGGGTTCCAGGTGGCGTCGGTCCACTCGATTTTGGAAATTATTGCCAGTCTTCGCCTCCTAGAAACATCTGGTCGGTGCTGTACTTTAACACTTGATCCCAGAAACTGTACGCTCGAGGACTACGCGAGAATAACGCTAAGGTGTAGAGCCGAACATTCATTTCAGGGATGGTGATCGGTTTCATCTTATAGAACGGCTGCGGCTGATATTCCAGCGTCTCCATGCTGTTAGAGAATTCCTCGGCCAAAAACTGCGGGAACAGGACTCCCTCCAGGAGGCGGCTCTTCCATCTCTCACGCCAAGTCTTCGACCCAAGGAACTCGTCAACCTTTACCGCCTCGTCCTTAACGTAGTTATCGATGTTCCTATTTGCATCCATGTAGAGAGCGAGCAAGACCAAGAAATCCACGTACTTTTTCGAGAGCTTGCGCAGAGTTTCAAACTTAATTCCGATGTCATAAGGGTCAACAAAGCAGAGCGACAATACGCGATGGCCGGGCGAATGTGGAGGAATCTCAGCCAAGATATCGTCAGCGCGCTGATTGCAATCACCGAGTATGTACGCCACCTTCGCAAGCGGCGCGGTTTTTTCGACGCGAGCTTTGAGAGCATCAAGGTTCTTGGAGTTCTTTTCGCAGAAAATGTATTTGTCGAAGGGATGCTCTAACGTAAGAGCCTGAATAGGAGAGCCAACTATCGTTCTCGATGTTTCTCGGATCTTGCTGTAACCAGATCCAGCGTACAGCTCGACATAAACCCGTTCGTGCCACTTGTCCTTCATCCCGGTGGAAAATAGCTTTGCGTAAAACGATACGAGGCCATGCTTCTCCTCAGCCCATTTGCCGACCTCTGAACAAGTTAATCCGTCATCAGAGACGTCCACGTTGCTCCTTGTATTCGCCTTGTATTCGCCATTGTGCCAGAAGGTTTGAGATTACTCAATAACTCTTGAGTTTACAGTGGAGCAACGTCCAAGGCAGCGGACAGGAGTGTCCGCTCTACATATCTCGACGGAAGGACTGATGACTAGGACGCGATAGTGAAGCTGCAGACCCGACACGGAGAGGCAACTACCAGGTGCACACCGATCGAGATGGATTACACTCTGGGGTACCGAAACCCATGCAAGACGCGACGAAAAATCTACTGCTCGTTCTGGTTGCCCTCTTCCCCATCGTGGACCCGCTCGGAGGCAGCCCCTTTTTTCTGGCGCTGACCCGGCAATACGCACCGGAAGCACGAAAAGCGTTGTCGCGGCGCATTGCGGTCAACAGTTTTTTCTTGCTGGTTGGATCGTATTTTATTGGGACTTACGTGCTCGCCTTCTTTGGGATTTCGGTGCCGGTGGTGCAGGTCGGCGGAGGCCTGATCGTGATTGCGACGGGATGGTCGCTGCTGAAGCAGCGAGATGACGAAAAACACGATGTACAGAGAAGCGTCCAGCCGCAAGACACATTCCGCCAGGCGTTCTATCCCTTGACCATGCCACTGACCGTTGGCCCGGGATCAATCTCCGTGGCGATCACGCTGGGCGCGAACGCGGCTCACCATCACCAGTACCATCCTCTGACAATCTTGACTGCCCTCATTGGGTTGTTGTTGATCGCGGTCAGCATTTGGCTTTGCTATGGATTTGCCGACCGGCTGGCGCGCATCTTTGGAGCAACGGGGATGACGGTGATCACGCAATTGTCGTCCTTTTTCCTGGTTTGTATCGGTGTGCAAATCGCCTGGAACGGGATCAAAGCGTTGCTGGAGTCGGTGACACTACATATGGGCTGACCAGTCGGTACCTTCCTCTGGCGTCACTCACCATTCACGAATAAGGACTTGTTCCCCCCGCAGGAAACCGCTGCTATAGTACGATTCGCCAAAGCGGCGATAGCCTATGAAGATAACCAAATCGGTGTGGGGTACGGTCCCTCGAAAGACAGTCATTATTTCTCTGATCGGAGTTTTCTTTACCTTCAGCACGATCGGGTTTGCCAACGACATTATCGAGATGGGCCGCGCGCCTGCGCTCCGGTTCGGGTTGGCCATTTTATTAACTGGTCTATTCTGTGTGTCGTATGCGGTTACGGGAACCATTCTTCGAAAAAATTGGTGGAAGGCGGGCTTGCCAATCTTTATCGCGCAGTTCGTAGTGATGAACGCGCTTGGCAACTTGTTTCCCGGCCTGCCCGAACCAACCTGGATGGGCACGGCCGAGATCGCTCGTTTGCAAAGCCGGCTGACTCTCGATGGTATAGGCATCATGCTTGTGGTTGCAGTGGGCTACGCATGCTTCGCTTACGTCTCAATTACCGAGGGCAGACGCTATTTCCGCGTCCACGCGGAGATGGCGCTGGCCACCGAGATCCACCACGTGCTCGTCCCCACCATCGATATGAAGAGCGATGGGTTCGAGTTTTACGGACGCTCTCTGCCGAGTGGCGAGGTAGGTGGCGACCTGGTCGATGTGTTTCAGAACGATCGGGGCTGGATCGCTTACATTGCCGACGTCTCCGGCCATGGTGTTGCTCCGGGCGTCGTCATGGGCATGGTCAAGAGTGCCGCGCGAATGCAACTCTCGTCCACGGAAGAAAGCGCGGCGCTGCTCGAACACCTGAACTCGGTCCTGATCCCCATCAAGAAGCCCGAGATGTTCGTTACGTTCGCTTACCTGGCATGGAATGGAGAACGATTGCAGTACTCCATGGCGGGACATCCCCCGATTTTGCACTACCATGCCGCGACCAAGGAAATTTCTGAATTGGCGTGCTCCAACCTTCCGGTGGGAATGTTTGGCGGGCAACAGTTCGTTAGCGGGTCGGTGCAGTGCGCTCCCGATGACTTGTTCCTGCTATTTACGGACGGAGTGCTCGAAGTCGCGAATGCCAAGGACGAGGAGTTTGGCTTGGCTCGCGTAAAGGAGGTTATGTCGGCGCACGCCGGCAATCCGCCCAGCGCAACCTTGCAGGCGGTTCTGGATGCTACAAATCGTCATGGACATGCGACTGACGACCAGTCGTTGTTACTTGTTCAATGCCACCTTCGCACGGCCTGATACTGACAAGTAAGTTAGGTCAACGGCAGCGGACAGGAGTGTCCGCGCTACACGTTTATGGTTGGGAACTTTTTGGGTGTATTGGACATTAAAGGTATGTGAGGCGAGCCGGGAGGTTGCGCTTACGGCTATGACGAGTGACGAAGCCTTGATGTTGGAATTCCAGCGCGGGTCGCGTGAGGCGTTTGAGGAATTGTTTGCGCGGTACCGGGAACCGCTTTACGGGTTTTTCTGCCGGCGGTTAGAGAGCCGTGAGCGGGCCGAGGATCTGGCGCAGGAAACTTTTCTGGCGGTGATTCGCGCCAGCTCGCGTTATGAACCTCGCGCACTGGTGCGGACTTACCTTTATGGGATCGCGTTGAACTTGGTGGCGTCCGAGCGGCGCACGAGGGTCAGGAATGCAGTCCTGGTGGAGGGCGGTTCGGAGGTTGCTGCGAACCCTGACTCTGATGCTGCGCTGTGGGTTCGGCGGGCGCTGGAAAGGCTCGATGCCTCGGAGCGCGAAATCCTCATGCTGCGTGAATATGAACAGCTCAGCTATTCCGAAATTGCGCAGTTGCTGCGAATTCCAGTGAACACGGTCCGGTCCAGATTATTTCGGGCGCGTCTGGCGTTGAAAATCTGGCTGGAGCCGGAGAAAAGAACGCATGGCTCTGGAATGGCAATCGACGCATCGGCGCGGCGCAGGGAAGGCGAGGGTTTGAAATGAGCCAAAACCATCCTTTTGAGCAAGAAGAGTTGATGGCCTATCTGGATGGGGAGTTGTCGACGGATCGGGCGACTGCGGCTGTGGCGCATCTGGAGCGGTGCCCGGACTGCCAGCGGGTTGCGGCGGTTCTCCGAGAGGTTTCGCAGGACCTGATGGCTTGGGAAGTGGGCTCGTCGAGTCCACGGATCGAGGCAGGGATTTCTTCGGCGCTTGAGGAGCGGGGACGGGAATCGGCTGGGGCGAATGCAGGTAAAGAGATCCCAGTGGGCATCTCTCGTGTTCGCCGCTTCACGCCGTGGGCTTTGGGGTTTGCGGCTATCTGTTTAGTGGTGTTTGTGTGGAGCGTAAAGAGCGTCGGCCCGAACCCGGGCAAACCTTTTAACAGTGTGCCATCTTCGGTCGGAGAACCGATGGCGGAGAGAGCGCCCGTCAACGGACGAATTTACGATAGGCTTCAACAGTTTTCAAAATTGCAGCAAGCTCCTGAGGTGCAGGCACCTCCTATGGATTCGAACGGCCTTCCTCAGGGAACGGGCGTTCACGCGCAGAGGTCGATCTCTGTCGACGGCCGGCCCCCCACCAACAGCGCAAGCCCAGTTCGCGCTGAAATTTTGATGGCGGGAGACAGTGTAGTCCCGCCCCCCGGCGGGCCGATGATCGTCCGCACGGCTGGAGTGACCCTGACGACCAGGGATTTCGACCAGGCGCGAGCTGGTCTCGACGACATTCTGAGAAGGCACCGCGGATATGTTGGTGAGCTGAACGTTAATACTCCGGCCGGCGTGGGACGCACCCTTACCGCAACTTTGCGGGTGCCAGCTGATCAGCTCGACGCAACTTTGGCCGAGCTGAGAAAACTGGGGCGGGTCGAGGCCGAGTCACAGAGCGGACAGGAAGTCACGGCGCAGTACGTTGACCTTGAAGCGCGGCTCTTGAACGGCCGTAACACCGAGCGGCGGCTGATAGACGTGCTGCAGCAGCGAACTGGGAAGCTGGCCGATGTGCTTGCGGTCGAGACCGAGCTTAGCCGGGTGCGTGGTGAGATTGAGAGCATGGAGTCACAGGGAAAGAGTCTGGCAAAGCAGGTAGACTTTGCGACGCTGAACGCGACTGTTAATGAAGACTATAAGGCGCAACTCCAGGTTGTGCCGCCTTCTACTTCGACGCAATTTCGCAATGCGGCCGTGGACGGTTACCGGAGCATGGTTGACGGGATCGTCGGCGTGGCGGTCTTTCTTTTTTCCTACGGGCCTAGCCTTCTTTTGTGGTGCGCAGTCTTGTTCTTTCCTGTTCGTTTCTTTTGGAGGAAGTTTCGGCGGGTGAACCCTGAGTAGTCGCGTGCTGTCATCCCTTCGCACGGTCGAACGGCAGCGGACAGGAGTGTCCGCTCTACATGAACTATAATTGCGCGCACGGATGACTCTTGCTTCTGGCGCAAAACTTGGGCCTTACGAAATTCTGTCACCGCTGGGTGCGGGCGGGATGGGTGAGGTGTATCGGGCGCGAGACACTCGTCTCGATCGCACTGTGGCGATCAAGGTCCTTCCTTCGCATCTTTCTACTGATCCTGGATTGAAGCTTCGCTTTGAGCGTGAAGCCAAGGCGATTTCTGCTTTGCAACATCCGAACATCTGCACGCTCTATGACGTTGGGTCGCAGGATGGTGTGGACTTCCTGGTGATGGAATGCCTGGAAGGACAGACCTTGGCGGACCGGCTGGTGAAGGGTGCCCTACCCTTAGAACAGGTTTTGAAGATTGGCGCGGAGATTGCGGGGGCGCTCGAGAAGGCGCACCGGCAGGGGATTGTGCATCGTGATCTGAAGCCGGGGAACATCATGCTGACCAAGTCGGGCGCGAAGCTGATGGACTTCGGGTTGGCGAAACCGGAGTTGGCGGTGGCGACGGGGACGAAAGGTTTGTTGACGCCGTCCACCCCGACTATGAATCTGGCTTCGCTCACGTCAGCTGCATCACCGCTTACGCAGAAGGGTTCCATCGTTGGGACGTTTCAATACCTGGCTCCGGAGGTGTTGCAGGGATCGGAGGCCGATGCGCGGAGCGATCTCTTCAGCTTGGGTTGTGTGCTTTACGAGATAGTAACGGGGCGGCGGGCTTTTGAAGGGAAATCGCAGCTCGGTGTGCTGACCGCGATTTTGGAAAAGGAGCCGGAGCCGATCGTTACAACGCCTGCAGCGCCACCGATGCTGGATCGAGTGGTGCGCGCTTGTCTGGCGAAAGATCCAGCGGATCGTTATCAGGCTGCGCATGATGTGGCGATGGACCTGCGGTGGATGGCGGACTCCGCGGGCGGTGAAGAGGCGAAGCCAGCACGGGAGTTCAAGAAGTCCTGGGCGATTTTATTGGCCACGGCAGTCGTGGTGTTGGTTGGGCTTGCCGCTCTGGGTGGATTCTGGTGGGCGAAACACGGCGAAAGTGGAAAGGCCCTTCACGCCGAAATACCGCCGCCGGACAAGTTCTCGTTCGACGCCACCGGAGACAACGGGGGCATGCCGGTGCTGTCACCCCAGGGCGACAAGATTGCCTTTGTCGCTCATTCCGCGAACGCCCAATCCCTTTGGGTACGGTCGCTGGAAAGTGACACGGTGCAGCAACTCGAAGGCACGCAGGGCGCGATCCATCCCTTCTGGTCGCCGGATGGTCGGTACGTCGGATTCTTCGCTTACGGGAAGTTGAACAAGATCGCCGTGTCGGGAGGACCGGTCTCGGTTATAGCCGATGCTCCGAATCCGCGTGGTGGCACGTGGAGCGCGGATGACGTGATCGTGTTCAGTCCGGACTTCCGCGACGCGCTTTTGAAAGTGAGCGCACAGGGCGGCACGGCGGTCCCGGCCACCGTGCTGGACAAAGAAAAGCACACCACCCATCGTTGGCCATGGTTTCTTCCGGACGGGAAACATTTTATTTTTCTGGCGACCAGCCACACGGCAGGAAATCCTGAATATGACGGAATCTACTTTGGGTCGGTCGAAAGCACGCAGAGCCACATGGTGGTTCCGTCGGATTCGGGGGCGCAATACGCGTCAGGACATCTGCTTTATCATGCGAACCGGGCGCTGGTGGCGCAGGCATTCGACGTAACGGCGGGCAAGTTGTCGGGCTCGCCTGTGACTCTGATTAGCAATATCCGCTACGACTCAGGAGTGTGGCGCAGTATTTTCGCGGTATCGCAGAACGGGCTCATGGTGTACCAGACAGGGAGTGCCGCCGCGGCGGGAACACGCCTGGTATGGTTTGACCGCTCCGGGAAACAGATTAGTGACGCGGGTCCGCGCGAGAATGGATTGTTTGACGTGACTCTCTCGCCCGATGGCAAGCGGGTTGCGTTTGTCGCGGGAAATCCTGCTACGGACGTATGGGTGCTTGATCTGGAGCGCAAAACCAAAACCCGTATTACGTTCGAGGAAACAGTTCAGTATCCAGCATGGTCGCCCGACGGCAAGACACTGGCATTCGCAGTGACCCCGGGCCAAGGCGGAGGCCTGGTCGAAATTCGCAGTAGAGCCGCGGATGGCAGCGGAACGGAGAGGACTCTAGTCAGCACGCCGCGTTCGTACCATTATCCAGGATGGTCGCCGGACGGAAAGTACCTGACCTACATTCTTGGCATGGGCGAGAAAATGCTGTCGCTGTGGGCGGTGTCGGTTGCGGGAGATGCTCAGCCGGTTGCGGTGGTGCAGCCGCCCTCACAGAGGTCCAATATTTATGGGTATCGACTTTCGCCTGACGGCCGTCTGGTGGCGTACATCTCCGACGAGTCCGGACAAAACGAGCTCTACATCACGACCTTCCCGGAGGGCAAAGGGAAATGGAAGGTGTCGAGCGGCGGCGCGTCATATCCCAGGTGGAGCGGAAGTGGAAAGGAAGTGTTCTTCAACAATCTGAACGACGATTTTTTCAGCTGCCCGTTGACGTTCAAGGGTTCGGAAATTGACGTGGGCACACCCCAGCGTCTGTTCCATGCCAGCATGCCCGGAATCGGAGTGCCTTATGACGTTTCGGCGGACGGTCAACGCTTTATGGTGAACCTGGCGGAAGAGGAAGGCGCGGCGCCGCTGTTTCTCGTCGTGAACTGGCCTGCGGAGTTGAAAAAATAGCTCTTGCTGGTGGATTTAAGAAGGCATTCAGGCACTCACTTCGAACTCGTCAAATCGGCGCCACTTGTAGACTGCGATCGAGACGATCCAGCTCAATGCGAAAAGGCCCACGATGAAATATCCGAGTGTGCCGAAGTGATCGTTAAGACTGCTGATTCCATCCCAGAACTTTCCCTTCAGGTGAAATTGCCCGGCCAGTAGTCCGAGAGCCTCGATGCCTCCGACGACGAGCGCGACGACCACGGAGATGCAGGTAATCGTGATGTTGTAGTAAAGCTTGCGAATAGGCTTTACGAAGGCCCATCCGTACGCTCCCAACATGAGGATGTTGTCTGTGGTGTCAATCAGCGACATTCCTGCCGCAAAGAGGATGGGGAACACGAGGACTGACCAAAACGGCAGGCCCTTCGATGCTTCGGTGGCGGAAACGCCCAGTAGACCAATCTCGGTTGCAGTATCGAATCCCAAGCCAAACAAGACGCCCAGAGGATACATGTGCCAACTGCGCGAGATCATGCGGAACATCGGGCGAAACACTCGCGAGAGAAGTCCTCGACCGCTGAGGAGCAGGTCGAGATCTTCTTCAACATAGGGCTCGCCGCGACGGACTCGTACGAAGGTGCGGTAGATGGATCGCAGGACAATCAGATTGACGATTGCGATGGCAAACAGAAAAAACGCAGAGACCAACGTGCCGATGACTCCGGCAATGTTTCTGAAGGCGTCGAGGCGATGTTGAAGTGCCAGTGCCGCTCCAGCGATCGCGGCCGAGCCGAGCACGACGATAGTCGAATGCCCCAGTGAGAACATGAAGCCGACCGCAACTGGCCGCTTTCCATCCTGCATTAATTTGCGGGTTACGTTGTCGATGGCCGCTATGTGGTCGGCATCGACGGCATGGCGCAGGCCAAAGCTGTAAGCGAGAAGCGCCGTCCCCAACAGAACCGGGTAATGATGGAAGGCGATGCTGGCCCAGAGCCATGCCGCGATGTTGAACGCGAACAAGATGGCATAAATGGCGACGATCCTGGCACGAAGATTATCGGCAGCATCGTCGAACAAATGATTCAGTTTGGGCTGCAGTGTTGATCTCACGATAGAGAAACCATAAACGCTAGGGTGCGCCAGTGCGTCCGAACCTGTAAGTGAGGGTCGCGCTGGCATAGGATGGAATGCGAACTCCGACGACCTCCTGAATGTCGGAAGGATAGAAATTTTCCGTGGTCTGACCGGTGTAGCCGCTGGCGATGAGAAAATTCACGCCGGCAGTCAGGCGGCCATTCAGAAAAGGGCGGACGAGAGCGCCGCGAAATTCTTTCACGGGAGTGCCCGTACACTGGTTAATCAAGACGGGCAGGCAGCCTGTGCCTAGCGGCTTAGTGCCGACATATTCGAATTCCCCTCGGGCTTGCAAACCGAAGGGGAGCTTCTGAATGGTTCCCAGCAGATCGAAGATGGTGCGAGGGGCCTCGGGTGTGGGTTCTCCAGTGTTGAGGTCTCTAGCGTCGGCTTTGGAGAAGGTTGCCAACAAAGAGGATGAGCGAAAGTTCCGGCGCACCGTGAGCGTCATGAACCGAAGGCGGCTTGGCCCTTCATCAAATGGCAGACCAGTGTCCGGGTCGATTTTTGCGAGTTGTTGGCTGTTGGTGACGTGGCCCAGAGTGAGTCGGACATCCGTCTTATGGATGGTCTTGCTGGCGACGAGTTGATATGCGCGCGCCGTAGCCACGGGAGTGCCCGCGGTAGCTCCCGTGCCGATGCGCGGATCTTCGGTGAAGAAAGCTTGGCCGAAGCTGAAGGAAATGAGGGGAGCGTACCACGAATCGCTGGGAAGAAGGGAAATGGTGGCTTTCGGCGAATTCACGCCCACCCACTGTTGAAATGAATTCTGCGAGCGCAAGAGATCCTGGTTATCAAAACTAATTTCATCGCGGCGCCAGCCGAGATAATAGCGGAAATAACGGCTGAGCGGGCCCTCGACGGCAATGTAGGGTGCTACCGTTCCTATCGTGATGTTATTCGAGTCGACGGGAATGAACGGGCCGTAATAGCTAGGGTTGCTGGGATTGAAGAAGCCATACTGGTCGAGATCGTCGCGCCGCGGCGCTTCCCGGGCGTAGTCAAACCCTCCCAGCAACGAAACATATTCGGAAAGTTTGTTCAGGTAGTTTGCGCTGGCGCCGGCCACGGTGCGGAACTCGCTCTGGCGGATGAGGCCCTGTCCGAAATCCGAAAACAAGGAAAGATTGTAGGTGCGAAAGAAACCGGACAGCTGCAGTTGCTGGCTTCCAGTGAGTTGCCAGACGTCATTCAGAGCAACGAGTGCGGTGTGGGTCTGGTCTTTTTGGCGGGGATCGATCGTGTCTCCATAGTTGGCGACATGGGCATCGGCGGAATTCGTGGCGAGAATCGGAATTAGTCCTGGTACGTAAGAAAAACCGTAATACCCAATGCCAAACAAAGTGAGCCGGTGCTGGCCGACTTGGAACATTTGCTCGCCGTTGAATTTGTACTGTTGGCGATGCTCCAGCCGATCGAGGAATCCATTGCCATAAGAAGCGGAGAACGCCATCCACGATTGGGGGCTCGGGCTTATTCCCGCAACCACATCGAGGTCGCGGTAGTCCCCCGTGACCGTGATAAATGGATCGAGGCGGGAGCGCAGCCCGTAGGTCGCGGCGAGGTCGACGGAGTGATTTCCTTCGCGAACGTTGAATGCTCCTCCATCGATCTGAACGCTCTCCAGCACTTCGGGAATAAAGATGTTGGGGTCGGCATAGCCATTGCCGTGTGCGTTCGCAGACAGGTTGTTGGGCACGAGGTAGGTGCCAACAGCGATGTACTGGGCGATGGGTTCGCCGTGATCACCGGCGACTCCGGGCGCAAAGTATTGCGGCGCTTTGATGCCGCTGGATGCGGTTTCAATGGGATATCCTGGGATGGAAACCGGCGCACCGGGACGACCGGGGTTGGCGTCAAGCAAATCCTGCCGAACAAAAACCTTCTCTCCAGGGTCGGGAGAGAGCACGTCGGATTGGTTCACGTCGGCGGTGACTGTGACGGTCTCGATCCGCGAAGCGAGCTCGGTCATTTGAATGTCGATCCGGGGATTGCCATCGGGGTGGACCGTGATCGGGCAGGTGACCGGGTGGAATCCAGAAGCGTCGGCTTCGATAATGAATTCGCCGGCCGACGTGACCTTCAGCAGAAACTCTCCATCCGCCCCCGACGTCGTCTGGGACAGGACTTGTTTGTGCTCCATAAGTTGGATCGAGGCGTCTGGCAGAGCGTTTCCTTCGGGATCGATGACTCGGCCCTTCAGCACGATCTCCTGCGCAAGGCAGGGCGTGAGAAGCAGGACGAAAACGACGATCTTGATCCCATCCATATTACGTTTTCTGCTTTCGTGCTACCAGAGGAGATCGTGGAGTACCTATACAGGTTGTGCTCCTTTCAACTATTACGGTTTTCGATGAGGGTTTGGATTGCCTCAAGTTAACGGCGGTGGACAGGAGGGTCCGCCCCACACGTTACAATATCGGAGTGAGTGCAGTGACTACGTCTCCGGTTTCTAGTGGGGCTTCCGCGCAGAGCCGTCCTTATACCTTATGGCAGAGATTCTTGCTCTGGCTGATCACGTGGACGGGAGTTGTGGTGGTCCGTCTGATTGGCCCAACGCTGCGTTTTTCGGCCTCGTATGAAGATGGGGCGCCGCCGACTCTCGATACGCGTCCCATAGTTTATGCATTCTGGCATAGCTGCATCCTTCCCGCGATGTATCTCTGGCGGAATCTACAGATCAGGGTCATGAGCAGCGATAGTTTTGATGGGGAATGGATGGGCCGCATTATGCGGAAATTCGGTTTTGTGAAGGTGCGCGGATCGAAGAGCCGGGGAGCTGTGCGTGCTTTGCTGGGCATGCGCCGGGAACTCGAGCAAGGCTGGACGGTTGCATTTACTATCGACGGCCCGCGCGGTCCGCGATTCGTCGCCAAGCCGGGGCCTGTTCTGCTGGCACGTGCAACGGGCGTGCCCATGGCGGTGTTTCATATTGCGCTGGAGAAGGCCTGGATTTTGAATACGTGGGATCGGTCGATGATTCCGAAGCCGTTTTCACGGGCGCTGATGCGCGTGAGTCGCAAGATTCCGGTTCCTCCGGACGCGGATGATTCGGAGAAAGAACGATTTCAGGCGGAGCTACAAGCTTCGTTGGAGCGAGTTCGCGAATTTGCGGAAGCGAACGTGGGAAAGGTGGGAACGACGGAGTTTCCAGTGATAAAGAGTTAGATCGTGCTGGGTGTGTGAAAGGGCACGGCTTCAAGAGGTGCCGCCGAGACCCAAAGAAGACGAGCGAGGAGTCCGTCATCAACGGGCTGCGGCGATTTGCGATACGATTTGTCTCTGCAGAAATGAGGATTGATGGCTGCGATTATTCTGGACGGCAACAAGATCGCTGGCGAAATTCGGGCGGAAGTCGCGTCTGAAGCGAGGGCAATGACAGCAGCGGGCGTACGTCCAGGGCTGGCCGTGGTTCTGGTCGGCCACAACCCGGCGTCGGAGGTTTACGTCCGGGGAAAGGTGAAGAGTAGCGGCGAGGTTGGAATTTACAGCGAGCAGCACACGCCGCCTGAGACGGCTTCGACGGAGGAATTGCTTGAGTTGATCGCGGACCTGAACCGGCGCGAGGAGATCGATGGCATTTTGGTACAACTTCCGTTGCCGCCCCACGTCGATGCCAAGAAAGTTTTGCTGGCGGTCGATCCGGCGAAGGATGTGGATGGATTCCATCCCATGAATGTGGGATTCCTCTCAACGCAGCGGCCCGGGCTGGTGCCGTGTACGCCAGCGGGAATTATGGAAATTCTCAGGCGCAGCCGGATTCCGATAGCCGGACAGGAAGCGGTCGTGGTCGGCCGTAGCGATATCGTAGGCAAGCCGACAGCGATGCTGTTGATTAATGGCAACGCGACGGTCACGGTTTGCCATTCGAAGACGCGCGATCTTCCTGGGGTTTGCCTGCGAGCGGATATCTTAGTCGCCGCGATTGGCCGGGCGGGAATGGTTACGCGCGAATTCGTGAAGCCAGGCGCGACGGTGATCGACGTGGGCATGAATCAAGTGACGGACCGGGCGGAGTTCGAACGGCTCTTCGCGGGAAATGCGAAGCGGGAGGAAACGTTTCGGACAAGAGGATCGACACTGGTTGGCGACGTACATCCACATGTGGCCGAAGTTGCGGGAGCGCTTACCCCGGTGCCGGGCGGCGTTGGGCCATTGACCATCGCCATGTTGATGGCGAACACGGTGCGGGCCGCGAAGCTGCGGCGGGGCGGTTTCGTGGCGGAGCTTTCGCGGGCTTGAGGTATTTCACCACAGAGTCACAGAGACGCAGAGTAACGCAACGCTGTTTTTGCGTCTGCTTCCGCACTCTCCAAGACGACGGGTAGAGGATTTTCTGAAATGTTCTCTCTGTGACTCTGTGGTGAATTAGGTTTCAGATGAGGCTGGATTGCTGAAAGTCGGACTGACGGGCGGGATTGCTTCTGGCAAATCCTTAGTGGGCGAAATGTTTGTGGTGCTCGGCGCTCATCTGATTCAGGCCGATTCGATTGCCCATCAACTCATGCAGCCAGGCGAAGCTGTTTATCAGGAGGTACTGCGGCATTTCGGGGCGGGAATCCTCAATCCCGATAGTAGCGTCAATCGAGCGCGGCTGGCAGAAGCTGCGTTTGGCGCTTCGGGGCGAAACGAGCCTTCCCGCATTCAAGAGCTGAACCAGATTGTGCATCCAGTAGTGATTCAGAGGCAGGAAGAATGGATGTCGGAAGTTGGCCGGGGCGATCCGCGAGCGATCGCAATCGTGGAGGCGGCACTCATTTTGGAAGCGGGTTCGGCTAATAGTTTCGACCGTCTAGTGGTTGTAACCTGCCGTCCTGTACAGAGGATTCAGCGCTGGGCGGCCCGTGTGGGAGTGGACGAGGAAGTTGCCCGCCGGGAGGTGGAACGGCGCATGGCGGCTCAGTTTCCGGATGAAGAAAAGATCAAGGCAGCGGATTATGTGATCGACAACTCCGGGTCGTTGGACGAAACCCAGAAACGGGTGGAACAAGTTTATCGCGATTTGAAGCGCGAGGCGGAGAAAGAGGGCAAATCTTAAATCGCAGAGTTCGCAGAAAAGGTCCGCAGAGGCCGCTGAGGACTGTTCGAAGCTGCGCCAGGCGCTTGATCATCCGATAATTAATTACAATCTAGGTGTGAGTCCGTGGAAGGTTTCTGAACTATGAGGCTGCTTCGATCGGTTTTGCTTGCCGTGATTCTCGCCGGCGCGTTTTTCTATTTCACTACTTATCGTTCGGGACGGGGCCTACTGATCGACTGGGTGGGACATCCGGACAAGGTGGAAATCAGTGAGGCTTCTGGCAACGACGGGCTGGACGCAGAAGAACAGAACAATATCACGGTCTATCACAAAAACATTGGCTCGGTGGTGAACATAACGTCAAAGGCAGTCACGTTCGACTTTTTTTATGGGTTGGTGCCTGAGGAAGGGCAGGGATCGGGCTTCATCATTGACAAAGAGGGGCACATACTGACCAACTACCATGTGATTGCGGATGCGCGTCAGATTGAGGTGACGCTGCATAACCGCAAAAAATATGGGGCGACAATTGTGGGCGTCGACCGCGCGCATGATTTAGCAGTAGTTCAGATCAAAGCGCCCGGACTCACGCCGATGGTCCTCGGGGATTCGAGCAAATTGCAGGTCGGTCAGAAAGTATACGCAATCGGCAATCCGTTTGGGCTGTCGGGCACATTGACGCGCGGCATCGTGAGTTCGATCCGACAGGTGCAGGAGCCGGATGGCATGAAGATTGAAGACGCCATCCAGACGGATGCGTCGATCAATCCTGGGAACTCCGGCGGCCCGCTGCTCAACATGCACGGCGAAGTTATCGGCATTAACACGATGATCGCTTCGAACGTTGGCCAGAGTGCAGGCATTGGTTTCGCCATCCCGATCAATACCGCCAAAGCGGTCATCAACGATCTCCTCACCTTGGGTCGGGTGCGGCGTCCCGCGCTGGGCGTAACCACGATTCCGATTGATCCTCAAATAGCGGATCAGATGGGGCTGGCGGCGGATTACGGGTTACTGATTGTGCAAGTGGTGCCGGGAGGAGCCGCGGACAATGCGGGCCTTCGCGGCGGGAGCCAGCGCGCATTTCTAGGCAACACTCCGATCGCAGTGGGCGGGGACCTGATCGTGGCCCTCGATGGGGAACAAGTGGAGGACCAACAGCAACTCGCGCAGATCATGAACAACCACCGCGCTGGCGATACGGTCCGCATCACCATCTACCGTGGGAAGAAAAAGCTGCAGGTGAGTGTGGTGCTGGGTGAGGCGAGGCAGGAGGTGTAAAATGCTGCATTCAGCCAGTGCAAAACTTCAGCTGGCCTTCCCCTTCTAGGCGGCGGTCTGTTCAAAAAAATCTTCGATTTCATTTACTTCTTTGTCGCTTAGGTGGAATTCTCCCGCACGCATCACGCCATCGGCTTGTCGAGCATTTCTTGCCCCCACAATCGCTCCGGTTACGGCGGGATTTCGCAGCGTCCAGGCAATCGAGACTTCGCCCGGCGAACGGCCATGACGTTTTCCGATCTCGCGCAGTTGCTCGACCAGCGCAAGGTTACGTGACAGCTTCGGCTCTCTGAACTCAGGATCGGTACTGCGCCAATCATCCTTCGGAAGCCTGGCCGCACGCTCACGCGTCATCGCGCCGGTCAAAAGCCCCGAAGCCATGGGCGAATACACGATCACGCCGATGTCCTCGCGCTGGCAGTATGGAAGAATGTCTTCCTCAATCCCTCGATTTATCAGTGAATAGGGGGGCTGCAGAGAGGTGATGGGCTCGATGCTCTGCGCGCGGCGCATTTGCTTGACGTCGAAATTCGACACGCCGATCCAGCGTACCTTGCCCTGCCGCCGCAACGCGGCAAGAATGGACCACCCTTCTTCGAGGTCGGGAGACTCAGGATCTTCCGGCGGCCAGTGAATCTGGTACAGGTCTATGGTTTCCAGGCCGAGGCGCCGCAAGCTGTCTTCGACTTCGCGGCTAATCGAATCCGCGTGCAGGTTCTTCTGAACGTTTCCTTGTGCGTCCCAGCGCAAGCCGCATTTGGTAAAAACGTAGGGTTTCGCGCCCGGCCACTCTTTCAGCGCGCGGGCAACGACTTCTTCGGAATGCCCCAACCCGTAAACCGCGGCAGTGTCGATCCAGTTGACGCCCAATTCAAGCGAGCGGTGAATGGCGGCTATGGAATCATTGTCATTCTGCGTGCCCCAGGCGAACTGCCAGCCACCGCCGCCGAGGGCCCAGGCTCCGAAACCCACCGGGGTGATATTCAAATCGGACTTGCCAAGCTGCCGGGTTTCCATTTCAATCTCCTAGGTCGTGGTTCGCAGGATTCTTAGTCTACCGCAAATGGTTCCACCAGCATGAACGTCGATTCCGTTCGAGGCTATTGTCTTTCCTTTCCGCAGGCAAGAGAAAACTTGCAATGGGGTGAGACGGTCTGCTTCAAAGTTGCCGGCAAGATTTTTGCCACGTTGAGCTTAAACTCGGTTCCGCAGAGCCTGTGCTTTAAGTGCACGCCAGAGAAGTTCGCGGAATTGTGTGAGCGAGAAGGAATTCGTCCAGCACCGTACGTGGGCCGCTACAAATGGGTTTTGCTGGAGCGGTTGGATGTGCTGTTTGATGAGGAGTTGAAGGCCTTGATTCGTCAGTCGTATGAGATGGTGGCAGGGAAGGGCAAAGCGAAAGCGAAGGCGAAGGCCAAACGTCATAAAATGAAAACACAAAAGCCAGCAGGGAAAAGAGCGGGTGGACTACACAGCTGATCGCTGAAAATCGATCGCTAAGTGCTCCAACCAAATTTGACTCCCACTCGCTGGCTACGCTAGCCTCAGAAGTCCGCCCACAATTTTTTTCCATGCGATTCAAGCGCAAGCGATTAATCATGCTGCTGCTGGCCGTGCTGGTGGCCGTGGCCGCTCCTACGATGGCGTCGACGCAACCCGTCCATGCGCCGCATGCCATTGTGGTCAGCGTTCAAGAATTGAGTTCGCACACCGGGGTGGAAATCATGAAAGCCGGCGGGAACGCCATCGATGCCGCCGTGGCCACGGGTTTTGCCTTGGCCGTGGTCCATCCGCAGGCAGGAAACCTGGGCGGCGGCGGCTTCATGCTCATCCGTATGGCGGATGGACGGGTGCATTTCGTCGACTATCGCGAAAAGGCTCCGACGGCGGCCACGGCGAATATGTACCTTGACGCTCAAGGCAATGTGGTCGAGCACGCCAGCGTGGTTGGCTATAAATCGATCGGCGTGCCGGGTTCGGTTGCGGGCATGGTTTACGCAGAGAAAGAATTCGGCAAGCTGACCCTTGGTCAAGTCATAGCTCCGGCCGTCAAGCTGGCGCGAGATGGTTATCCGCTCGCCTGGCAGGACGCCCAGGATCTGCGCGACCAAGATTTGGCAAAGTTTCCCGAGTCGCGGCGTATCTTCCAGCGCAATGGAAATTACTACAAGCAGGGAGAAGTTTTTCGCCAACCCGAGCTGGCGCGTACGCTGGAACGGATTGCGAACAATCCGGATGACTTTTATCACGGTGCGATGGCGCGTGAACTGGCAGCATCGATCCAAAAAGGTGGGGGCCTGATCACCGCCGATGACCTCGCTCACTATGAAGTGAAAGAACGCGAGCCGATACGCGGGACCTATCGTGGCGATGAAATCATCAGCGCGCCGCCTCCGTCGTCCGGCGGGATTGCACTGGTGGAGATACTGAATATTCTGGAAGGCTACGACTTGGCCAAGGCTGGGGATCGGTCTGCGGCGTCGATCCATCTGACGGTTGAGGCCTTCCGGCGGGCGTTCTATGATCGAGCCGAGTTTTTAGGCGATCCGGATTTTTCCAAGATTCCTGTGGCGCAGCTCATCGATAAGAAGTATGGTGCGGCATGGCGAGAGTCGATTGATCCAACACGCGCCAGCATCAGCAAAGATCTGAAGCGGCCCGCGATCTTCAGCGAGCTTGAACAATACGCTGCAGGGCATCCGCAGCCTCTGGTCGTACGTGAACCTGAACACACCACGCACTATTCCGTAGTGGATTGGAGCGGAAACGCGGTTGCGGTGACAACGACATTGAATGACGAGTTCGGCTCGCGGGTTACCGCGGAGGGCTTAGGTTTTCTGCTGAATGATGAGATGGATGACTTCGCGGTGAAGCAAGGCGTTGCTAATCTCTACGGGCTGATTCAAGGGCCGGCTAACGCGATCGGACCGGGCAAGCGGCCGCTTTCTGCAATGACGCCGACCATCGTGCTGAAAGACGGAAAACTGTATCTGGTGCTGGGCTCGCCGGGCGGGGCGCGGATTATTACTACAGTGGCGAACATTTTGATGGGCGTTGTGGACTACGGTATGAACATTCAGGAGTCGGTGAACGCACCGCGCTTTCACAATCAATGGATGCCCGATGTGGTGAATGTTGAGCGATGGTTTTTTCCTGACGCAGTGAGGTTGCTTGATCAAATGGGGCATAAAGTCGAGACCGGCGAAACCGTGGCGGGCGACTGGATCCCCTATTGGAGCGACGGAGAATGTATCGCAATCGATCAGAAAACTGGCGAGCGTTTGGGAGCGAGCGACGTCAGGAATAATGGAAAGGCAGTAGGTTACTGATGCTGAAAGCAATATCGACGTTAGTCTATGTAAAGGAGCGGCTGCATCCCGGGCTGCTGGACGGGTTGGTCCGCGGCGGAGCACAGGCAGTTGAAATTTTTGCCGCGCGGCAACATCTGGATTATGCCAACCGCAAGCAGCACGTGCGAGAGATCGCGGACTGGTTTCGCACTAGTGGAGTCGTTCTGAACTCGGTTCATGCGCCGCTCTACGCGGACTATGAGTGGGGACGTGCCGGGGCGCCGCAAATGAATGTAGCTTCGACGGACCGGGCGAGCCGGATTGAAGCCATGGATGAAATTAAACGCGCGCTCGAAGTGGCGGAGCACATTCCCTTCCGCTTTCTGGTGCAGCACATCGGCACGACGGGCGAGTCATTCGACGACCGCAAATTCGAAGCTGCGATGACCTCGGTCGAGCACCTGCGTGCCTTCGCTAAGCCTCTCGGAGTGCGGGTTCTGCTGGAGAATATTCCCAACGAGTTGTCCACACCGGAGCGGTTGGTAGAGTTCATCCGCGCCGCCCACTTCGATGATGTGGGAGTGTGCTTTGACTTCGGTCATGCGCACATCATGAGCGCGGTGCCGGAGGCGTTCGAGACCGTCAAGAGTTACATCCACTCCACTCATGTTCACGACAACGCCAAAGCTGAGGACTCGCATCTTTGGCCGGGTAGCGGATCGATCGATTGGAATCAGGCCATGGAGCTGCTCCGGTCGGCGCCGCACACGCCGCCATTGTTGCTGGAGGTCGAAGGCGACGAGAAGATCAACCCGGTCGAAAAGATGCGCGAAACATTCGAAAAGCTGGAAATCGTGTAGCGCCGCCGTCCCGGCAAGATGCCGGCACTTACAAAAAAACCTATGTCATTCCCTGTAACTACGATCATCGATATCGGCAAGCACGAGGGCCAGAGCGTCACCATCCGCGGCTGGCTCTATAACCTGCGTGAGAGTGGAAAGCTGCTGTTTCCGCAGCTTCGGGATGGTTCCGGAGTTATTCAAGGCATCGTGCCCAAGAATGCAGTCCCGCCCGAGGTTTTTGAAGCAGTAAAGGGTCTGACGCAGGAATCGAGCGTGATTGTCGAAGGCAAAGTGCGCGCCGACAAGCGCGCCCCTGGCGGCTATGAGTTGGACATCTCGAATGTGCAAGTCATTCAACGCGTTGCTGAGAATGATCCGTATCCCATTTCGCTGAAAGAGCATGGCGTCGATTTTCTTATGGAGCACCGCCATTTGTGGGTGCGAACGCCAAGGCAGGCTGCGATTCTGCGAGTGCGCGCCGAGATCATCAAAGCTGCCCGCGATTTTTTCGATGAGCGGGGATTCACCTTGACCGATCCGCCGATCCTGACTCCGGCTGCGTGTGAAGGTACCACCACGCTCTTTCCTGTCGACTACTTCGATGAGCAGGCTTATCTCACGCAGTCGGGACAGCTTTACATCGAAGCTACTGCGATGGCGCTGGGCAAGGTGTATTCTTTCGGGCCTACGTTCCGCGCTGAGAAGAGCAAAACTCGTCGCCATTTGACCGAGTTCTGGATGGTCGAGCCAGAGGTAGCTTATGCGCAGCTCGAGGACATCATGCAGCTGGCCGAGGGGCTGCTCATCTTCTTGGTGAAGCGTTGCCTGGAACGCCGACGTCCCGATCTGCAGACCATTGGCCGCGATGTCTCGAAGTTGGAGAAAATCGAAGCTCCGTTTCCGCGGATCACATATGACGAAGCGGTAAAGATGTTGCAGGAAGCGCACGCCAAGGGCGCTCTCGAAAACAATTTCGAGTGGGGCGGAGATTTGGGTTCGCCCGACGAAACTTACATCT
>Ga0210409_10000398_pt1 | contig 74831 bp, 76 predicted proteins | sample IncBWH17MmetaG_FD_161649 | JGI IMG/M metagenome (GOLD analysis project Ga0210409, IMG submission 161649) | Forest soil microbial communities from Barre Woods Harvard Forest LTER site, Petersham, Massachusetts, United States - Inc-BW-H-17-M | ecosystem: Environmental > Terrestrial > Soil >... | reverse complement strand
GTGCTGCATAGCTATGTACGGACGGGATAACCGCTGAAAGCATCTAAGCGGGAAACCCACCTCAAAACGAGAATTCCCTTGAGAACCGTGGAAGACGACCACGTTGATAGGCCGGGTGTGGAAGTGCGGCAACGCATGTAGCTTACCGGTACTAATCGTTCGATTGGCTTGATTGCTCTCATTTTCAGTGTCCATAGACACGCGAATGGTGAGTAGCGAATAGCGAATGGAAGGCAGTTCTTTCTATTCGCTACTCCCTACTCACTATTCGCCAAACAGCTTGCTTCGTATCCTTGTCCTTCGCCGGCCTGGTGGTTCTAGCGAGGAGCTTGAACCCGATCCCATCCCGAACTCGGCCGTTAAACTCCTCAGCGCCAATGGTACTATGGCTTAAGCCCTGGGAGAGTAGGTCGCTGCCAGGCCTGCCAAGGACAAGCAATTCCTCTTTACCCGTCACGTTCAAGCAACACGCCGCTTTCCGGCAACGGAAGGCGGCGTTTTGCATTTTTGCCTTTGTTTTAGTCGTCAGTTTGTCGTCGGACCGCCGCGATTTGACGCCATGATGGGGCGATATGGGGTGACAGATACGGGTTCATTGCCCGTTCAGTTCAAGCGCCGTACTCAACCGGAACTCGAATAGTCCATCAGCCCGAGGAGCCTTCCATGCGTGAGTTCGTCCGTCCCGCCGCCGCCGTCTTGAGCGCAGCATGCCTCGCGGCTTGCCTGACCGTCATGTCGACCGGGGTTGCATTGGCGCAGGCCAAATCCGAGTCGCCTCAACAGGGCGCAGCCGTGCAGTCACCGCCCTTCAAACAGGTCGCCCTGACCGACAAACAGATCGAGGGTGTGATCGCCGCAGCCAAGGACATGGATGCAATCACCGAAAAGCTGCCGGAAAACGCCAAGCCGGATCCCAAGGTCATCGCGCAGCTCGAGGCCGTGGCCAAGAAATACGGCTTTGCCAGCTACGATGACTACAACAACGTGATCGACAACATCAGCATCGTGCTCGCCGGCTTCGATCCCGTGTCGAAGAAATATGTCGGCACCGAAGCCGTCATCAAGGCACAGATCGCCCAGGTCCAGGCCGACAAGAAGATGTCGCCGAAGGACAAGAAGGACGTGCTCGCCGAACTCAACCAGGCGTTGAAGGCGCCGGAGCCGCCGATCGAGAACAAGGGCAACATCGATCTGGTCGCGAAATATTACGACAAGCTCGCTGCCATCATGGGCGACGACCAGAATTAACCGAGAGACGGACGCAAGCGGCGAATTAATCCAGTCTGCTTCCACACAGAAGCTGTCATCACCGGGCCTCGTCCCGGTGATCCACGTCTTCTTTCGCTTTTTCGTGAGATAAAGACGTGGATGGCCGGGTCAAGCCCGGCCATGACGGAATGAGAGACCTGTGTCCGCGCGGGAGATTGCTCGCAATGGCGCGCTTTCGGCTCCTGGCCTCACGTGCGCGTGCGCATGCGCATCATGAAGCTGTCAAAGCTCAGCTCCGCCACCTGCATCCACATCAGCGAATCCGTGCGATAGGCCAACAGGCTTGAATACATCTTGGCGAAATGCGGATTGGTCCTGGAGAGATCCGCATAGATCTCGGTGGCGGCGGCGTAACACGATTCCAGAACTTCCTGCGGGAACGGGCGCAGGATCGCGCCTGCGACCATCAGGCGTTTGAGCGCGGGCGGATTGACGTAATCGTATTTGCCGGTGACCCAGGTGAAAACGTCCTCCGAAGCTGCGGTGATCGCCGCCTGATAGGCCTTCGGCAAGGCGTTCCAGCGCGCCAAGTTGATGACGTTGTGGCCCTGGCCAGTACCTTCCCACCAGCCCGGGTAGTAATAGTATTTGGCGACCTTGGCGAAGCCGAGCTTCTCGTCGTCATAGGGGCCGACCCATTCGGCGGCGTCGATCGTGCCTTTCTCCAGCGCCGGATAGATATCGCCGCCGGCGATTTGCTGCGGCACGCCGCCGACCTTGGCGATGATGGTTCCGGCGAAGCCGCCGACGCGGAATTTCAGTCCCTGAAAATCCGCGATCGTCTTGATCTCTTTCCGGAACCAGCCGCCCATCTGGGCACCGGTGCTGCCAGTGGGAATGCCGAGGCAATTGTGCTCCTTGAGGAGGTCATTGAGCAGATCCTGCCCGCCACCCCACGTCAACCATGAGATGTGCTGTCGCGTGTTGAGACCGAACGGCAGCGACGTGCCGAACGTGAAAGCGGGGTTCTTGCCCCAGTAATAATAAAGCGCAGTATTGCCCATCTCGATCGTGCCGTTCGACACCGCGTCGAGCACCTGCAGGCCCGGCACGATTTCTCCTGCGGCGAAGGGCTGGATCTGGAATTTGTTGTCGGTGATTTCGGCAACGCGCTTGCAGAAGAATTCGCAGCCGCCATAGAGCGTATCCAGTGATTTCGGCCAGCTCGCCGCAAGGCGCCACCTCATCTCGGGCATCGATTGCGCGATTGCAGGCGCAGCCACGGTGCTCGCGGCGAGACCGACGCCGCCCGCCTTGAGAAATTCACGACGTTTCATACGTTTCCCCTCCATTTGGGCCGATTGCTCGACGAGGGACAACGATCTTGACTGTCGCTTTTTGTTTCGCCGACGGCGGACGTTGATTGATACCGGTTGTGCTCCGGCCTCGTGGCCAGCATGACCAATCGATCGGCGCGAATCAAGGGCGCGCGAGCGTTACGCAGTTGCGAGAAGGGCGGGCTCCGTCAGCGCGCCGCGCCGAACCTTGTTTCCATCGCCCGCCTGGTCCGCACCGTCTCGTTATCCATGTCGATCTCGACATCGCTCCAGCGCACGAGCGCACCATGCGCGACGTCCTGTCTCAGCTTCAGTCGGTGCGCAAGCCCGATCGGCAATGCGCCGGCCTTGAGGCTTGCTGTTGCCGGCATCAACTTGCCCCACACCGTATAGCCGCCTTCGCCGTCGAGCATCTCGCCGGCGCGCAAGTCCCGCTTGGCCACCGCCGCCACGTCGCCGCGAAAGCCGCAGGCCTGTCCGGTCGGCTCATTGCGCAGCGCCGCCGACAGGATCGAGATGTTCAGCTCCAATCCGATCAGATGATACGGCTTGTACATTGCCGCATAACGTCCGCTCGAATCGGTTTTCAGGCCATATTGCCTGAAGCAATCGGCGGCATAGTCGTTCGGGGCCTCGAGCACGACATAAACGCCCCATCGCAGGTCGCGGAAAACCGGACGCCCGTCGCGCTCCAGCGACGACACCACCTCCACCAGGCCGGTTTTTTCCAGCACTCCGCCCGCCGCGCGCGGCCGCAACACATGCGGCAGATCGTCGACCCCGCAAGGTGGAAACGCGAGCCCCCCGGACGGCACGTCCAGCCCCGTCGCATTGGCGATGGCCGCCATTTCGATGGCCGATTTGGTGCCGTCGAGAAACGAGTTGAACATTTGCGGGTTCATGCCGGCCGATTGCGCCTCGTCCGCCGACAGCCCGTAATGGCTCCATACTCCGGCCGGCGTGACGTCGTGATAGGCCGGAAGGTACTTTGTCCCCTTGCCGGCGGCGACGACATGGAAGCCGGTGGCGCGGGCCCAGTCGACCATTTCGGCGGTGAGTGCCGGCTGATCGCCATAGGCGAGCGAATAGACCACGCCCGCCTTGCGCGCCTCCTCCGCCAAAAGAGGTCCGGCCAGCACGTCGGCCTCGACATTGACCATCACGACGTGCTTGCCCGCGGCAATCGCCGCGCGGGCATGCCTGATGCCAACAGCAGGATTGCCGGTCGCCTCCACGATCACCTCGACCTCGCCCGCGGCCGCTTTCGAACCGTCAGCGGTGAAGGTCGTTGCCGCGATCCGTTCCGCCTCCCACCCGACGGTGCGGCAGGCCTCGCGTGCGCGCTCCGGATCGAGATCGACGATCACAGGCACTTCCAGCCCCACCGTGTGCGGCACCTGCGACAGGAACATCGAGCCGAATTTGCCGGCACCGATCAGCGCGACGCGCACAGGCTTTCCGGCGGCGGCGCGGGTCTGCAGGAGACGAAAGAGATTCATGATGAGGAGTCCGCTTGAGAGGGTTCGATTAGCCTTGCCGCAGGCCCGGTGAGATCACCTCTCCCCGGCGGGGAGAGGTCGCCGCGTAGCGGCGGGTGAGGGGCCTGATCTATCGACCGTGTAACCCCTCACCCGGATTGCATCTTAACGATGCAATCCGACCTCTCCCATTGGGAGAGGTGAAGGCACCGCCGGCACGCCTACTCCGCCGCCTGGCGCTGGGCGCGGGCAAGCCGGAGCAGGGCGTCATCCTCCACGGTCTTTATCGGGGTAAAATCGCGATGGGCGATGTATTCCGGCCGCGTGGGGGTGCGGATGTAATTCGAGACGGCGTTCAGTGTCAGATAGACGATCTTGCGTGGGAACGGCGTGATGTTGCCGGCAGAGCCGTGCACCAGATTGCCATGGAACATCAACAGACCGCCTCCCTTGCCGGTCGGTGCGACGATGCCGCCTTCCTTGACCAGCCGCGTCACGGTTGCTTCATCCAGCGTCCACAGCGGATAGGACGTCGTCTCGAGGTCGTGGGAAGCCTTGAGGTCGCCGGCGTGCTGGCTTTTCGGCACCAGCATCAAGGGACCGTTGATCGGCATGACTTCGTCGAGAAAAATGGCGATGTTCATCGCGCGCGGCTGCGGCATGCCGTCGTCGCGCTTCCAGGTGCCGTAATCCTGATGCCACTGCCAGACATCGCCGGTGAAGGCCGACTTCGCGTTGATCTTGAACTGGTGCATGTAGACCTTCTCGCCGAAGATCTGTTCGACCGGCTCGATCATGCGCGGATGCGCGCCGAGGATGCGGAAGGCTTCGTTGTAGAGATGGGCGGCAAACGCCGTTCGCGGCGCGCCGCTCTTCTCCCGCCATACCTCCGGCCGCGGGGTGTCGTAGATGTTTACAGCTTCGTGCGTGAGCAGGGCGACCTCTTCGGGGTTGAAGAGTTCGGGAAGAAACAGCCAGCCTTCGCGGTTGAAATCGTCGATCTGCTGTGCCGTCAGTTTCATGGCGGTTCCTCCTGGCGTTTTCGGGGCAAAAACCCCTCTCGTTGTTGATCCGAGGATAGCACTTCGACAAAGGGTTTACCAAGCGCGCCGGGCACTTCCGGGGGCTTGCGCCGTCACGTGCGGGTGTGCGACGCGAGCCCGGGCGGCCGCGGCAAGGCATGTGGTTTGCGACCCGCAAGTTCCCCCGGAATCCGGGTGGATCGCAACTATTTCCAAGCCTAGATTTCGCACCAGGCGTTCAAATTCACAGCATGGGGCGATAGAGTTGGAGCCAGCCATGAGCGATTACAGTTTTGCAATCTTCGATACGGCGATCGGCGCTTGCGCCATCGTATGGAGTGCACGCGGTATCAACGGGGTGCAGCTGCCGATGGGAAACGAGGAAAAGACCCGGTCTCGCATTGTCCAGCGCTATGGCGAAATCGCAGAAGCGCCGCCACCGGCGGCAGTGCAGCACGCGATCGATGGCATGGTCGAACTGCTCGAGGGCAAACCGAACGACCTCAGGGACATCGCGCTCGATCTCGAGGGCGTTCCGGAATTCAACCGTGGCGTCTATGACATCGCCCGCACCATTCCGCCCGGCAGGACGATGACCTATGGCGACATTGCCAGGCGGCTTGGCGGCCTCGAGCTGTCACGCGATGTCGGCCAGGCGCTCGGGCGCAACCCGTGTCCGATCGTGGTGCCATGTCATCGCGTGCTCGCCGCCGGCGACAAACCCGGCGGGTTTTCTGCCAATGGCGGCGTCGCGACAAAATTGAAGATGCTCGCAATCGAAGGTGCGATGGTCAATCACACGCCGAGTTTGTTTGATTGAAGGTGGCGTAGGGGGCACGCTTCGCTTTGCCCACCCTACGAAGCGTCAAGCTACGAAGCGTCAAGCCGCCACGCACAAAAATCCATCGCCCTTACGGCGGATCTTGCCGCTCGAGGGCGAGGGAAAATGCGCCGTGCAGCACAACGTGTCGGTGTCGCAATATCGCTCGAGAAAATTGCGTCGCGTCACCGCGGCCTGGGCCTGATCGACATCGAATTTTGCTGAAATTTGCGGGTAGCGCGTCTGAAGCGGCGAATGCATCAAGTCGCCGGAAAAAACTGCGTCATCCCTGCCGCGGCCGAGTGTGAACGCAACATGCCCGGGCGTATGACCCGGCGTCGGCAGGATACGAACATGATCGCCGATCTCGTAGTCGGCGCGGACGATCTCGGCCTGCCTGGCCTCGACCACTGGCAGGACGCTGTCGACGATAGGCGGCACTGGCGAATTGGCGTTCTGCTCGGCCCAATAATCGAATTCGGTCCTGCCGAAAATGTAGCGCGCGTTCGGAAACGTCGGCACCCATCGTCCGGCCTCGAGCCGCGTATTCCATCCGACGTGGTCGACGTGCAGATGTGTGCACATGACGAAGTCGATGTCTTCCACCGAAAACCCTGCGCTGGCCAATGCGCGCATATAGGTCTCATCGGTCTTCATGTTCCATTTCGGCCGCAACGGCCGTGGCTTGTCGTTACCGATGCAGCTGTCGATCAGGATGGTGTGGTGCGGTGTCTTCACCACGTAGGACTGAAAGCACAGGATCAGGATGTCCTCGGCATCGAGCGCGCCGGCCTGGCGCATCCATGGTCTGTTCTCGGCGAGCAGGTCAGCCGTCAGTGCGGGAAACAGATCGAGCGCCGGCAGGAAGGTCGTTTCCTGCTCGATGATGCGATGGATGGTGAGATCGCCGACGGCGAGCTTGAGGCTCATGGCTTGCTTTCGTTCTCAGGCGGGCGGGGGGACGGATATCTTCACCGAAGGCCGGCTCAGCATCCTCTGGTAGAATGCGTCGAGATTAGGATAGGCCTTGCGCCATCCGCAATCGGCAAAGCGGAAATCGGCATAGCCCAGCACGCAAGTGAGCGCGATCTGCACGATATCGAGGGGACGCGATAACACTTCGGCATGCTTGTCGAAGCGGGCCATGCCGCTCCAGGCGCGGTTCCAGTGATCGTCGTGCCATGCCTGCCACTGCGATCCTTGCGGCCGCACCATTTTCTCGTAACGGCACAGCAGCATGGAATCGAGCATGCCCTGCAGCAGGGAATGGTCGCTCTTGACCTTCCACCTGTTGGGGCCGGAGGGGGGGATCAGCTTGCCGCCGCCGGCAAGCTCGTCGAGATATTCGACAATGACGTAGGAATCCAGAACGACGTCGCCATTTTCCAGGATCAGCGCCGGCAGCTTCTTCAGCGGCGTGATGCGCGAATATTCATCGTTGGGCTGGCCGGGCACCACCGTCGTTGCCACGAATTCGATTTTGTCGATCAAGCCGAGTTCGATCGCGGCAATGCGCACCTTGCGGGCGAATGGCGAGGCCGGGGAGAAGGTGAGTTTCATGTGGGTTAGTCCTATCGGGACGGCGATTAGAACAATGTCATTCCGGGGCGATGCGTGAGCATCGAACTCTGATGTGCGCTTGCACATCAGAGAATCTCGAGATGCCGGGTCTGGTGCTTGCGCACCATCCCGGAATGACGACGGAGGTTGCGGTTCGGCGCCTTCGCCTCACGCCGCAATCACTTTTTGCCGCTGCTCGCCTAAGCCCTCGATCCCGAGCGAGACGACGTCGCCGACATTGAGGAATTTCGGCGGCTTCATCCCCGCGCCCACGCCGGGCGGCGTGCCGGTCGCGATAACGTCACCCGGCATCAGCGTCATCAGTTCGGAAAGATATGAGACGATTTTCTTGACGCCGAAGATCATGGTCGCGGTCGATCCGGTCTGGCAACGCTTGCCATTGACGTCGAGCCACATCGGCAGTTTCTGAACGTCGGCAATCTCGTCTTTGGTCACGAGCCACGGACCGAGCGGCCCGAACGTGTCGTGCGACTTGCCCTTGGTCCACTGCCCAAGCCGTTCGAGCTGGAAAAAACGCTCGGAGACGTCGTTACAGATGCTGTAGCCGGCCACATAATTGAGGGCGTCGGCCTCGGAGACGTATTTGGCGCGCGTCCCGATGACGATCGCAAGCTCGACTTCCCAATCGAGCTTGGTCGAACCGCGCGGCTTCTCGATCGAATCATTGGGCCCGCAAAGGCTGTTGTTGGCCTTCATGAAGACGATCGGTTCGCTCGGCAAAGCCATGCCGACCTCTGCCGCGTGATCCGAATAGTTGAGCCCGATGGCGATGAATTTGGGCGAGCCGCCCACCGGCGAGCCGATCCGCGGATTGCCGGCTACGGCCGGAAGCTGGGAGGCGTCGAGGCCGGCGATTTTGGCGAGCGAAGCCGGCGAAAAGGCATCTGCGGCGAAGTCCTGTAAATGCGCCGAAAGATCGCGAAGTTGACCCGATTTTTCCATCAGGCCGGGCTTCTCCTTGCCGATTTCCCCGTAACGAACAAGCCTCATTTCCGATCACTCCCTAATTCGCCGCACTAGCGCGTTTCAAGTTGCTTGGAATGCTTCATGGAACAGCGCGCGGCTAAATTCAACTGCTTAACGGCCCTGCGCAAGGCTGCCCCTCGCGGCCGGGGCAGCCGCACGCGGTCAATCCAGCGGAAAACTCCGATTTCCTGATCGGCTCCAGATCATGATGCGATTGAGTGGAATCGCATCATGATCTCATCTCTTTGTTTGAGCATGATCTTTTCGGAAAACCGGTTTCCACTTTTCCGGATCATGCTCTAGTTGCCGGCAACGATGAATTTGAAGGCATCTCGATCGCGCTTGATGTGGCCGCCATCGAAATGCCCGCCGATCACCAGGACCGGCTGATCGGCGAGGCGGGAGAACAGATCGCGCCGGGTCGCGGTGGATTGAGCCGGGTTCGAATCTGCGGTCGACGACCAGTCGAGATGCGCCATCTGGCAGGGATGATGGGCGACGTCGCCAGTCAGCAAGCCTTCTTCGCCGTCACAGCGGATCTTCACGCTCATGTGCCCCGGGCTGTGGCCTGGCGTCGGGATCAAGGTCATTTCATCGCAAATCCTGGCGTCGCTTGCGACCAGATCGGCCTTTCCGGCATCCATGATCGGCTTCACGGAGTCGTGAAAAATCGCGGCCTTGTCGGGTTCCGCGCTGTGGTCGCGCCAATATTCGTACTCGATCCTGCCGAACAGATATCGCGCCTTTTCAAAGGTCGGCACCCATCGGCCACGTTCCAGACGCGTATTCCAGCCGACATGGTCGACATGAAGGTGGGTGCAGAGCACGGTATCGATGCTGTCGGGCGGAAAGCCGGCCTTTGCCATGATTTCGAGGAAAGGCGTGTTCCGCATGTTCCAGGTTGGCACGTTGCGGCCTTCCTTGCCGTTGCCAAGGCCGGTGTCGACCACGATCCGGCGCGAGGGCGTCTCGACGACGAGCGTGTGGATCGACATCTTCAGGCGGCCTTCCTCGGTCGCGAAACGGGGGACGAGCCAGGGCAGTTTCTGCACTTCTTCCTTGCTGGCCTGGGGGAGGATGAATCGCGTGCTGCCGACCGTCTCCAGTTCGACAATCTTGGTGATCTTCACCGCTCCGACATTCCAGTGCATTCGACATCTCTCAAACGTTGCGGCCCGGTGAGGCTCTTAACGGCTCGGACGATCAGCCTTCGGCCGACCCGGCCGATCAAAACTCCTGGCTTCTGCAGGATGCTGGTTTCCTCATGCGCGCGCAACGGATCATCTCAAGGCTCTCGCGCGTTGAGAAAAATCAGCAAAGCCAGTGAAGGGAGAGGTGGGATGCCAGAACTCGCAATTTCCGCCGAAAAGGTCGCTTTTCTGATCGAAAAGACCCGCGAATTCGATGTCAAGGAGGGCGCGACGGACCCGGACTCCGGGTCCAACCCCACCGACGACAACATGATCGATGTTTTGGAGGATGACGGCGACGATCCGGTGGCGCGCGAGATCACCGCCTTCATCAACGCTCTGACCGAGGACGAGCAGGTCGATCTGATCGCCCTGATGCGGCTGGGCCGCGGCGATGATGGAATCGAGGAGTGGGAAGAGCTTCGGCGCGAAGCACGGGAAACGCGCGACATTGCGGCCGCACAATACCTGCTCGGCGAGCCCCTGGTCAGCGACTATCTGGCCGAAGGGCTCAGCGCATTCGGGATAGACTGGGCCGCCGCCGCGCCCAAGTGACCGGCAAAGGCGAAGTGCTCAAAGCGTGCCCGGGAATGCGCCGCCGTCGAGCAGGATGTTCTGCCCGGTGATGAAACCCGCCTTGGCGCCGCACAGAAACGCGCAGGCGTAGCCGAATTCCTCCGGCTCGCCGAAGCGGCCTGCGGGATTGAGTTTGGCGCGTTCAGCCAGCATCGCATCCACCGTGATGCCGCGCTTTTCGGCCTCCGCCTTGGCAACCGCGCTGCGCAGGCGATCGGTATTGAACGGGCCCGGCAGCAGCGCATTGATGGTGACATTGTTGATCACGGTTTTGCGCGACAGGCCCGCGATAAAGCCGGTGAGGCCGGCGCGGGCGCCGTTGGACAAGCCCAAAACCTCGATCGGAGCCTTCACCGCGGCAGAGGTGATGTTGACGATGCGGCCGAACTTGCGTGCCATCATGCCGTCTACGGTTGCCTTGATCAGTTCGATCGGGGTGAGCATGTTGGCGTCGATCGCCTTGATCCAGTCGTCGCGGGTCCAGTTGCGGAAATCGCCGGGCGGCGGACCGCCTGCATTGTTGATCAGGATATCCGGATCAGGACAGGCTTTCAGCACGGCCTCACGCCCCGCAGGCGTGGTGATGTCGCCTGCTACTTCGGTGACCGTGACGCTCGCGTGAAGTTTTCGGATCTCGGCGGCCGTTTTCGCCAGCGCTTCTGCGCCGCGCGCGGTCACTGTCACATGCACGCCCTCGGCGGCGAGCGCCATGGCGCAGCCCCGTCCCAATCCTTTGCTGGATGCGCACACGATGGCGCGGCGGCCTTTGATCCCAAGATCCACTGTCTCACTCCCGTCGGTTCGGATGATTTTCTGCAAGCCGGCTGAGGCACTTTAGCCAAGCCAGACGATCCTGGTAAGAGACTGGCTGCGGACGAAATGCATATCAGAAGCGGTTTGCGGCTCAAATCCGCCGGGCTTGCTTCAGCCGATCGATATAGGCCACGACACTGGGAGGCAGGGAACTCAAACCTTTCTGTCCAGCCGCTGCCAGCGCCGGCCGCAGCAGCGAACCGGTGAGGAAAGCAGGCTGGCGGCCAGACGAGAGCTGGTCGAAACTCAACACAAAGGCGATGGCGACAAGGCTCGTGCGCACGGTGGCGAGCGCCGCACCGGCGAGGCGGTCGGCGATACCGGCATCCGGACCAATTGCGTCCTCGAGCGCCATTCGCATGAATTTGGAGAGCATGATGCCGGTGATCAGAAAAGTTCCGAACAGCACTGGCGAGCCTTGCGCCACGGTTGATCCGAGTCTGTTGCCGTCAGCCGAAAACAGCGACATCAGGAAAACCGCCGTCGGCATCGCGATCAGATAGGCAAGGATCGTCACTGCGCTGCGCAGCAATCCGGCCTTGAAGCCCGAGGCGGCGGCGGAAACCAGGGTGACGCAAACAACGATGTCGAAAAGGTTCATGGGCGAGCTTTCTCTGCTATCACTGCCGTGTCGGTCGTTGGTGAACGAAACCTGTTTGCGATCGCTAAAATCGTCTGTAACAATGCGGTCGCACACTCGCTGGAGTTGAGTTGATGTCAGGTCTATTCGACGTCAGTAAAGAAATCATTTTGATCACCGGTGCATCGCAGGGTCTGGGCCGGCAATTCGCGCGCGTGCTTTCCGCCCACGGCGCCGCACTTGCGCTCGCCGCGCGCCAGACGGCGAAGCTGAAAGATCTGGAAACAGAGATTCGCGCCAATGGTGGTCGCGCCTTGGCCGTGCAGATGGACGTGACCGACATGGCGTCGATCACAAAGGCCATCGACGCCGCGGAAGCCGCGCTTGGTCCCGTCAGCGTGCTCATCAACAATGCCGGGATCGCGATCGAAAAGATGGCGGTGGAGCAGACGGAAGACGATTGGGATTCGGTGATCAACGCCAATCTCAAGGGCGCGTATTTCGTGGCCACCGAAATGGCGCGGCGAATGATTGCGCGCAAGCAGGAGGGCAATATCGTCAATATTGCCTCCGTGCTCGGTTTCGGCGTGATGAAGTTCCTCTCGCCCTACACGATCTCCAAGGCCGGCATCGTTCAGGCGACCAAGGCGATGGCGCTGGAACTCGCGGCCAATCGTATCCGCGTCAATGCACTGGCGCCCGGCTACATCGATACCGAGATCAACCACGATTTCTGGTCGACGCCCGGCGGCGAGAAATTGACGAAGCGGATTCCGCAACGGCGTGTCGGCAACGAATCCGATCTCGACGGCGCCATCATGCTGCTCGCCTCCAGCGCCTCGCGCTACATGACCGGGAGCGTGATCACCGTTGACGGTGGATTCCTGCTGACGTGATTTCTCTGCGGCCGAGCGAGCCGTAACTTCGGCGCCATCTCGTTCGTATGGACCGGTATTGAGGGGGATTTTCATGCTGGACCACGCCTCGCTCGGCGTTACCGACATCGCGCGCAGTCGCCATTTCTATGATGTTGCCTTGCGGCCGCTGGGATTGGTCCGCATCGTGAATTTTCGCAATGGCAAGGGCGCCGATTACGGCGATGCACCGGGCTCGATCGGCGTGCAGTTCACGATAACGGAGGAAGCGGAGCCCGTCGTTCCATCGCGCGGGACTCATTTGTGCTTCCGCGCACCGGACCGCGCGGCGGTCGCCGCATTCCACGCAGCCGCGATCTCCGCCGGCGGGCGGGACGACGGAAAGCCCGGACCGAGAAGCTATCACTCCGCCTACTATGCCGCGTTCGTTCTCGATCCGGACGGCCATCGCATCGAGGCCGTTTGTCACGCGCCGGAGGCGCCAGCGACGGAATCCTGAGCGCGCTTTGTGCCGCCGCGCGGTGGATCAACTCGCCCTTGTCTCGGAGCGGATCATGTCGGCGGCCTTCTCGCCGATCATGATGGACGGCGCATTGGTGTTGCCGCCGATCAACGTCGGCATGATCGACGCATCGACCACGCGCAGGCCTTCGAGCCCGTGGACCTTCAACCGGGGATCGACCACCGCCAGCGGATCATTGACGCCCATCTTGCAGGTGCCGACCGGGTGATAGACCGTGTCGACATTGTCGCGCAGAACTTCACGGATCTGCTCGTCGGTCTCGACTCCAGCCGCGACGACGTCGGCTTTCTGCAGCGATTTGAGCGCGGGCGCATCGAGCAGCCGCCTGGTGGTTCGAAAGCCCGCGACCATCGTGTCGAGATCGGATTCCTCGCCGAAGAAATTCGGATCGATCGCGGGCGGAGCAAGGGGATCAGCGCTTTGCAGCCAGACGCTGCCACGGCTTTTTGGCCGAAGCAGGCAGACGTGACACGAAAAGCCGGTGCCCCAGCGCGGTTTGCGGCCGTGGTCGGCCACCAGGGCCATGCAGAAATGCAGCTGGATGTCAGGGACGTCGAGGTCGGGCCGGGTTTTGAGGAAACCGCCGCATTCGGCGACATTCGAGGTCATCGGGCCGCGCCGTTCGCGCCGGTATTGCGCGATGCCTTTGACGATCCGTGCGATTCCGCCGAAGGAAAGCCCGGTGAAATAGGGCGCATCGGACGTGAAGCCGAAAACAAAATCCGGATGGTCCTGCAGGTTCAATCCGACGCCGGGCAGATGGTGGATGGTTGAAATGCCGTGATTGGCGAGCTTTGCGCCATCGCCGACGCCTGAAAGCATCAGAAGTTGCGGGCTCTGGAAAGCGCCGGAGGAAAGGATCACTTCGCGCCGGGCGCGGATTTGCCGGATCTCCTTGCCCTGCCGGTATTCGACGCCGACCGCGCGCTTGCCTTCGAACAGGATGCGCGTGGCGTGCGCATCGGTCTCGACACGCAAATTGGGGCGCTTGTCCATGAACGGGTGAATGTAGCCGCGCGCCGCGCTCCAGCGCTCGCCGTTCAATTGCGTAACCTGGTAGGAGCCAAGCCCCTCCTGCTCCTCTGCATTGAAATCCTCGCGGATGCGGAATTGGGCCTCTCGCGCCGCCTGCAAATAGATGTCGCGCACTGGGTTGTCGGTTCGCAGGCCCGTGACATGGAGCGGGCCACCCTTGCCGTGATAAGTGCCATCGAGTTCGGAATTGTCCTCCGAGCGTTTGAAATAGGGCAGTACGTCCGCGTACGACCAGCCGGTGCTGCCGAGTGCGGCCCAATGGTCGTAGTCGGTCCTGTGGCCGCGGATATAGACCATGGCGTTGGTCGCGGATGAGCCGCCAAGCCCCTTGCCGCGCGGCTGATAGCCGATCCGCCCCTTGAGGCCCTTTTGCGGCACCGTGTGAAACGCCCAATTGTTCACCTTGCCGGCGATCTGCAAGATCATCGCGCCGGGCGTGTTCACCACCCAATTATCGTCCCTGCCGCCCGCTTCGAGCAGCGCCACGGAGGTGGCAGCATCCTCGGAAAGGCGGCTTGCGACCGCGCAACCGCCGGAGCCGCCACCCGCCACGACGAAATCAAAAGCTTCCATCCCCTTGTCCCTCCCGCGCTGGCTCGTCTTTTGCCCGGAAAGCTCGCCCCTCACGGAACTTCTGGCAAGGGAATTTGCAGCCTGGGGCGGACCGGGAGCCCCGCTATGGCATAGGCTGGGAACCGGATTTTTGCGAAAAGATCGCGCTTAAACAACGGCCTAAACCGCGGCCGGCGAGGGCGCTGAACCATCGCGCCTGGGCCCTTTTTTCCGAAAAGCGCGAGCTAGTGCGGCGAATTTGAAGTTCCTATCAGTATAGCGGCAAGTTCGTGACAGGAACTTCAAATTCGAAGCCGCACTAGAATCAACAAGTTACTAGAGCTCCTTTGATTCCGAAGTTCGCATCAGGGGTCGCCACGATAGCTTGCGAACTTCGGAATCGGAGCTCTAGTGCGGCGAATTTGAAGTTCCTATCAGTATAGCGGCAAGTTCGTGACAGGAACTTCAAATTCGAAGCCGCTACTCAAATCAACAAGTTACTAGAGCTCCTTTGATTCCGAAGTTCGCATCAGGGGTCGCCACGATAGCTTGCGAACTTCGGAATCGGAGCTCTAGCGGATTTGCTGTCACAAAATCCTCAAAAGCCGCTCTGCGGCCCTTTCCAAAGCAGGCGCGCGTTGATACATAACCCCCGCGACCCACTGGCATTTTGCCAAGGGTTGCCTTCTCAGGAAGCCTCCGGACGGAAGCGGCGCCTCAGAGCGTTGGCAGTGCTGTTCGGTTTTCGGAAGAAGGTTCAAAGGTTTATCGCGGGGTGGAGCAGCCCGGTAGCTCGTCAGGCTCATAACCTGAAGGTCATAGGTTCAAATCCTATCCCCGCAACCAAACACCCGCATTGATTTGCGGTCGAATTGGAAAAGCCGTCCCTTCGGGGACGGCTTTTTCTTTGGACCGCTCTGACGATGGGGCGATGGAACTGGCTCTTTGCGCCGCTTCCCCCCACCCGGGGCGACCTCAATGCGACATCAGCGTCGGCACGGTCATGGATTCGAGCATGCCACGCGTCACGCCGCCGAGGATTCGCTCCTGCAGGCGGGAATGGCCGTAGCCGCCCATGATGATGAGATCGATCCCCGCGTCCGCCGCCACCGACAGGATGGCTGGCTGAACATCCGAAGCATCCGCGCTCAGGCTCTCGATCCTCGGCTTGATGCCACGCCGCGCAAGATGGGTCGTCAGATTTTCCACGGACGTTTCCACCGGCATCCCGGCCTCGTTGACGCTGACGACCGTCACCGCATCGGCCTTGGCGATGAATGGCGCCGCGTCGCGCAGGGCGCGCGCCGCAAGCCGGCTGCCGTCCCAGGCGATGCCCACGTGGCGGGGGTTTAGCGGTCCCTTGTGGGTGTAGGGAATGAACAGCACCGGTCCGCCCGCCTGAAACAGCATCTCCTTCGGCACCATGTTGTCGGAAGTCGTGTAATCAGGGTCCGACTGCATCACAATGCTCAAGTCGTAAAGCCGTGCCATCGCGCCGAGCATGGTGAAGGCATCGACGGGAACGGCGGTGAACGCCTGTCGGCTGTAGGCGATGCCGGCGTTGCGCGCCTCGGACTCGAACACCTCAAGCGCGGCATTGGCTCGCGCCAGTGCGCGCTCGCGTTCGACATCGAACAAGGCGGCCACCGCTGCGGCGCCATCGACCGCAAGGCCGATATTGGTGCTTTCGAGGCCCACCGAAATGGCGTCCAGATGGGCCGAATGGTTCAGCGCCAGCGAGATCGCCGCATCGATGACCGGACGAACTGGACGTTCCGAGGGAATCTGGACGAGAAGATCTTTTAACATGGCCGCTCTCTACGCCGGTGTTGCATGGCGCCGCTGATGCGTTCGCGATTGCCATTAGACGCCGGAAAGACAAGCATGATTTGATCCACCTCAAACCTTGCTACGCAGCGACTTCGCGTCCCGATGAACTCGATCCGCGCCTCGCGCTTGTCGACATGGTGGACGATCAGATCCGCCTCGTCGTCGAAGAGCCGCTCCACGGCCTCGAGATCGCTTCGAAATGGAGATGAAGACGCGTCGCCAGGTGATCGGCTAAGAAGCGGCGGAGCAGCGCAAGATCTGTCCATTGTCGTAAATCCTCACAATGATTGTCGAAAGTCTGTTCTTTCTATCACGGCGGCTGGTGCTAGCGTAAGGCGGAGCAGGGTGCCGCGGGAACCACGATGACCATCGTCTACGGATCGGATGCTGCAGCGTTAGGAAGAGGCTGGGATGCAAGGCTCGAATTTCGGGACGCGCGGACTGGCCGTGGTGAGGATCGCGGCGTTGCCGGGCTCTGGCTTGTCGAAGCCAACGACGCCGTGATCGACACTGCACCCTGCGGTGAGCGATCGTGCGGCATCCGAGACGCCGCGCTGCGCTGCTTCGTGAGCGCGATATGACCTCTCTTGTCGCGCGCGCCTGGCGCCAAACCTTGATCCTTGCTTGCGCGGTTTTGCTGTTGGCGATCGCCCCTGGCCACGCGGAAGACCGCTCGGTTCTGCGACGAGAGATTGAAGCCATGCACGTGCGCTATCTCGATGCCTTCAATCATCGGGATGCCGCCGCCCTCGGCGCGCTCTTTGCCGAGAACGGCATTTTCGTCGACCCCGCCGGCAAGGTTGCCACGGGCCGTAGCGATATCGAGGCGATGTTCAGGCAGGGTTTCCGCGACGGCGATCTCACGCTCGAGGCGAGCGTCGACCACATCGGCACCATCGGCGATGGCGCTTGGGATGTGGGACATGGCGCGCTCAAGTCGGGCGGGGGCACCCAGCCCCTGCCGCTGCACTACGCGGCCATCTATGTGCGCCAGGGCGGTGCACTGAAGCTTCGGGTCGTGAGCGTGGGCGGTGAATAGTCATTCCGCCGCCGGCACCTCTATCGCCGAGATCGACGGCCGGCAAACGCAGCCGACAACCTTCGCCGTGGCGGGTGAGGATGGCGCGCGGCTCCTTGTCTATCGTTGGCTTCCTTCCGCGCCGCCCAAGGCCGTGGTGCAGATCGCCCACGGCCTCGCCGAGCATGCCGGACGCTATCATCGCCTCGCCACGATGCTGACGGCCAATGGCTACGCGGTCTATGCCAACGATCATCGCGGCCACGGACGAACGGCGACCGGGCCAGGCGATCAAGGTTTTTTCGCCGAGCGCGACGGCTGGAACAAATGCGTCGGCGATCTCTGGCGTCTTCACCAGCAGGTGAGCGCCGATCATCGCGGTCGCCCGGTGATCCTGATCGGCCATTCCATGGGCTCGTTTCTGGCGCAGGATTTCATCACCCGCCATGGCGCTGCACTCGCCGGGGTCGTGCTTTCCGGATCGGCCGGCCGCCGAACGCCCTGGTCGCAGTTGCGCGGCTCATCGCCCGGTTGGAGCGGCTCCGCCTCGGCGCAAGAGGCAAGAGCGGGTTGATGCGTACGATCGCCTTCGCTCCCTATAGCTGCCAGTTCCGGCCGGTACGCACGCCTTATGACTGGCTCTCCCGGGATTCTGCCGAAGTCGACAGGTATATCGCCGACCCGCTTTGCGGCTTCCTCCCCTCGGCACAGCTGTGGATCGACATGCTGGACGCGTTGGGACCGATCGCCGACCCCGAACGCCAAAGACGCATTCCAAAAGAGCTGCCGATTTATGTTCTGGCCGGAGATCGAGATCCCGTCAGCGACAATGCGAAAAGTCTGCAACAACTCGTCAATGCCTACCGGCGAGCGGGCCTCGCGCAAGTCACTTGCAAATTCTACGCCGGCGGCAGGCATAATATGTTCGATGAGACGAACCGCGCCGAGGTGGTTCGCGATCTCCTTGCCTGGATGGAACGGCTCACCGCATCCGCGAGCGCGCCATGACGACCTGGCCCCATGCCGTCTCCCCCTTTCATCCGGGCGAGCGCGCGATCCAGCAACTGCTCGGAGTGCGTGAACGCGTCGAAGACGGCGGGCGCCGCCTCATTCGCGACTTTCTTCCGGACGAGCACCGCGATTTCTACGCTCGCCTTCCGTTCCTAGTGCTGGGAACGCTCAACGCCGGAGGTTCGCCCGCGGCATCGATCGTCAGTGGCAAACCCGGTTTCGTTTCGTCGCCTCATCCGAAGGCGCTGACGATCTCCATCGATTTCCGCTCGACGATGCCGACGATCACGGGGCTCGTCAGCGGTGCCGATGTCGGCATCCTCGGGATCGACCTCTCGACGCGCCGACGCAATCGCCTCAACGGCATTGTCTCGGCAATTCGCGATGACGCGATCGAGATCGAGATCGTCCAGGCTTACGGCAATTGCCCGAAATATATTACGGTCCGCGAATGGGCGACGTCGCGGCACTCGCCGACGCCGCTCGTCAGCGAAAGCAATGCGCTCGGCAATATCGAGCAGGCGATCGTCGCGGCTGCCGACACCTTCTTCATCGCCAGCGCCTTCGGTCGCACTCGCGACAATCCGAGCCGCGGCGTCGACGCCTCCCATCGCGGCGGCGCGCCCGGATTCGTCCGCATCGACGACGCGCGCACGCTGACCGTGCCCGATTTCGTCGGCAACTTCGCCTTCAATACGCTGGGCAATCTGCTGCTCGAGCCGCGCTGCGGCTTGCTGTTCCTCGATTTTGGCAGCGGGACTACCCTCGAGATCGCCGCCGAGGCCGAAATTGTCTGGGGGGGCCTGGAGGTCGCCGCGATCGACGGTGCGCAACGGCTGCTGCGGTTTCACCTGAGCCGTGTCCGGCGCTCAGAAGGCGCGGTTCCGCTCCGCTGGACTTTCGCGGCGCCGCGTGTAGCTGACATTGACCACTAGTTTGGCTGTGGCTGCTTCTTCATCTTCATGATGAACGCCGCAATGTCCTGTGCGTCGTTGCGGCTGAGCGGCAAGTTCGGCATCGTGGCGTGCGGCATCAGCAGGAACGAGGCGATGATCTCGGACGTGATGTCCGGCCGTTCCGCAATCGATGCAAAGGAAACGATGCGGCTGGTTTTGGGCGTGGGCGCACCGATGGCGTGACATCCGACGCACCACCGCTCCGACAGGCGCTGGCCGTTTTCGATGTTCTGCGCAAGGCTCACGGCATTTCCAGCGAACAGCGCCAGCGCCGTTGCGACGCATAGGGTCAGAAAACGCATCCGGTTTCGCTCAAGACTGTCCGTGCGGTTTAGAGCATGATCCGGACCCGGAGGGCCGCGTTAGCGCAAAGTGGAAACCGGTTTCCCTTAGCTAACAAACGCAGAACGCGTTTGCGCGGAGATCATGCTCAAACAAAGGGATGAGATCACCACGCGATTCCACTCAATCGCATCATGATCTAATTCTCAAAGCGGCTCGTCATCCGCGGTCGAGGGTTGCTCCTCGACCGAGACGAAGTCGCCCCCGCCAAAATCCTCCTCCGCGGGCGGGTGAATGGGCGCTACCGACAGATAGTCGCGCACTTTCCGCACCCCCGCGACATTTTCCACCGCGACGATCGCGGCCTTGCGCGCACTCTTCTTTCTGACCACGCCACTGAGGGTTACGATTCCGTCGCTGACGGTGACGTTGAATGGGCAGGGCCGCCATGATGCTCGCCTCAAGGCGGCCATGACTTCGCTGCGAATATGATCGTCATCGGCAGACGGGCCCGCAGCGTTGTGGGCAAGGTTGGCGACGGCAGGAAGAAAGTCCTTTCGGGTCAGCATTCCGACCAATCGGTTGCCGTGCATCACCGGAACGCGCTTGATGTTGTGGGTTTCCATGATCTGCACGACCTCATCCAGCGGCGTGTCTTCGGTCACGGTGAGCGGATTCGGCGTCATGATATCGGCGACCTTGCGGCCATGCTCGCGGGCGAAATCGGTCGCCCGCCGGTCCGGACCTGCGAGGAAGGATAACCACCGGCCCCGCTTGTGCTGGGTCCCGATCTCGGCCCGCCGGATGAAGTCTCCTTGCGAAACAATGCCGATCAGCGCGCCGGTTGCATCCAACACGGGCAGGCCGCCGATATGATGCTGCAACATCAGGTGGATGGCCTCGATGATGGTTGTCTCGGCGCCAACCGTAATCACCTGCGGCGTCATGATCTGGTTGGCACGCATCTTTCGGTCTCCAGGCCGGTTGCCCAAGGGGCTTGAATTGCAGGTTAGCCGAAAAAAGCACTGAAGGCTTGATCAGGGTCAACCGACACGTCTCGCCCGATTGGCTGCGAGCGCGGCTCTTGGGCATCATTTTTCTCTTTACAGTTTTTCGGAGGCCTCGGCCTTGATCCGGGCGACAATCCCGGCGGCGATCTGCATGGTGGCGCCGATTGCCCAACTGACGGAGATCAGGATAGCGGCGCTGGCGGGGGCTGTTTCGTCCAGCACGATGCTGGAGACCGAAACGAAGGCCGCGACCGAAGCGAGGAAAGTGCCGGCCGCGCTCATCAGCATGACGGCGTCCGCCCGGGTACCAAGTCCATGACGCAGCGGCAGGCGCATGTGGTGATCGGGAGGGATCTGCGGCAGGTCGATCCCGAGATAGAACCCGGCAGCCCCGTAAAGCATCATCGCCAGCACCATGCCCGCCGAACCGATCAGGTCGATGTCGGCGCGCCCGACATGCGCGGCAACAAACAAGCCGCACGCGGCGCCGGTGAGCGCCAGCCCCGTCCGTTCAAGGATGTGCGCCGACTTGCCGATGGCGGGCTGGCTATTCCAGGGTTCCCTGCGCCTGATCATTGGACCTCGATATCAACTCAAACCGACGGACCGATGACAATATAAGCAGGATAGCGCCGCCCGTTCCTGCAGACCATCCCGAAAAAATCCGCTTGCCTCACTCTTTCTTCCGTCCCGGCACCTCCGCACCCTTGCGCCAGCGTTCGGCATCTGGCCGGCCACCACATCGACCAATTGTTGGACCGAGCCTCAGTCTGGCGTGCGCGAACTTCGGTTGCCGCCACTATTTTGATCAACTCGCCCGATTCGCAACGTTGCGGACGGGAGGGTCGTTGTTGAGCGCCAGCGGAACGCGCAACGCCAGCCGTGATGCTTTTGGCGAAATCGCAAGGCAGCCAAGGATCGAACCAAGGATCGAACGACACATTGGTGGCGCTCTCCGTGCTCGTCAGCAGCAGGGGTCGCGCGCGCACGCAGAGATTGCAGGGATGAGGCCTGCAGCGCACGCATTGTCATGATAGAGGCAAAATTCATGCGTGTTTGCGAGGGCTTACGGCGTCAGCTAGCAAAATTTTACCACGGCAATATGCAACCGCGCGACGCGAGGTTTGCTTAAGATGCGTTAACTAAATCGGAGGGATAATTGCCGTCAAAGATCTTTCGAGGGGGTTCGCTATGGCCAAGTTTGCGATCGGCGAAAGGGTTGAAAAAGCGGCCGACCATGAAGACGGTGTCGTCATCGCCGTCTTCCCGACCGAGGACGGCAAGTTTCGTTACGCCGTCGATATGGAGGGTTATGGAGCCCTCCAGTTCTTCACGGAAGAGAGGCTCGTCGTTCACGTCAATTGACGGCGTGGATTTCGTTCCGGCATTCGTGACCGTGGTTAGAGCTCCGATTCCGAAGTTCGCAAGCTGTCGCGGCGACCTCTGATGCGAACTTCGGAATCAAAGGAGCTCTGGTAGCTTATTGATTTGAGTAGCGGCTTTGAATTTCAAGTTCCTGTCACGAACTTGCCGCGATACCGACAGGAACTTCAAATTCGCCGCATTAGAGGCGGCCTTAAACGTGCTGCTTAACGCCTGGTCAGGCCGAGGCCGCTATAAAAGGCGTTCAATCAACACGCATTCGGCCATCAACGCTGGCGTCATCGAGCATCCGACCATTGCTGCGATCGGCGCCTTCTAATCCGCCAACCGACACGATAGGGTCGTTCCATCCGGCTTTCATCGTGATCCGATCCATTGCCGGCGACCGGTTTTTTCGAAACCGAACTTCGAGTTCGGCCGTATCTGTTGGCGATTTTTGAAAAATCAGACGATTGCGCAGCGATGACCACGGTCAACGGCAGCGAGAAGTTCTACGGCACCATTCCGGTGTTTCGCGGTTTCTCGCGTCTGATGGACCCCGCGCTATATGCGCCGCTGCCAGGCGACTGGAGCATCGGTGTCGCCGACATCGTCGAATCGACAAAGGCGATCGCGCAAGCGCGCTACAAGGCGGTCAACATGGCCGGAGCCTCGGTCATCGCGGCCGTCACCAACGCGCTCGAAGGGCGCGAATTTCCGTTCGTGTTCGGCGGCGATGGCGCCAGTTTTGCGGTGGCGCCGGATGATCTCGAGCGCGCCCGCGAGGCGCTGGCGGCAACAGCTGCCTGGGTCAAGGAAGATCTCGACCTCGTGATGCGGGTCGCGCTGGTGCCCGTCGCAGCGATACGGACCCAGGGCCTTGACGTCCGTGTCGCCCGCTTCGGACCCTCGCCAAATCTCTCCTATGCGATGTTTTCGGGTGGCGGGCTCGGCTGGGCCGAAGCGGCGATGAAGCGCGGGGAATTCGCCGTGGAAATGGCGTCGCCGGGCACCCAGCCCGATCTGTCCGGGCTCTCGTGCCGGTTCGAAGAAATGCCTGCCGTGCGCGGCCTCATCCTCTCCGTGCTGGTAATGCCCGCGCCTGGCGCCGATGCATCCGCCTTTCGCAGGCTGATCGAAGAGATCGTTACTCTTGTCGAGCGCAGTCCGGACTCGGGCCGGCCGGTGCCATCAGGCGGTCCCCCGCTTCGCTGGCCGCCGGCGGGATTTGAATTCGAAGCCCGCGCGCAGCGCGGAGGGTCGCTGTTGCGGCGGCGCGCCAGCGTGCTCGTGTATACGCTGTTTGCCTTTTTTCTCTTCCGCTTCGGCATCAGCGTTGGCGGCTTTGCGCCAGAAATCTATCTACGGCAGGTCGTGGAGAATTCAGATTTCCGGAAATATGACGATGGATTGCGAATGGTCCTCGATTGCACGCCAGAACTCGAGCGGAGCTTGAGCGAGCGCCTTGCCGCAGCAGCTTCGGCGGGAATTGCGAAATATGGCCTGCACCGGCAGGATGCAGCGATGATGACGTGTTTTACACCGTCGGTGATGCGCAGCGACCACGTGCACTTCATTGATGGTGCGCGGGGCGGCTATGCGTCCGCCGCGGTCGCGTTGAAAGCGGCGACGGCCTGAAGGCTGCTCCGCTTAGCGCGAAGCCCGCGTCCAGTTTTCGCCGCCACAGAACGCACCGACGCAGCCTTCCACCCTCAGCGTACCCGGACCCGTCACCGCGATGGTGCTCGCATAGGTCTTGCCGTCATCGGCGTTGTAGATGCGCCCCGACCATTTGTTCGGCCCCGCCGCGCGCATACCCGAGAACAGCGAAAGTCCGATGATGGGGCGCTTTGCCAGCGCCGGGTTCGGATTCTTGTCGTCGATCTGAGGCTTTCCGGTCGCATGGTCGATCGGCTCTTTCAACCAGATGACAACTCCGCAAATCCCCCCGCCGCATTTATTGACGCGAATCCTGGCGTCGCCGGCCTCGGTCAGCCAGACACCCTCGGGTCCGACCGTCTGGGCCGTTACGGGCGCCGCAGCGAACAACGTCGTTAGCGTCACGACGACAAGGCCGAACCTGCAAGACATGGAAACTTCCCCTCGGAAAACGCGCCTCCTTAGCAACAAATGGAATTTGTGCAATGCCGTATCTGCAGTCTGGCAACGCATTTTTGCGTTGCTGTCCTGCATTCGCTTTGGCTTGCTTGATGGAATTTTTTTCCGCGCGGGAGGCCAATGCATCTCTCGCCGGGGATCATGGCCGGCGGAACGCTCGCTGGCGCGCAGATAAGATGATGACCATAATGTTAGATGATGATCATCATATCATATGATAATCATAATGTCATATGGTTATTTAGCCATGCTCGGAATCTCCTGAGCGTGGCGCGCAAGCGCCTCACCACGGCAGGCCGCGCAGGTCGATGGTGCCCAGCAGCGGCGCCCGTCGCTTGAGGTCAAGGACAAAGGGCGACATTGCGGTGAAGCGCATCTTGCAATCCGGCTGCTCGACATCGATGTCACCACCGAACGGCTGCCAGCCGCGCGACCGATAAAATTCGAAATTGTGCGGTTCACAGAACAGAAGCGCGAACTGCGCGGCATCGTGGTCGCGCATGGTCTGGATGGCGGCGTTGAGCGAGATGCTGGCATAGCCGCGGCGTCGGCAATCGGGGCGGGTCGCGACCCCGCCGATGCCTCCGATGTGAACGCTTCGGCCGTTCCAGTTCACGTTGCGAAAGAAGATGCCGACATGGCAGGCAAGGCCACCGTCGGGCGCCTCGATCATCACGCGCAAATCGGCGTCGGCCCATCTGATATGGCCCCATGACAGTTCCCTGACGGCCTCGACGGGCCAGACTTTCTTGAATAGTCCTTCGGCCAGTGACCAGGATTCGTCGCCGTTTTGAATTTCGATCTCGATGCTCATTCAATCAGCCTCGCGCCGCATTGCTCCTGCATACGTGATGCACACCCGGCAAGTTACCGGCAGCATGTGCATTTGGCCGGCCGCGCACGTCTGCTGGCATCAAATTGCAGTGTCTAACGACGAAGGAACCTTCTATAAGGAGTGCCGTTAAATCACGTCTCCCACCATTTTCGGACATCGCCTCATGACCTTCACCCTTCCCAACCTTCCCTATGCCTATGACGCGCTGGCGCCCCATATGTCCAAGGAAACGCTGGAATATCATCACGACAAGCATCACCAGGCCTACGTGACCAATGGCAATAATCTGCTGAAGGGGACCGAATTCGAAGGCAAGTCCCTGGAGGAGATCGTCAAGGGCTCGTTCGGCAAGAATGCGCCGCTCTTTAACAATGCCGGCCAGCACTATAACCACATCCATTTCTGGAAATGGATGAAGCCCAATGGCGGCGGCACCAAACTGCCGGGCCGCCTCGAAAAGAAGATCAACGAGGACCTCGGCGGTCTCGAAAAATTCAAGGCCGATTTCACCGCCGCCGGCGCCGGCCAGTTCGGTTCGGGCTGGGCCTGGTTGTCGGTGAAGAACGGCAAGCTCGAAGTTTCCAAGACCCCCAACGGCGAGAACCCGCTGGTGCACGGCTCAACGCCAATCCTCGGCGTCGACGTCTGGGAGCACTCCTATTACATCGATTATCGCAATCGCCGCCCGGACTACCTGAAGGCGTTTGTCGATCATCTGGTGAACTGGGACTACGTCGACGAGCTGTTCTCGAAGGCCTGAACCGACCCACTGTTGAATGCAAAAGGGTGGCAGCGCTCGAGCTGCCGCCTTTTTTGCCGGCGCCACCGTTTCCCGGCAGAGACGTGCCTGCGGCAGCACCGGCGGCAGTTTCGCTCGGAAAGACGGCCGGAGCTCCGGTAGACTTTGGTAATGTTATAATGTAACACTATCAGATGCCGTCCCCTTCCCATTCCAGCGCCCACAGCCAGGATCACGGGCATCCCCACGTCCAGGGCCACACCCATGCACATAGCCACGGGCCGGCCTCGCCGCACCCGGCGCAAGCGGTATCCTGGTCAATCCTGCGCATGACGGTGATCGCCCGCCTTGCGGCCGCGGCCGGGGTCAGCGTCGCTCTCTGGGCCATTGTATGGCTCGCAATGAGGTGAGCATGGCGGCCGGACTGCAATTCCGTGATGTCACGCTCGGCTACGACCGCCATCCGGCGGTGCATCACCTCAATGGCGAGGTTGCGCCCGGCGCGCTGCTCGCCGTCGTCGGTCCCAATGGTGCGGGCAAGTCGACCCTGTTTCGCGGCATCGTCGGCATCCTCAAGCCGCTCTCGGGGAGGATCGTGACGGGCGATCTCGATTTCCGGGATATCGCCTATCTGCCGCAGACGGCGGAGATCGACCGCAGCTTTCCGATTTCGGTTTTCGATTTCGTCGGCACCGGGCTTTGGCGGCAAACCGGAGTTTTCGGCGGCATCGGCAAGGAGGCGCGCAAACGGATCGAGCTTGCATTTGCCAGCGTCGGCCTCAGCGGCTTCGAGAGCCGCACCATCGGCACGCTGTCGGGCGGACAGATGCAGCGCATGCTGTTTGCACGGGTGTTGTTGCAGGACGCCCGCGTGATCGTGCTCGATGAGCCCTTCAACGCCGTCGATGCAAAAACCTCGGCCGACCTGCTCGCATTGGTCAAACGCTGGCACGCGGAGCAGCGTACCGTGCTGGCGGCGCTGCACGACATGGAGCTCGTGCGCGCCAATTTCCCTGAAACCCTGCTGCTGGCGCGGGGAGAGGTCGCCTGGGGCCCGACCGCCGAGGTGCTGACCGCGGAAAACCTCGCGCAGGCGCGGCGGATGTGCGAAGCCTTTGACGACAGCGCCACGGCCTGCGTCGTTGAGGACGCTCCTTCGCAGGCGGCGTGATCGATGCTCTACGACACGCTGATTGCTCCCTTCGTCGAATACGAATTCATGCGCCGGGCGCTCGCCGCCGTGATCGCGCTGGCGCTCGGCGGCGCTCCGATCGGCGTGTTCCTGATGCTGCGGCGGATGAGCCTGGTCGGCGACGCGATGGCACACGCCGTCTTGCCGGGTGCGGCGATCGGCTTCCTGCTGTCTGGCCTCAACCTGTTCGCGATGACCGCCGGTGGACTGATCGCGGGCTTCACGGTAGCGATCCTGGCGGGCGTGGTGGCCCGCACCACCGATCTGAAGGAAGATGCCTCGCTCGCTACGTTCTATCTCGCTTCACTCGCGCTCGGGGTGACGATCGTTTCGATCCGGGGCACCAATATCGATCTCTTGCACGTATTGTTCGGCAATATCCTTGCGATGGATGATCCGACGCTCCTGGTCGTTGCCTTCAACGCCACCATCACGCTCATTGTTCTGGCGGTGATCTACCGACCGCTGGTGATCGAAAGCGTCGATCCCGTCTTCCTGCGCACCGTGAGCCGCGCCGGGGCGCCGGCGCATCTGGTGTTTCTCGCACTCGTCGTCGTCAATCTCGTCAACGGCTTTCAGGCGCTCGGCACGCTGCTCGCGGTAGGATTGATGATATTGCCCGCGGGCACTGCGCGGTTCTGGTCGCGCGACATCACCGGCATGATCTGCATCGCGGTGGTGAGCGCCATCATTGCGGGCTACGCCGGCCTGGTGCTGTCGTTCCAGACCAGGATTCCCTCGGGGCCGGCGATCATTCTGGTGGCGACTGCGCTTTACATCGGCTCGGTCTTGTTCGGCAATGTCCGCGGTCTGGTCAGGCAGATGTTCCCCGGCCGTCACCTTGAAGCCTGAGGGGTTCATGATTTTTGAGCTTCCAGACGCATCGTGTCACCTCTCCCCTTGTGGGAGAGGCATAGGCCGCCGGTGGCGGCCGTTCTTAAGAAAAACGCCGAAGCAACGCTTCGGCTACGTCGCGGCGTCGATGCGAAGCATCAGAGGCGCGATCCGCTTGAGGGGTTTTGCTCCTTCGATACGCCGCGACCCCTCACCCCAACCCTCTCCCATTGCAAGTCGTGGCTTGCCCGAGTTGCGCAATTTACAATGCGCAACCGGGGTAAACCCCGGTTGCGTGGGAGAGGGAGCCCACCGCCGTTGCGGGACTGCCGGAGCAATGATCCGGCGACGATTGATTGTATGTGGCCTTTGCCTGGCCTACCTGCTGCTTCCCATAGCGGCCCCCGCGCATGCGCAGGCGCCACTGAAGGTCGTTGCGAGCTTTTCCATCCTTGGCGACTTCGTGAAAAATGTCGGCAGCGATCGTGTCGAGGTGACGACCCTCGTCGGCGCCGATGGCGACGTGCATGTCTATACGCCGGCACCGGGGGACGCCCGCAAGATCACTGATGCGAACCTGGTCATCATCAACGGATTTGGTCTCGAAGGTTGGTTGCCGCGGCTGTTGCAGGTGTCAAGCGCGAGGGTGCCGATCGTCACCGCAACCAAAGGCATCGCGCCGCTCAAGCTCGGTTCCGAAGCCGACCCGCACGCCTGGCAATCGGTCGCCAATGCGAAAAGCTATGTCGTCAATATCCGCGATGCGCTGATCGCCGCCGACCCGGCCGATGCCGAGAGTTTTCGCAAAAACGCGCAAAGTTATCTTGCGAAACTCGATGCTCTGGACCGTGAGGTGCGCGAGGCGGTGGCACAGATCCCCCCGAACCGCCGCAAGGTGATCTCCACCCACGATGCCTTCGGCTATTTTGCATCCGCCTACGGCATCCAATTCATCGCGCCGATCGGCGTTTCCACCGAGTCCGAGGCCAGTGCGAAGGACATCGCCGGGATCGTCACCCAGATCAGGGCTGAAAAGATCCCTGCCGTGTTCCTGGAGAGAATGAGCGACCCCCGGTTGATTCGTCGGATCGCGGCCGAGACCGGCGCAAAAATCGGCGGGACCCTCTATTCCGACAGCCTGACCGATGAAAAGGGCGATGCCCCCACTTACATTGACATGGTCAGGCACAATATAAAGGCGCTGACCAGCGCGCTAGTGTCCCGGTTCTGACATTCGTATCGCATTGCGGCGGGTTCGTTTACGAATGTCAGAACCGACGGGACACCAGCAAATATAGGCTTGTAGTGGAGTTTTGGATTTGACATTCGCTATGCGAACTCGGATTTGGTGGGAAGCGAATGTCAAATCCACTCCACTACCAAATAGCGCAGGGGGCCACTCCTGCTGCCGGCGCCGCAAAATACCGCTTCCGGAGCAATCATGTCAGAATCGACGTCTCAAAAAATTCCCGTGACCGTGCTGACGGGCTATCTCGGCGCCGGCAAGACCACCCTTCTCAACCGCATCCTTTCGGAAAACCACGGCAAGAAATACGCCGTCATCGTCAATGAATTCGGCGAGATCGGCATCGACAACGACCTCATCATCGGCGCCGACGAGGAAGTTTTCGAGATGAACAATGGCTGCGTCTGCTGCACTGTTCGCGGCGATCTCGTTCGCATTCTCGACGGTCTGATGAAGCGCAAGGGGAAATTCGACGCCATCATCGTCGAGACCACCGGGCTTGCCGATCCGGCGCCGGTGGCGCAGACCTTTTTTGTCGACGAGGACGTGCAGAGGAACGCTCGCCTCGACGCCGTCGTCACCGTGGCCGACGCGAAGTGGTTGAGCGATCGTTTGAAGGATGCGCCGGAGGCCAAGAACCAGATCGCGTTTGCCGACGTCATCGTGCTCAACAAGACCGATCTCGTCTCGAGGGCAGAACTTGCCGAAGTCGAAGCGCGGATCAGGGCCATCAACCCCTACGCAAAACTTCATCGTACCGAGCGTTGCAAGGTCGCGCTTTCCGATGTTCTGGAGCGTGGCGCGTTCGATCTCGATCGCATTCTGGAGATCGAGCCGGAATTCCTCGAAGCCGGCGATGGCCACGACCATCATGATCACGACCACGATCACGGCCACGATCATCACCATGCCCACGACCATGGCGGCCTGAAGCACTACCACGACGAGGAAATGCAGTCGCTGTCGCTGCGGTCCGAAAGGCCGCTCGATCCTGCCAAATTCATGCCGTGGTTGCAGAACCTGGTTGCCAGCGAAGGCCAGAACATCCTGCGTTCCAAGGGAATCCTTGCCTTCAGCGACGACAACGACCGTTATGTCTTTCAGGGCGTTCACATGATGCTGGAAGGCGATCATCAGCGGCCCTGGAAGGAAGGCGAAACGCGCGAAAGCCGCGTCGTCTTCATCGGCCGCGAATTGCCCGAGCAGGCGATCCGCGAGGGTTTTGAGAGCTGTATCACCGGGTGATGACGAGCTTCGAATCAGGCGAATCCGCCTCCATCATTTCCGTGACCGACAAGGTGCGCGCGGTTCGGATCGGTGCGGCGGTTTCATCCGTTCACTTTCTCGGCGATGATGCGATTTTCGTCGGGGCCGAGGAAAATGTCTTTTTCGAAAGCGCGGAAGGGCAGATCTCCACCGTTCCCGTTCACGGCGGCGGCATCCTGTGCGCCGTGTCCGACGGCACGCGCCTTGTGACGGGCGGCGACGACGGCAAGGTCGTCGCGTTCGACGGCAAGGGTGAGGTCACCGTGCTCGCGACCGATCCGAAGCGCCGCTGGATCGACAACGTCGCGCTGCATGGGGATGGCGCCGTGGCCTGGTCGGTGGGCAAGATGGCTTTTGTGCGCACTGGCAAGAACGAGGAGAAGTCGCTCGAAGCGCCTTCGACGGTCGGCGGCCTCGCGTTTGCCCCGAAGGGGCTTCGCCTGGCGGTCGCTCACTATAACGGTGTGACGTTGTGGTTTCCCAACATGGCCGCCACTGCTGAATTTCTCGCCTGGGCCGGTTCGCACCTGTCCGTCACCTTCAGCCCCGACAACAAATTCCTGGTGACGGCCATGCATGAGCCCGCGCTGCACGGCTGGCGGCTTGCCGATAACAGGCACATGCGCATGACCGGCTATCCCGGCCGTGTGCGGTCGATGTCGTGGAGCACTGGCGGCAAGGCGCTGGCAACCTCCGGTGCCGACACGGTCATCCTGTGGCCGTTTGCCGGTAAGGACGGACCGATGGGCAAAGAGCCCGCGATGCTGGCGCCGCTGCAGGCGCGCGTCACCGCGGTTGCCTGTCATCCGAGGCAGGAGATCCTCGCGGCGGGTTATGGTAACGGCACCGTTCTGATGGTGCGGATCAGCGATGGCGCGGAAATCCTGGTTCGCCGCAACAACGACGTTCCAATCTCCGCACTTGGATGGAACGCCAGCGGCACGTTGCTCGCCTTTTCCGACGAGGCCGGCGATGCCGGACTGCTGAAGTTGTGAAGCGCGCCGCCACTCGCGCGCCTTTTTGACATCGCCACAGCTCTGGAGACGCGCGTTTCCAGTTCCCCAGGGAACCATGCGTGGCAACGATCGTTGATGCCGTTGCCACATCAGCGAGCGGACCATGATGTTTTCGGATCACCGGAAGCCTGCCCTGGCCAGGGATTTACTTGTTGCCGCCCTGTTGGTGGTGAGCGGCCTGGTTTTGTCGGGAGTTTCGCTGTTCAAAATCGCGAACGCGAAGGTTGATCTGGCCCAGGCAACCCAGCCCCTGCAATCCTCGCCTTCCACTGCCTCGGACAGGCCCGCGGAATCGAAGCCCGGCGGTGAGCGCCCGACGACCCCGGCGCCCGAACCGGCTCACCCCGATCTGCAGACGAAGGGCCAAGCCGTGAAACCGGCATTGCCGCCAGCGCCAGCCGAGAAAGTCGCGCCGCCGCTTCAGCAGAAATAACCTGATACCTTGCCTCATTTCAGTCGTCACTTCTGGGACCGATCCTGGCGGTCTTCTGCAATGACGGACAGGCTTGCCGATTTCCCGGTCTCGCTTGCGTCACCTTGCTGCCCCATACTCCGTCGCTGCATGGACACAGAGAAAAGGGGTCAAGCATGAAAATCGACGACGTCAGGCGAACCGCCTATTCGATGCCGCTGACCAGCCCCTCGTTTCCGCCGGGGCCGTATCGATTCTTCAACCGCGAATATTTCATCATCACCTACCGCACCGATCCCGAAGCACTTGCCGCCGTCGTGCCGGAGCCGCTTGAAGTCACCGAGCCGGTCGTCAAATACGAATTCATCCGTATGCCGGATTCGACGGGGTTCGGCGACTACACCGAAACCGGACAGGTGATCCCGGTCCGGCTGAAGGGCGAGGAGGGCGCCTATACGCATGCGATGTATCTCGACGACGATGCGCCGATTGCGGGCGGCCGCGAGCTGTGGGGCTTTCCCAAGAAGCTGGCGAGGCCGAAGATCGAAGTCGAGAGCGACGTGCTGGTCGGCACGCTGCATTACGGCTCGGTGCTCTGTGCCTCCGCCACCATGGGCTACAAGCACCGGCCCGTGGACCACGACACCGTATTGAAGGGGATGAAGGCGCCGAATTTCATCCTCAAGATCATTCCGGACATCGATGGCAGCACGCGGATCTGCGAGCTGGTGCGGTTTCATCTCGAGGAAATTACGTTGAAGGAGGCCTGGACCGGTCCGGCGGCGCTCGGCCTGTTCCCGCACGCGCTCGCCGATGTCGCAAGGCTGCCCGTGCGCGAGGTCGTTTCGGCGTTGCACTTCAAGGCCGACCTCACGCTCGGGCTGGGGACCGTGGCGTTCGATTATCTGAAGAAATAAAGACCGTCATTCCGGGCGCGCATGCTTATCTCTCACCCGAGTGACGGCAACACGACCACACGCGCGTGGTCGTGACCAAGGTCCGGTTCGCTTTTCAGTGGGGCGAGCCGCGTGGCTCGCGTTCAGCGGACTGGCACAGGTCGCTGTTAAGGCAAAGCGGAAAGACCGGAGGGCTCAGTCGAGAATGACCTGAAGCAGCGTCGTCGGCGAGTTTTTCAAGTTGGATAGCCGATCTCGGCAATATCATCGCGGAGTGAAGTAAGACTGCACTTTGGATTGAGAGAAACCAATATTCCTTCAGTCAGTGCGCGATGCTCGTACAAAGCGATTACGGCCTGTGGAGACACTTCGCTTCCATAGTATTCAGTCGCCCGGCGAAGGTACGTTTCGGGCAGGCAATCAAGTATTTCAAGCAGATGCGCTGAACCATCGCTGTCTTCGGATTCGGGCAGGGTAATATTCGCACTGGACCATGCTGACTCCTCAGAAAGGCGCCACATGCAAAATGTGACCGACTGTGGAGAGAACGCAGGCTCGCGGCTAAAAGCCGCGAACTGGTGAGGCAGATAGCGATAGAACTGTTCACTCGGTACCTGTAATGAAGCTGCTGGCGACTCGTGGTCAAAACCTTTGATGAAGGCGCCATGACAATTAAACGCTGCAAAAAAGTCATCGCCTTGACCATTTCGCATCGAGCCCATCATTTCTCCCGTGGCCCAATTGGAGTTGAAGGAGTAGCGACGATACTCCCACCTAGGGCAGATAATTGCGTCAAGCATAGCCACAGATTGAAGTAACCGCTTTAATGAGAAGACGTCAGGTAGCTGACGCAGGTTCCTCGTCGATGGTCCTGGCATCATCTTGCTTCCTTCGCGAAGGGCTCAATGGGCCTCGTTGAAACTCAAGAAGCCACAGATGCAGCTCGCTTGGCAACGTCTCCTCGTGGCATCACGATATTTCACTGCTGAGCAGCGGGACGCCGCTTTTGGGCAAAGTATAATAGACGTTAGTTGCGCAATCCCACCCCACCGTCACCGCGGGGAAAGACGTGGATGGCCATGACGATCAGGAAACGTCGTACGACGTTCTGTGGCGGCGTCACCGCACCAGCACGTTGCGGAACTGCCAGGGGTCGGATGTGTCGATATCTTCCGGGAAAAGGCCGGGCCGATCCGAAAGCGGCGTCCAGTCGGTGTAAAAGCCCTTCACCGGGCCGAGATACGGAAGCTGGATTTCGAGGCAACGCCGGAAATCCAGCTCATCGGCCTCGACGATCCCGGCCATCGGATTTTCCAGCGCCCAGACCATTCCGGCGAGCACCGCCGAGGTCACCTGCAGGCCAGTGGCGTTCTGGTAGGGCGCGATTGCCCGCGTTTCCTCGATCGACAGCTGCGATCCGTACCAGTAGGCGTTTTTGGGGTGTCCATAGAGCAGCACCCCAAGCTCGTCGATCCCGTCCTCGATTTCATTCTCGTCCAGGATGTGCCACTTCGGCTGCATCTTGCCGGTGGCGCCGAACATCTCGTGCAGCGACAACACCGCGTCGTTGGCGGGATGGTAGGCGTAGTGACAGGTCGGGCGGTAGAGCACCGTGCTGCCTTCGCGGACGGTGAAATAATCGGCAATCGAGATCGATTCATTGTGGGTGACGAGAAAGCCGTATTGGGCGCCCGGCGTCGGACACCAGGAGCGCACGCGGGTGTTGGCGCCGGGCTGCTCCAGATAGATCGCGGCACCGCAGCCGTAATTATGGGTGCGGCCATTGTGCGGCATCCAGGATTCGTGGGTACCCCAGCCGAGCTCGGCCGGCTGCATGCCTTCGGAAACGAAGCCTTCCACCGACCAGGTGTTGACGAACACGTTCATCGGTTTCGGTCGTTTCGAGCGCTGCGTATCGCGTTCGGCGATATGAATGCCCTTGACGCCGAGCTTCTGCGCCAGCCTGCCCCAGCCTTCCCGGCTTTTCGGCTCGTTGAACGGCGTTTTGGTATCGCGCGCGATATCGGTCAGGGCCTTTTTGACGAACCACGACACCATGCCGGGATTGGCCCCGCAGGTGGAGACGGCGGTCGGGCCGCCCGGGCTCTTGTGCTTGGCCGCGAGCAGGGTTTCGCGCAGCGCGTAATTGGAGCGCTTTTCGGAGCCTTTGCTCTTGTCGAAATAGAAGCCGAGCCACGGCTCCACGACGGTGTCGATGTAAAGCGCGCCGATTTCGCGGCACAGCGTCATGATGTCGACCGACGAGGTGTCGACCGACAGGTTGACGCAAAAGCCCTGGCCGCCGCCGGCGGTCAGGAGCGGCACCAGGAGGTTGCGGTAGTTGTCGCGGGTGACGGCTTGCCTGATGAAGCGGACCCCGTGCTTTTTGGCGAGCTCGCCTTCCTCGTGCGGATCGATGATGACGAAGCGGGATTTGTCGTATTCGAAATGCCGCTCGATCAGGGGCAGCGTGCCCTTGCCGATCGAGCCGAACCCGATCATGACAATGGGGCCGGAAATTTTCGCATGAATCTGACGATCGGACGGGCTCATCGTAAGGGTCTCCGGAACAGGAAGAGTGAAAAGATGGGAAACAGGAGGAGGGATCAGGCGGTCCGTCGCTTGGCGGTGACTTCGATCTCGACCTTCATGTCGGGCTTGAAAAGCGCCGCAACCACCAAGAGCGTCGCGGCCGGCCTGATCTCTGAAAGCCTCTCGCCGCAGACCGCGAGCACCGCATCGGCGTCGGCCACATCGACGATATAATAGGTTGCGCGGACGACGTCGGCCAAGGCGAAACCGGCCTCCTTCAGCGTGGCCTCGATGGTCTTGAAGCAGTTTCGTGTCTGGCTCGTGACATCGATCGGCATGGTCATGGTGGCATAGTCGTAACCGGTGGTACCGGCGAGGAAGGCGAAATCGCCGTCGATCACGGCGCGGCTGTAGCCGGCGGTCTTTTCAAAGGGCGAGCCGGTGGAAATGAGACGGCGGGGCATCTAAAACCTCGATTCTGGCACCTTGCGCGGTTTGCGGGCTGTTGGCCGATCCGCGCAATTCTTCGCTATATCAGGACGAACGTCGTGTCACGTCGGGGGCGGCGGCGCGGCCGGGACCCCATCGGCGAACCAGCAGGTCCCGCACGACCATGACGCTCAGGGCAATCAGGAGGATCGTGGCAACGACGCGGCGATTGCGCAGGCGCGCCAAATCACGCGTGGTGTGGATGGTCTCCGGCACGGCGGCGAGCCCTGATCAAGCCGCGCAAGGCACGGCGCGCGGCGCCTTCTTGCCGCGGGCTGCTCTCGCCGTCGGCAACGATGCGCCAGTGGCGACAATCATGCCGGAGGCGCCCGCGAGCGCGCCCTCGGAGAGCTCGAGGCCGAGCAGGCGCTGGCGTTCAAACGGGCCGGGAAGCGTCAACAGGCTTGCCCTCTCTGCCGAGAAGCCGAAACGGGCGTAGTAGGGCGCATCACCAAGCAGGATCACCGCGCGATGGCCGAGCGCTTTGGCGGCGGCCAAGGCGCGGTTGATCAGCGCGGCGCCGATCCCGAGCCGGCGGCATGTCGGATCGACCGCGAGCGGGCCCAGCACCAGGGCCGGCACCTCGCCAGCGCTGACATGCCACAATCGCAACGTGCCCACCAATTTATCGCCCCGCACGGCCGAAAGCGAAAGCCCCTCGGCCGGCGCGTATCCGTCGCGCAGCCGCTGGCAGGTCCGCGAAGCACGGGTGGTACCGAAACAGGCATCGAGCAGCGCTTCGCGAGCAGGCACATCGCCGACACGCTCGGCGCGGATCGAGAACGCAGCCGCGTCGGCCGACAGGACAAAGAGGGTCTTCCGCAATTTGATCATGGCACGTCATTCCCCGGCTCCGATGGCGGCGAGGCCAAAGGGCGCGTCAGCAAATCCGAAAGGTGATGGAGAGGGAGCCCGCGGACGGGCTCCCGACGACATAAAGCCTTCAGCGAGGCTGGATCAGATGTGATAGGTCCGCAGCGGCGGGAAGCCGTTGAAGGCTACCGACGAGTAGGTCGACGTATACGCGCCGGTGCCCTCGATCAGCACCTTGTCGCCGATCTCGAGCGTTACCGGGAGCGGGTACGGCATCTTCTCGTACAGCACGTCGGCGGAATCGCAGGTCGGACCTGCGAGCACGCACGGCGTCATCTCCGCGCCGTCATGCGGCGTCCTGATCGCGTAACGGATCGACTCGTCCATGGTCTCGGCGAGACCGCCGAACTTGCCGATATCCAGATACACCCAGCGCACATCGTCCTCGTCGCTCTTCTTGGAGATCAGAACGACTTCGGTCTCGATGATGCCGGCATTGCCGACCATGCCGCGGCCCGGCTCGATGATCGTCTCCGGGATCTGGTTGCCGAAATGCTTGCGCAGCGCACGGAAGATCGACCGGCCGTATTGCACGACCGGAGGCACATCCGTGAGGTACTTGGTGGGGAAACCGCCGCCCATGTTGACCATGGAGAGGTTGATTCCCCGCTCGGCGCAGTCGCGGAACACGGTCGAGGCCATTGCCAGGGCGCGGTCCCACGCCTTGACCTTGCGCTGCTGGGAGCCGACATGGAACGAGATTCCACAGGGCTCCAGGCCCGAGCGCTTGGCGAGGTCGAGCACCTCCACCGCCATTTCCGGATCGCAGCCGAATTTGCGCGACAGCGGCCATTCGGCGCCTGCGCAATCGTACAGGATGCGGCAGAACACCTTGGCGCCGGGGGCGGCGCGGGCGATCTTCTCGACCTCGGCGGTGCAATCGGCGGCAAAGAGGCGAATCCCGAGCGCGAAGGCGCGCGCGATGTCACGCTCTTTCTTGATCGTGTTGCCGTATGAAATCCGCTCGGCCGGCGCTCCGGCGGCCAGCGTCAACTCGATCTCGGCCACCGAGGCGCAGTCGAAGCACGAGCCCAGCGAGGCCAGAAGCGACAACACTTCCGGCGCCGGGTTGGCCTTCACTGCATAGAAGACGCGGCTGTCCGGCAGCGCCCTGGCGAAGCTCTGATAGTTGTCGCGCACCACTTCGAGGTCGACGACGAGGCAGGGCTCGACGTCCTGGCCCTCGTTGCGGCGGTTGCGCAGGAATTCCTGAATGCGTTCGGTCATGGCACCCTCCCAAACGGCCCAGCGACGGGACCGTTCAAAAATGATCTCGGATAAGAGCGCTTCGGCCACGTTCGCGCGATGGAGGCGCGACGAGGCCAAAAAACTCGAACCGACTGTGCTGCCGTGGATTGGTTGGGAAGGATCCCGCCCGCTCACCTGGCAATGAAGGACAAGCCTCTTCGGTATTCGCGCCGGCTGGTGGAAAGCCGGCAGAGACCAAAAAAGCCCGATCCGTCGTTGCTTTAAGTCGCGTCCCCCGTTGAGAGCGAGGTGCGCCGGTTCGCCTCCGGCTGCCAGTCACGGTTGCAAGGAGCGAAGAGACCTTCAACGGCACCTCTTGAGAGAGGTGCTGGCCTTCAAGCATCCAGCTTGAGCGACCCTCGGTCTTTTTCATCCCTTGGCGGCTGTCCGGCCTCTTGTCCGGATACCTACCGACTGACACACGACCACAGGCACGTGCGAAATTGGGCAATTCCGCAAATAATCTTTTTGAGTCTGCTTCGCAAGAATTTTTTTAGCCTGCGGGAAAAATTCCCTAACACGTACTTACGAGACCGCGCTCGACGCACGAGAGCCGCGCGGAAAAATGAACAGGCGTTAAGTTTGCTTAACGAGGTGTAATGGTTCGACGCGACGGGCAGCGCGAGCCCTGCAGCAGAGGCGCTAGGCGCGCCGCGTGAACGGCTCGACGCGCTGGGCTGCACGGATGAAGGCGGCCATGATGAGGACGCCGATCGCAAACAGCACGGCCTGCAGGATGTGCGCGCCGGTGTCGTCGAAGCCGAGCAGGATCGCGATCGCCCAGCCGCCGGCGAACGCCGCGCCGAACACTTCCGCGCCGATCAGAATCGCCGCACTGATCACGGTGACGACGCTGGGCCAGACGATCTGGCGGGAGCGGGTCGGCGAGGTTTGTGAACTCATGGGCAACATCCTGTTTCTGGGTCGCAATCTCTATGAAAAGAGCGGCCCTATCAAGCGTAAAAGGCCCCAAAAAAGGCCATCGCATGATATAGGCTGCCCCGCAGGAGAGGGACATACGGGAATTGCCATGTCGGAGACCCCGCAAATGACGACCAGCACACCCGACCAGTCCAACCCGCTGCTTAAGGCCTGGCAGACGCCGTTCGAGACGCCGCCATTCGCCGAGCTTTTGCCTGAACACTTCCTCCCGGCCTTCGAGCAGGCGTTTGCCGATCATGCGGCCGAGATCGCTGCGATCACCCATGATCCCTCGGAGCCCGACTTTGCCAACACGATCACCGCGCTTGAGCGCTCGGGCAAGCTGCTCACCAGGGTTTCGGCTGTCTTCTACGACCTGGTGTCGGCACATTCCAACCCGGCGCTGCTCGAGATCGACAAGGAGGTGTCGCTGCGGATGGCGCGACACTGGAACCCGATCATGATGAATGCCGTGCTGTTCGGCCGTATCGCCCTGCTGCACGGCAATCGCGCCAGCCTCCATTTGACGGGAGAGCAGCTGCGGCTGCTGGAGCGTACCTATACCCGTTATCACCGCGCCGGCGCCGGCCTCGATGAGACGGCCAAGGCGCGGATGGCCGAGATCAACGAACGGCTGGCTCATCTGGGCACGACCTTCAGCCATCATCTGCTCGCCGACGAACAGGAATGGCTTCTGGAACTGGGCGAGGCCGATCGCGAGGGCCTTTCGGACAGCTTCATCGCGGCCGCCAGCGCCGCAGCGGAAGAGCGCGGAATGTCGGGCAAGGCCATCGTGACGCTGTCGCGGTCCTCCGTCGAACCCTTCCTGAAAACCTCGACCCGCCGCGACCTGCGCGAGAGGGTCTACAAGGCTTTCGTCGCCCGCGGCGACAACGGCAATGCCAACGACAACAACGCGATCATCGTCGAGATCCTGGCGCTGCGCGCGGAAAGCGCAAAACTTCTCGGTTACCCGACCTTCGCGGCCTATCGGCTGGAGGACTCCATGGCCAAGACGCCGGCGGCCGTCCGGGGTCTTCTGGAGCGGGTCTGGAAGCCGGCGCGAGCCCAGGCGCTCAAGGACCGCGACGAACTGCAGCAATTGATCGTGGAGGAGGGCGGCAATTTCGCGCTGGCTCCGTGGGACTGGCGCCATTACGCCGAAAAGCTGCGCCAGCGCCGCGCCAATTTCGACGACGCCGCGATCAAGCCCTATCTGACGCTGGACAACATGATCGAAGCGGCGTTCGACTGTGCCCATCGCCTGTTCGGCCTGAGCTTCTCCGAGCGCAAGGATATCCCGGTCTGGCATCCGGACGTACGGGTCTGGGAGGTCAAGGACAGCACCGGCGAGCACAAGGCGCTGTTTTATGGCGACTACTTCGCCCGGCCATCCAAGCGATCCGGCGCCTGGATGACGACCCTGCGCGACCAGCAGAAGCTCGACGGGGAGGTTGCGCCGCTCGCAATCAACGTCTGCAACTTCTCCAAGGGCGCCGAGGGCCAGCCGTCGCTATTGTCGCCGGACGACGCGCGCACGCTGTTCCACGAATTCGGCCACGGCCTGCACGGGATGCTGTCGAGCGTGACCTATCCTTCGCTCGCCGGCACCAGCGTCTTTACCGATTTCGTCGAGCTGCCGTCGCAACTCTACGAGCACTGGCAGGAACAGCCGCAGGTGCTGCGGGAATTCGCCCGCCATTACCAGACCGGCGAGCCGCTGCCGGACGACCTGTTGAAGCGCTTCCTGAACGCCCGCAAGTTCAACCAGGGCTTTGCCACGGTCGAATTCGTGGCCTCGGCGCTGATGGACCTCGAATTCCATAGCCAGCCGGCGTCCGCGAGCGCAGATGTGCGCGGTTTCGAACGCGACGAGCTTGCGAAAATCGGCATGCCAGCGGAAATTTCGATGCGCCACCGTCCGCAGCAATTTGGCCATATCTTCTCCGGCGATCATTACGCCGCGGGCTATTACAGCTACATGTGGTCCGAGGTGATGGACGCCGACGCGTTCGGCGCTTTCGAGGAGGCCGGCAATATCTTCGATCCCGCGACCGCCAAACGCCTGCATGACGACATCTATTCGTCCGGCGGCTCGCGCGATCCGGAAGAGGCCTATGTGGCGTTCCGTGGGCGGGAGCCGGAAGCGGACGCACTGCTGCGGCGGCGGGGCCTTTCGGAAACGCCGGAGGCGGCCTGAGATGGGTATTTTGATTCGCCGCTTGATCGGCGTGGTGCTGTTGGCCGCTGCCCTGGCGACCGGAGTTTTGCTGATCGGTCCACGCGCCGCGCAGGCACACCCCCATGTCTGGATCACGGCAACGAGCGAGTTGCTCTACGCGCCCGATGGCGCGATCACGGGCGTGCGCCACGCCTGGACCTTCGACGACATGTTCTCGACCTACGCGTTGCAGGGGATCGAGAGCAAGAAGAACGGCGTCTACAGCCACGAGGAACTGGCGGCCCTGGCCCAAACCAATGTCGAATCGCTGAAGGAGTTCGCCTATTTCACCTTCGCCAAGGCCGACGGCAAGAAGCAGAAATTCGAGGAGCCCGTCGACTACTTCCTTGATTTCAGGGACGGCCTGTTGACCTTGCATTTCACCCTCCCGCTGAAGACGCCGATCAAGTCAAAGGAACTGGCGCTTGAGGTTTTCGATCCGACGTTCTTTGTCGACTTCAAATATGCCGATAAGGACCCGGTGAAGCTGGTCGGGGCGCCTGCCGCGTGCCAGACGAGCTTCCAGCGCCCGAACGACGGCACGGCCAGTGCCCAGAGGCTTGGCGAGCAGAACTTCATGAGCGGCGATAATTCCAATTTCGGCGCAATGTTCGCCAACAAGATCGCGGTGGCCTGCCCATGAAGCACGTGTACGGCCGAGAAGCGCCGCGGGGCCTCGCGCGCGGATTGGTGTTCTGCGCCCTCACCCTTGCGACCGTCCTGATGTTCGACGCCGTCGCGCATGTGCTCGCCGCACAGACGCCGTTCGGCGGGGCGCGCCCGGGCGCGGAGCCGCAAGCGAGCGGCATTGTCGGCTGGCTGCTCGCCAAGCAATCGGAATTCTATCGGGAGATGTCGGCGACGATTCGCGCCGCCAAATCCGACGGAAGCGCGGTCTGGACCCTGCTTGCGATTTCCTTTGCCTACGGCATTTTTCATGCCGCCGGCCCCGGGCACGGCAAGACCGTGATCTCTTCCTATCTCGTCGCCAACCAGGAAACCGCCAGACGCGGGGTCGTTCTGTCGTTTGCGTCGGCGCTGATGCAGTCGCTGGTCGCGGTGGTGGTTGTCGGGGTTTTTGCCTGGCTGCTCAACGCCACCGCCAAGACCATGTGCGGGGCAGAACGGGTCATCGAGATCGCCAGCTACGCCCTGATTGCGGCATTCGGCGCCCGCCTGGTCTGGATCAAAGGCGGCGGCTTCATGCGCGCGCTGCAGGCGCAACAGCCGATTCCGGCGACAGCAATGGCCACGCACTCTCACGCTCACGATCATCAGCACGCGCACAAGCACGGCCACGATCATGATCATCATGACCATGGCCAGCACCATCACGATCATCACCATGAGCATGACGAGCATGGCGGCCACTCGCACGGGCCGGTCCCAAGCGAGCTGGCCGGTCCCGGCGGCTGGCGGCGCGGATTTGGGGCGATTGTCGCGGTCGGATTGCGACCCTGTTCGGGCGCGATCCTGGTCCTGGTGTTTGCGCTGGCGCAGGGCTTGTTCTGGGCCGGCGTCGCCGCGACCTTTGTCATGGGGCTTGGGACCGCGATCACGGTGACGGCCATTGCGCTGATGGCCTTGTCCGCCAAGGACGTGGCGCGTCGCTTGAGCGGCGCGCGCGACGGCGGCGGAGCGCTGATCATGCGCGGGGTCGAGTTCGGTGCGGCCGGGCTGGTGCTGCTGTTCGGCGTCGGCTTGCTGTTCGGCTATCTCGCGGCCGAACGGGTGACGTGTTTCTAGATCCGTTACGGCAGGAAGCGGCGGATCGCCGGCAGGAAGAAGATCGCGGTGTTGATCACAAAGCCGATATTCCAGAGGATCGAGCGCAGCGTCGGCCGATTGCCGATATAGGTGAAGACATAGGCGATCCGCACGATCAAAAACAGCACGGCCAGTTCATCGATCAGCCGTTGCGGGCACTGTCGGAATTCCGCCAGCAGCACGGCGACGGCGAAGAACGGAAACGTCTCGATGCCGTTGAGGTGCGCGCCAAGCGCGCGCCCGGCAATCGGATCCTCGTAGAATCCAGGGTCGCGCGGCCTGGAATTGTCGAAGCGGCGAAACCTGATCCATTTCACCGGCGCAATCGTCAAAAGATAGAGCAACAGGGCGCCAAAGACGCACCATTCGGCGATTGTCATGGTCCTCCCCCGCCGCGATGGGCCAGCCTAACCAACCCGCCATCCGCTTGACAAGGATGATGCGACGCGCGAATCCAACCCGGCCATGAGCGGAGCCGTTCCCATCAAGAGTGTAGGTCCGTTAGCCGGCGCGACTGCCCCGCGGGTCGGGATTCTTCTGGTCAATCTCGGTACTCCCGACACGGCAGATACGCGCGGCGTGCGCGTCTATCTGAAGCAATTCCTTTCCGACCCCCGCGTGATCGAAGATCAGGGCCTGCTGTGGAAACTGGTGCTGAACGGTATCATTCTGCGCACCCGCCCGGCGCGCAAGGCGCGCGATTATCTGAAGATCTGGAACACCGACAAAAACGAGTCTCCGCTCAAGACCATCACCCGCGCGCAATCCGAAAAACTCGCTGCGGCGATTTCCGACCACGACCATGTCGTGGTGGATTGGGCGATGCGCTACGGCAATCCATCGATTGCATCCGGGATCGAGGCGCTGACAGCGCAAGGCTGCGACCGGCTTCTGGTCATGCCGCTCTATCCGCAATATTCCGCTGCCACTTCGGCCACCGTCTGCGACGAGGTGTTTCGCGTGCTGGCCACGAAGAGGGCACAACCGACCTTGCGGGTGTCGCCGCCTTATTACGACGATCCCGATTACATCGAGGCGCTGGCGGTCTCGATCAATTCGCATCTGGCGCGCCTGCCGTTTCAGCCGGAGCTGATCGTCGCCTCGTATCATGGCATGCCGCGGAAATATGTTGACAAGGGCGATCCGTACGAAAGCCAGTGCATCGCGACGACGGAAGGCTTGCGCAAGCGGTTAGGTCTGAGCGCCTCAAGACTCCTGCTGACGTTTCAGTCGCGCTTCGGCTCGGACGAGTGGCTTCAGCCTTACACCGACAAGACCATGGAGAGACTCGCCAGGGACGGTGTGCGGCGGATCGCGGTCGTAACGCCCGGGTTTTCGGCCGACTGCCTGGAGACGCTCGAGGAAATCGCGCAGGAAAATGCCGAGATTTTCAAAGCCAATGGCGGCGAGCAATTCGCCTACATTCCGTGTCTGAACGACAGCGAGCATGGAATGGACGTCATCCGCCAGCTCGCGTTGCGCGAGCTCCAGGGCTGGATATGACGGCTGGATATGACCGCTGTCATCGCCACTCGCTTTTCGTCGCTCCAGACTTACATCTTCGCTGGTGGAAATGAGGGGTTTGCCGCTTTGCAAGGCGAGCTCATGCGTTAAAAAGATGGCGTGACGCGTTCACTAGAGCTCCGATTCCGAAGTTCGCAAGCTATCACGGCGACCTCCGATGCGAACTTCGGAATCAAAGGAGCTCTAGCAATTTGTTGATTTGAGTAGCGGCTTTGAATTTGAAGTTCCTATCACGAACTTGCCGCGATACTGATAGGAACTTCAAATTCGCCGCACTGCCCCTCGGGAGATTTGCATGACCGGTTTCGACATTTTCGCCATCGCGCTTGTTCTGCTGGTTATTCTTACGCTGTTTGCCGGCATCAAGACCGTGCCGCAGGGCTACGACTGGACCATCGAGCGGTTCGGCAAATATACCAGGACGCTCTCGCCCGGGCTCAACATCATCGTGCCCTATTTCGATCGCGTCGGCCGCAAGATGAACATGATGGAGCAGGTGATCGGCATTCCCGAGCAGGAAGTGATCACCAAGGACAACGCCACCGTCACCGTTGACGGCGTCGCGTTTTTCCAGGTGTTCGAGGCGGCCAAGGCGAGTTACGAAGTCTCCAATCTGGAAAACGCCATCACCGTGCTCACCATGACGAACATCCGTTCGGTGATGGGGTCGATGGACCTCGACCAGGTGCTGTCGCATCGCGATGAGATCAACGAGCGGCTGTTGCGCGTCGTCGATGCTGCGGTGTCGCCTTGGGGCGTCAAGGTCAATCGCATCGAGATCAAGGACATCGTGCCGCCGGCCGACCTCGTGGAGGCGATGGGGCGGCAGATGAAGGCCGAACGCGTCAAGCGCGCCGATATCCTGCAAGCTGAAGGCCAGCGCCAATCCGACATTCTGCGCGCCGAGGGCGCCAAGCAGAGCCAGATCCTGCAGGCCGAGGGCCGCCGCGAAGCCGCGTTCCGCGATGCCGAAGCGCGCGAGCGGTCCGCCGAAGCGGAAGCCAAGGCAACGCAGATGGTTTCCGAAGCTATCGCCAAGGGCGACGTTGCCGCGCTGAACTACTTTATCGCCGACAAATATATCAAGGCGTTCGGGCAATTGGCGGAATCGCCGAGCCAGAAGGTGATCATGCTGCCGATTGAGGCGGTGAACTTGCTTGGTTCGCTTGCCGGCATCGGCGAGATCGCGCGAGCAACCTTCGGTGAAAGCGCGATCTCGGCTCAGGCCGCGGCCCGGCGTGGGTCGGTGCCGAGCGCCGGCTCGGGCGCCGTCCCGCCAGCGCCACCCACGGGTTAGCCACCATGACGGAGATGTTCACGACGTTAGGCACCTGGAACTGGCTGATTTTCGGCATCATCCTGATGGCGCTGGAATTACTTGCCCCGGGTGTCTTCCTGTTCTGGCTGGGGCTGGCAGCCCTGCTGGTGGGGTTATTGTCATTCGCCTTTCATCCGTCCTGGCAGACTCAGATCCTGATGTTTGCCGTGTTTGCGGCCGCCGCCGTGCCGCTCTGGCGGCGCATCGCGCGCAACAATGCCGCAGCCAGCGCCAACAACCCCTTTCTGAACAAGCGCGCTGATGCGCTCGTCGGGCGCGTCTTTACGCTGGAAAGGCCGATCGTCGACGGCAGGGGGACGGTGCGGATCGACGATACGGTCTGGCGGATCAGCGGGCCCGACGCGCCGGCCGGCAGCCGGATCAGGATCGTTCGCGCCGATGGCGCCAGCCTGACGGTGGCCCTGGTCTGAGGCGCGATGAATTCAGGTCGAATCGCCATCGCGCTTTAGTGATAGCCGCTGCACACTTTGCGCTAACGCGGCCCTTCGGGCATCGCTAGTTCAGCACCTTCTGCCATCGCTCGGCGAAGCGATGCAGCGGCAGGAAGGTCTCCAGTAATTCCCGACCCAGGGCGGTGAGGCGGTATCCGTCCCCGGGGATTAGTTCGACGAAACCCACCCGCCGCAGCTCGGTCAGGCGCGCCTGCAGCACCGTCGGCGAGGCCTCGTCGCAAGCTGTGCGGAGCGCGCGGGAGGTCAGTGATTGATGGCGAAGCTCCCACAAAATCCGCAAGCTCCAGCGCCGGCCCAGGAGGTCGAGCAGCACCATGATCGGCCGGCCCGACCTTGAGCCGCGTACGCGGCGTTGCCCGGGAGTCTTCCCGGAGATCGAACTCTGTTTTGGCATCGGGTCTCCCTTGCGGCGCGCTACAGATAATGTAGCATAGCGCTACATTTATTGTAACACAGGAGCGCACCATGTCGCGAATTGCCCCGCTCGAGCCGCCTTATGAACCGGAAATCCAGGAACAATTCGACCGCATCATGCGCGGTGCGCCGCCGCTGATGCTGTTTCGCATGGTCGCCTCCAACGCGCGTGCCTGGGAAAAATTTCGTGCCGGCAGTCTCCTGGACCGCGGTCCGCTCACTTTGCGGGAACGCGAAATCGTAATCGACCGCACCTGTGCGTTGACGCGATGCGAATACGAATGGGGCGTGCATGTCGCCACCTTCGCAAAGGCCGCGCAACTGACGGAGCCACAAATTCGCGCGATCGTGCTCGATGGTGCGCAAGCGCCGTGCTGGTCGCCTCCGGAACAGGCGCTGATCGCAACCGTGGATGCGCTGCATTTGCGGGCCACCCTGAACGATGACGAATTCGACGCGCTGTCGGCGCATTATGACGATGCGAAGATCTTCGAAATCATCCTGCTGTGCGGCTTTTACCGCACGGTGTCGTATCTGGCGAACGGGCTTGATCTGCCGCTTGAGGAAAACGCGGCGAGATTTCCGAAATAATCGTCATTCCGGGGCGATGCAAAGCATCGAGCTATGATGTGCAATTGCACGTCAGAGAATCTCGAGATTCCGGGTCTGGTCCTTCGGACCATCCCGGAATGACGGCTCATACGAAGGAGTGCTGCGCTCGCGATGACGGCGGAGCGCGCCGCTACACCACTCCGGCGCGCAAGATGTCGTGCAGGTGCACGATGCCAACCGGCCTTCCGCCATCGGTCACGATCAGCGCGGTGATCTTCGACGAGTTGAGGATCTCCAGCGCTTCGCTGGCGAGCAGGTCGCCGCGAATCGTCTTCGGATTTCTGGTCATCACGTCGTCGACCACGGCGGTCATGAGATCCGGACGCATGTGCCGGCGCAAATCGCCGTCGGTGACGATGCCGACGATCGCGCCATGCGCGTCCACGATGCCGACGCAGCCAAAACCTTTCGAGGTCATCTCGACCAGTGCGTCCGACATCCCGGTGCCGAGCGGCTTCAGCGGTACCGTGTCGCCGGTGTGCATGATGTCGCGAGTGAATTTGAGCATGGCGCCGAGCTTGCCGCCCGGATGCAGAACGCTGAAGTCGACCGGCGTGAAGCCGCGGCCCTCCAGCAACGCGATCGCCAGCGCATCGCCGAGCGCAAGCAGCATCAGCGAGGAAGTGGTGGGTGCGAGATTGTGCGGACAGGCTTCGCGCGCCTTCGGCAGCGTCAGCGCGATATCGGCAGCGCGGCTTAGCGTGGAGTCGCGCTCGGCGGTCATGGCGATCACCGCGATGCGAAACCGCTTGGCATAGGTGATCAGGGTTTTCATCTCTGGCTGCTCGCCGGACCAGGACAGCGCCAGAATCACGTCATCGGTGGTGATCATGCCGAGATCACCGTGACCGGCTTCGGCCGCGTGCACGAAAAACGCGGGCGTGCCGGTGGAGGCGAAGGTTGCCGCGATCTTGCGGCCGATATGGCCCGATTTGCCCAAGCCCGTGACGATCAACCGTCCCTTGGCGTTGCGAATGAGATCGGCCGCGCGCGCAAATGCCTCGCCGAGGTCGGCTTGCAGCGCCGCCGTGATCGCCGCGATCCCGCTGCCTTCCGCCTCAAGCGTGCGCAACGCGGATTGAACGGGCGCGTTCAAGGGGGCCGGGCCGGATGAAGGTGCCATCAGCGGTTTGGAATTGGACATGCGTGGTTCCGTAAGACTCAAGGCGCCGAGGGCAGCGGGGTTTTAAGGTTTCTTAACATGGCAAACAGCGGGAGGCGACGCACGGTCCGCCTCTCATCGGCTCATTAACCATAATTGTTTTAACTCCGTTAACGGCATTTTCCATCAGGCCAGCGCGGGCTCTGGGACCGGGACGTCAAGCGTATGAATTTGTTGAGGTAATTCTCATCGTGGGAGCTGCGGGCATGTCGATCGGCTGGCAGGGAGGCTGATACTGTTCCCCCACCCCGGCGTTACGCGCCGACCCTCCCCGCAAAGGGGGAGGGACAAGAGCGGACAGAGGCGCCGTCACCTTGGCAGATTCGTCGTGCCCATCAGAAAGGTATCGATCGCGCGGGCACACAGCCGGCCCTCGCGGATCGCCCAGACGACGAGCGATTGTCCGCGGCGCATGTCGCCGGCCGAGAACACCTTTGGCAGCGAGGTCTGGTAGTCTTCAGTGTTGGCGCGCACATTGCCGCGCGGGTCGAGTTCGACGCCAAGCGTCTTCAACAGGCCCTCGTGCACCGGGTGGACGAAACCCATCGCCAGCAGCACGAGCTGGGCCTCGAGTTCGAATTCGCTTCCTCCAATCGGCTTGAACTTGTCGTCGACCTGCACGCAATGCAGCTTGTCCACCTGGCCGTCGGTGCCCGAAAAATGTTGCGTCAGCACCGCATATTCGCGCTTTGCGCCTTCGGCCTGGCTCGAGGAGGTCCGCATTTTCAGCGGCCAGTTCGGCCAGGTCAGGCCCTTGTTCTCGCGCTCGGGCGGTGCCGGCAAAATCTCGAGCTGGGTCACCGAGAGCGCACCTTGCCGGAAAGACGTGCCAATGCAGTCCGATCCGGTGTCGCCGCCGCCGATCACCACGACATGCTTGCCGCCGGCGAGAATGTCGCTCTCTCCGCCGAGCGGTTCGTTGCTGACACGGCGGTTCTGCTGCGGCAGGAAATCCATCGCGAAGTGAATGCCCCCAAGGTCGCGCCCCGGAATCGGCAGGTCGCGCGGGGCTTCCGCACCACCGGTGAGCGCGAGCGCGTCGTATTCGTTGAGCAGTTGTTTTGGATCGACCGCGCCTGCAAGGCCTACATGGGCGTCGTAATGGAAGGTGACGCCCTCGGCCAGCATCTGCGCGATGCGGCGGTCGATGAAATGCTTCTCCATCTTGAAGTCGGGAATGCCGTAACGCAAAAGCCCGCCGGCCCTGGCGAATTTCTCGAACACGTGCACGTCGTGACCGGCGCGCGCCAGCTGCTGCGCGCAGGCCAGTCCCGCTGGTCCCGAGCCGATGACCGCGACCTTCTTGCCGGTCCTGGCCGCCGGGATTTCGGGTTTGACCCAGCCATTCTCCCACGCACGGTCGACGATCGCGCATTCGATGGTTTTGATGGTGACCGGGTTGTCGTCGATGTTGAGCGTGCATGAGGCCTCGCAGGGGGCGGGGCAGATGCGGCCGGTGAATTCCGGAAAGTTGTTGGTCGAATGCAGGTTGCGCGAAGCCTCTTCCCAGTTGCCCTGGTAGACGAGGTCGTTGAAATCCGGGATCTGGTTGTTGACGGGGCAGCCCGGGGTACCCGGCGCCACCGAGCCCGTGCCATGACAATAGGGAATGCCGCAATTCATGCAGCGCGCGGCCTGGTCGCGCGTTTCCTTCTCCGTCAGCGGAACGACGAATTCGTTGAAGTGCTTAACGCGTTCGGCGACGGGCTTGTACTTGCGATCGTGCCGTTCGATTTCCAGAAAACCTGTGACCTTGCCCATTAAAGAAAAACCCTAAGCCCCTGCATCTTGAAAACTCGTCTTACTCGCTGCTCGCCATTCCCTCGTCATTGCGAGGAGCGTCAGCGACGAAGCAATCCATATATACACCGAGTTGGTCTGGATTGCTTCGGCTCACGCCCGCAATGACGGCACGGTTACCGGCAATTACGCCCCGATCGCAATTTTTGGTTCGGCGTCGGCGTTAGCCTTCAACTCCTTCAGCGCGCGGCGGTACTCCACCGGCATCACCTTGCGGAATTTCGGCAGCCAGGCCTTCCAATCGCCGAGAATTTCGGCAGCACGCTTCGAGCCCGTCAGCTTGGCGTGACGCGTGACCAACACGTGCAGCCGTTCGACGTCGGAGTCGAGCAGGTTGTGGAACACGTCAACCTGGCCGTGGGATTCGAGATCGCCGGACTGGTGATAGCTGTCCTCGTTGATCATTTCTTCCGATAACACCGGCTCGAGATCGACCATCGACATGTTGCAGAGCTTCTGGAAGTCACCCCCCTCATCCAGCACATAGGCAATGCCGCCGGACATGCCGGCCGCGAAATTGCGACCGGTCTTGCCGAGCACGACGACAATGCCGCCGGTCATGTATTCGCAGCAGTGATCGCCGGCGCCTTCGACCACGGCAATGGCTCCGGAGTTGCGCACGGCGAAGCGTTCGCCGGCGATGCCGCGGAAATAGCACTCGCCCTCGATCGCGCCATACATCACCGTGTTGCCGACGATGATGGATTCCTCCGGCACGATGCCGGAATGGCGCGGCGGTCTGACGATGATGCGGCCGCCGGACAAGCCTTTGCCGACGTAGTCGTTGCCCTCACCCTCGAGATCGAACGTGACGCCGGAGGCCAACCAGGCGCCGAACGCCTGGCCTGCGGTGCCCTTGAAGTTCACCTGGATGGTGTCGAGCGGCAGGCCGGCGTGGCCATAAATCCTGGCCACCGCGCCCGATAGCATCGCGCCGGCGCTGCGGTCGGTATTGTTGATCTCCATCTCGATCTTGACCGGCGCGCCGCGATCGAGCGCTGCTCGCGCTTTCTGGATCAGCTTGCGGTCGAGCACGTTCTCCAGATGATGGTTCTGCGGCTCCGCGTGATAGATCTTCTGGCCTTTTTCTTCCTTCTGCCGCACGAACAGTTTTGAGAAATCGAGCCCCTTGGCCTTCCAGTGCGCGACCAGCCTCGTCTGGTCGAGCATCTGGGTCTGGCCGACCATCTCGTTGAAGGTGCGGTAGCCAAGGGTCGCCATGATCTCGCGCACTTCTTCGGCGACGAAGAAGAAATAGTTGATGACGTGCTCCGGCTGGCCGGTGAAGCGCTTGCGCAGCACCGGGTCCTGCGTGGCGACGCCGACCGGGCAGGTGTTGAGGTGGCACTTGCGCATCATGATGCAGCCGGCTGCGATCAAGGGCGCAGTGGCGAAGCCGAATTCGTCGGCCCCCAACAGCGCGCCGATCACCACGTCACGTCCGGTGCGGAAGCCGCCGTCGACCTGCACGACGATGCGGCTGCGCAGCCGCTCCCGCACCAGCGTCTGGTGGGTCTCGGCAAGCCCGATTTCCCAGGGACTGCCGGCGTGCTTGATCGAGGTGAGCGGAGAAGCGCCGGTGCCGCCTTCGAAGCCGGCGATGGTGACATGGTCGGAGCGCGCCTTCGCAACGCCGGCGGCAACGGTGCCGACGCCGATTTCGGAGACGAGCTTCACCGACACCTGGCCGTCCGGATTGACGTTCTTCAGGTCATAGATCAGCTGCGCCAGGTCCTCGATCGAATAGATGTCGTGATGCGGCGGCGGCGAGATCAGGCCGACGCCGGGCGTCGAATGCCGGACCTTGGCGATGATCGCATCGACCTTGTGACCGGGCAGCTGCCCGCCTTCGCCCGGCTTTGCGCCTTGCGCCATCTTGATCTGCATCATGTCGGAATTGACGAGATATTCCGTGGTGACGCCGAAGCGGCCCGAGGCCACCTGCTTGATGGCCGAGCGCATCGAATCGCCGTTGGGCAGCGGCTTGAAGCGATCGGCCTCCTCGCCACCTTCGCCGGTATTGGATTTGCCACCGATCCGGTTCATTGCGATCGCAAGCGTGGTGTGTGCCTCGCGCGAGATCGAGCCGAACGACATCGCGCCGGTGGCAAAGCGCTTGACGATCTCGCTCGCCGGCTCGACCTGGTCGAGCGGGACAGGCTTTCGCTTTTCGTCCTCGGCGGTCTTGATCCTGAACAGGCCGCGGAGCGTCAACAGCCGCTCGGACTGCTCGTTGAGGATTTTTGCAAAGGAGCGGTAACGCTCCAGCGAATTGCCGCGCACCGCGTGTTGCAGCGTGGAGACGGACTCCGCGGTCCAGGCGTGATCCTCGCCGCGGGTGCGGTAGGCATATTCGCCGCCGACATCGAGCGCGTTCCTGTAGACCAGCGCATCGCCGAACGCGTCCGTATGGCGTCGCACGGTTTCTTCCGCGATCTCGGCGAGGCCGGCGCCCTCGATCCGGGTATGGGTGCCGGCAAAATATTTCGATACGAAATCGGCTTTCAGCCCGACGGCGTCGAAAATCTGCGCGCCGCAATAGGACTGGTAGGTCGAGATGCCCATCTTCGACATCACCTTCAACAGGCCCTTGCCGATCGATTTGATGTAACGCTTGACGATTTCGTAATCATCGAGCGCGCCGGGCAGCCGGTCCTTCATGCCGATGATGGTCTCGAACGCGAGATAAGGATTGATCGCCTCGGCGCCGTAGCCGGCAAGGCAGGCGAAGTGATGCACCTCGCGCGGCTCGCCGGATTCGACGACGAGGCCGACCGAGGTCCGCAATCCCGTGCGGATCAGATGATGATGCACGGCGGCGCATGCGAGCAACGAGGGGATCGGAATCCGGTCCGCACCCGCCATCCGGTCGGACAGAATGACGATGTTGATGCCCTCGCGCACGGCAGCTTCCGCGCGCGCACACAATTCGTCGAGTACCTGTTCAAGTCCGGGAACGCCGAGCGCCGCATCGAACGTGGTGTCGAGCGTGCGCGACTTGAAGTGGGTGTCCGCGATTTCCGAGATCGACCTGATCTTCTCCAGATCGGCATCGGTCAGGATCGGCTGACGCACTTCGAGACGCTTCGTGCCGGCAACCCCTTCCAGATCGAACAGGTTCGGCCGCGGTCCGATGATGGAGACGAGACTCATCACCAGTTCCTCGCGGATCGGGTCGATCGGCGGATTGGTGACTTGCGCGAAATTCTGCTTGAAGTAGGTGAACAGCGGCTTCGGCTTGTCCGACAGCGCCGAGATCGGCGTGTCGTTGCCCATCGAACCATTGGCCTCCTCGCCGGTGGACGCCATCGGCGCCATCAGGATGTTGACGTCCTCCTGGCTGTAGCCGAATGCCTGCTGCCGATCGAGCAGCGGCAGGTTGGAGCGCATGCCCTTGGTCGGCGCCTCCGGCAGCTCTTCCAGCACGATCTGGGTGCCGTCGAGCCATTCGCCGTAGGGATGGCTCTTGGCCAGCTGCGCCTTGATCTCGTCGTCCGGAATGAGCCGTCCCTGTTCGAGGTCGACAAGCAGCATCTTGCCGGGCTGCAGACGCCACTTGGTGACGATGTCCTCCTCGGGGATTTTCAATACGCCCATTTCGGACGCCATCACGATGCGGTCGTCGCTGGTGACGAGATAGCGCGCCGGACGCAGGCCATTGCGGTCAAGCGTCGCGCCGATCTGGCGGCCGTCGGTGAAGGCGATCGCGGCGGGGCCGTCCCAGGGCTCCATCAACGCGGCGTGATATTCGTAGAACGCGCGGCGCTGCTCATCCATCAGCGGATTGCCGGCCCAGGCTTCCGGAATCATCATCATCACGGCGTGCGGCAGCGAGTAGCCGCCCTGAACCAGGAATTCGAGCGCGTTGTCGAAGCAGGCGGTATCGGACTGGCCTTCATAGGAGATCGGCCAAAGCCGGCTGATGTCCTTGCCGTAAAGCTCCGAGGCGACCGAGGCCTGGCGCGCCGCCATCCAGTTGACGTTGCCGCGCAGCGTGTTGATCTCGCCATTATGCGCGATCATCCGGTAGGGATGCGCCAGAGACCAGGTCGGAAACGTGTTGGTCGAGAAACGCTGATGCACAAGCGCCAGCGCGCTCTCGAAATCCGCTTCGTGCAGATCGGGATAATACTTTCCGAGCTGGTCGGCGAGGAACATGCCCTTGTAGATCACGGTGCGGCACGACAGCGAGCAGGGATAATAGCCGGCGAGTCCCCGGTCGCGGCGCTGGTAGATCGCCTGCGAAATCGACTTGCGCAGAATGTAGAGCCGGCGCTCGAACTCGACCTCGTTCTTGATATGCGCGCCGCGGCCGATGAACACCTGCATGTTGGCAGGCTCCGTCGGCTTGACCGTCTGCCCCAGGGAGGAATTGTCGGTCGGCACTTCGCGCCAGCCCAGCAGCGTCAACTGTTCGGCCTTGATCTGGTCGGCGATGATGCTCTGGATGACCTTGCGCCAGGCCTTTTCCTTCGGCATGAAAATCGCGCCGACCGCGTAGTGGCCGGCTTGCGGCAAAGCGAAGCCGAGCGCCTTTGCCTTGCGCGCGAAGAACTGGTGCGGAATCTGCACCAGGATTCCCGCGCCGTCGCCGGCGCGCGGGTCGGCACCCACGGCGCCGCGATGTTCGAGATTGCATAAAATGTTGAGCGCATCGGCGATGATCTGATGCGACTTCTTGCCCTTGATGTTGGCGATGAAGCCGACGCCGCAGGAATCCTTCTCCAGAGCGAGGTCGTAGAGCCCTTCGGCGGCGGGCCGCCAGGTATGCTCACGAAAACCGTGCTCGCGAACGGCGTGCTCTTCCACACCGGGCTTGAGCATGTCGCGCGAATCGCAAACAGGTTTGCAAGCCGAGGCCGCCGACAGCGCATCCGTCACGATGTTTTCGCGCTCGAACTCCGACCCGCTCATCTCAAGTCCTCTTGCCGCTTAAGGGCCTCGCCATCTGCTTCGGCGCACCTTGGGCGTTGCGGCACCCACCGGGCCACCGCTCGTCCTCCGCGAGCCGTAATGTCCTAAATTCCGGAACTCAGGCCCGAGCGTTCAGCGTCCCCGACGAACCGCCCAGCCTTTGATCCCAGGGCGCCTAAACGCCCATTTCAGCGCTGCAATCCCCGTGCCGGGGCTGCCGTCGAAATTAAGACAGCGATACTGTCCTAACTCCGACCATGCCAAATTTTTCTCTATCACACAAGCGCATGAAAGTCGCTCGTCGCATGGTTTTGGTCTTCCGCTGATCACAGCGATCGCCTCGCCCCCGAATTGAAGCAAACGCGCCGCGATCCGGCCCAAGGTCCGCCGAAATCCAGCATGAAATTCCGGTCAGGAAGGAGAGCGTAGCGCTCTGGGCAGGGGGGTGACAGGAGCGACGGACAATGAGGTTGTTCACAGGGTGCTGGACCCTTTCGCTTGGGCTGATTCTCTTGGCCGGGACCGCCAACGCGCAAGTCTCGAAACCTGCCGAAAATGGTGGACCCGCGTACAGGGCTGTTTCCGACTTCGGCGGGCCCTATGGTGCCGTGGTGCCGCCCGAGGTTCCGCCTTACACGCCCGCGCCGGCGGCTCCGCCCTACGCGGCCATGCCTCCGGAAATGCCCGAGCCAGCCTATGGCCCCGCTTTGCTGCCGCCGGGTGAGGTTTATGCGATCCTCCGCGGGACCGGCTTTCGGCCGCTCGGAGAGCTGCGCCAGAGGGGCATGTTCTATGCAATCGCGGTCGTCGATCGCTACGGCGAGGAGGGCCGCCTCATGATCGATGCCCGCACCGGACAGATCGTGCGCTTCGTTCCGATCTACCGGATGGGAGACGCCTATGGCGCCGCGGCGGCACCTTATGCGATTGCCGGGCGGCAACATGCATTCGGCGACCTGAGGGACCCGCCGCCGCGGCCACCGGCCTCGGTCCCGAACTTGGCAAGCCGCGCGCCGGTGGTGCCGATGCCGAAACCGGCTCCGCCGCGCAGCGTCGAGGAAAGGCAGCTCACCGACAAGCCTGCACAATCACCGCAACAGTCGGCCGCGGTGCAGGCAAAGCCGGCTGACGCGGCGGGCGCGCAGGTCACCCCTGCGGTCACCGAGGCCAAGCCGGCCGCGCAAATTCAGCCGACACGGCCGATGCCGAGCGTGCAGGGACTGGAGTAAGCGGCCGTCGTTCCGGGGCGCCAAGCGAACCATGATGTGCAATGGCACATCAGAGAATCTCGGGATTCCCTGCTGCGCAATTGCGCATCTGAAGTCTGGTGCTGGCGCACCATCCCTTTATGACATGCAACGCCCCGGTCTCCCGGGGCGTTTTTCGCATCAACCGTCTGCTCGAATTCGACCCAAGCTATCGCGCTTTTAGGCCGCAGCCTTCTCGGCCGAGCCTTCGATCACCGGCGCAGCCTGCGCGCTGGTGGAGATCGGAATGCTGCGGGGCTTCTTGGCCTCGGGGATCTCACGAACGAGATCGACATGGAGCAAACCGTTCTCGAGCGAGGCGTTCTTCACCGCGACGAAATCGGCAAGCTGGAAAATCCGTTCGAAGGCACGCGCGGCGATGCCGCGATAAAGCACCTCGGATTTGTCCTTGCCGTTCTCGTTGGCGGATTTCTCGCCCCTGATGGTCAGGGTATTTTCCTTGGCGACGATTGAAAGTTCGTCCTGCGAAAAGCCGGAAACCGCAACACTGATGCGGTAGGCATTCTCGCCGGTACGTTCAATGTTGTAGGGCGGATAACCGGGGCTGCCGTCCGAAGCGGCCTGGTCGAGCAACGAAAAGAGGCGATCGAAGCCGACGGTCGAACGATAAAACGGGCTGAGATCAAAGGTACGCATAGCAAGTCCTCCATTGAGCGACTATTGGATGAGCCCGCCCGCCATTGGGCCGGGCTTTCGTGTTGTGCAGCCTGGCGTCTCGGTTGCCGAAACACTGGTAGTGGCCTGCACGGAGGTGATATGGGGGTGCATGACCCGCGTTCAAGAGAGGTTTACATCGGCCTTTTTTGATGCGCCCGCCTCTTGAATTCCCGCAACTTTCTCCCAACCGGTCTCTCTCATGACGCTCGTTTCGATCCCCGCCAATCCTGTGCCGGAGGACGTCGTTTCCGGCACGATCAAGACGCCGGACGGCGCGGAATTGCGCTTTGCGCGCTGGGCGCCTCCGGCCAACCGAAAGGGCACGGTTTGCGTGTTCACCGGACGCACCGAGCAGATCGAAAAGTATTTCGAAACCGTGCGCGACCTGCGCGACCGCGGCTTTGCGGTTGCGATGATCGACTGGCGCGGGCAGGGCCACTCGTCGCGCCGTCTGCGCGACCCGCGAAAAGGCTATGTGCGGGATTTTTCCGATTACGAGGTCGATGTCGAAGCGTTCGTGCAGCAGGTGGTGCTGCCGGATTGCCCGCCGCCATTTTTCGCGCTCGCCCATTCGATGGGAGGCGCGGTGATGCTGCGGATCGCGCATGCGGGAAAACGCTGGTTCGACCGCATGGTGCTGTCGGCGCCAATGATCGATCTGCCGGGCTATCGGACCGCATTCCCGACGCGCGCGCTGTTGCGCGTGCTGCGGCTGGCAGGCCTTGGCGGCCGCTACGTCCCTGGTGGCGGCGGCACCCTCACCGGCAGCGAGCCATTCGTCAACAACCCCTTGACCAGCGATCCCGTGCGTTACGCGCGCAACGCGGCGGTTCTGGCCGAAGATCCGACGCTTGGGCTTGCATCTCCGACCGTGGCCTGGGCCGACACCGCGTTCCGCGCCATGCACGGCTTTCGCGCCACGGCCTATCCTTCGGAGATTCGCCAGCCGATCCTGATGCTCGCGGCCAGCAACGACACCATCGTATCGACGCCGGCGATCGAGGAATTCGCCTATCACCTGCGTGCCGGCTCTCATCTCGTCATCGCAGGTTCGAAGCACGAAATCCTGCAGGAGCAGGATCGCTATCGCGCGCAGTTCTGGGCGGCGTTCGATGCCTTCGTGCCAGGCACGCCGCTGTTCGGGTGAAAGTTTATCAGGCTAGTGGAGTGGATTTGACATTCGCTACACAACCCGCCGCAAAGATGAAAGCGAATGTCAAATCCAAAACTCCACTAGGACCAATATCGCTAGTGGCCCTGCGATTCTAACATTCGCAAAAGCGGTCGCCGAGAAGGGATGCGAATGTTAGAATCGGGCCACTAGATCAGGCTGTAGATCGCGCTGCCGGCAAGGTAGATCCCGAGAAAGATCATTGCGATCAGGAACCAGCGGCGGAAAACCTCAGGTTTCATCCGTGTGCGTACCCCCTGTCCGATCGCCATGCCGGCGAAAGAGCACACCATGGCGACCACGCCGGGAAGGGCGGTCGTTTGGTCAAGCAGGCCGGCGGTCGAAAGATTGAAAGCCAGCGCCAGCGTGGCGACGGTGAAGAACACGCCGAGCGCTTGAACCAGTTCGTCCTTTTCCATGCCGATCGCCTGCATGAAGGGCATTGAAGGAATCACCTGCACGCCCGTTGCAGCGGAAATCATGCCGGTGATCACGCCGACAATTCCGCCGACCCATTTTTCATGGCGCGGTGCGACCTTAAGGACGAATTGGCGCAGGCCGACGGCGGCATAGATCACCAAGAGGAAGCCGAGGAAGATCGTGCCGTAACGTGCGTAGGGGCCGGTCAACATGCCCGCGTTCAGCCAGGCGCCGATCGCCGTGCCCGCCATCAAGGGCCAGAGCCTGCGCACGATGTCGCGCAAATAAGGGCCAACGAAAGTCTGCCAGATATTGGTGATGATCGCCGGCACGATGACGATGGCGATCGCGCGCGATGGCGGCATCGCTGTGGCGAGCAGGCCGACCGACACCGTCGGCAAGCCAAGCCCGATGACTCCCTTGACAAAGCCGGCCAGAAGGAACGCCGCGACGATGAAAAGCAGGATCGGTTCAAGCATGGCGTCAGATTGACCGATGATGCGGATCAGCACAATCTGGAGCTTGTTGAATCAGCCTTCGGCTATAACGAAGGCACATGATTTAAGGATCTGCCATGCGCTTCGATCTGGTCGACCTTGCGCTCTTCATCGCTGTTGCGGACAGCGGCAGCATTACCCACGGCGCGACGCGCGCAAATCTTGCTCTCGCATCCGCAAGCGCCAGGATCAAGGGTCTCGAAGCCGACCTTGGCGTTGCGCTCCTCAAGCGCCGCCGTCGCGGCGTTGAGCTGACCGCGGCGGGTGAAGCCTTGCGCGAGCACGCCCGGCTTATCATGCACAATGTCGAAATCATGCGCGGCGACCTTGCCGGCTTTGCCAGCGGCATCAGGGCGAGCGTGCATCTGCTTGCCAACACGTCCGGGCTGTCGGAGCACCTGCCCAAAGCGCTCGCGGCCTTCCTGCGCGAGCATCCCGACATCAGCCTTGATGTCGAGGAGCGCGAAAGCACCGATATTGTCACCGCGATCGCAAGCGGCGCCGCCGACCTCGGCTTCGCGGCCGAGCACGCTTTGCCTGATCATTTCGAGCGGTTTCGATTCAGCGAGGACCGGCTGATGCTGGTGGCGCCCCGACGAGGAGATTTTGCCAATCGCCGCCAGATCGATTTTATCGAGGTGACGGATCACGACTTCGTCGGCTTGACGAACTCCACCGCCCTCGCGCTTCACATCGCCAAACACGCCACTCGCCTCGGCGTGCGATTGCGGGTTCGCTCACGCCTGAGGGACTTCGACGCGATCTGCCAGATGGTCGCCGCAGGCGTCGGCGTTGCGGTGGTGCCGGAAGCCGCGGCCAGGCGCTGCGCGCAATCCGTGCCGATTACGCTCGTTTCGATTCGCGACGCCTGGGCAAACCGAAAGCTCGCCATCTGCGCCCGCAGCTTCAGGACCTTGCCGCGACCGGCGAAGCTCTTGGTGGAGCATTTGCGCAAGACCGCGCGTTAAGGCCGCTGCCGAAAGCGATCACTTGTCGGTCGCGATGCCCGCGTCCTTGATCACCTTCGCCCATTTGTCGATTTCCCTTGCGAGAAAATCGTGAAAATGCTCCGGGCTGTCGCCGATCAGCTCGGCGCCCTGGCTGGCCAGCTTTTCCCTGACGGCTTTATCGGCCATCGCCTCCGTGGCGATGCGGTTGAGTGCTGCCACGATCGCCGGCGGCGTGCCGGCGGGCGCCACCATGCCGTACCAGTTTTCCGCCTTCAGATCCGGCATCCCGACTTCGGCCGTGGTCGGCACCTCGCTCGCCGTCGGCGCGCGTTCCACCGCGCCGATTGCGATGGGGCGCAGCGCGCCGGAGCGGATGTGCGGCAATATGATCGGCAGATCGAGAAACACCATTTGAACTTGTTGGCCGAGCAGGTCGTTCACCGCCGGAGCGGCGCCGCGGTAGGGCACGTGCACGATGTCGATCTTCGCCGTCAGCTTGAGAAGCTCGCCGGCCAGATGCGGCAGGCTGCCGGGTCCGGAGGACGCAAAGTTGAGTTTTCCGGGCTGCGCCCTGGCGAGCGCGACAAGTTCATTCATGTCATTCGCCGGAACGCCGCCTGCCACGACCAGCATTTCCGGCACTTTTGCAACGAGCGTGATGGCTTGCAGATCCTTCAAGGGATCGTAGGCGATCTTTTCCATGCTGGGGCTGATCGCGAGCGCGCCGGCGCTCGAAATCGCGATGGTGTAGCCGTCGGGTTTTGCCTTCGCCACAGCCTCGGTTCCCAGCACCCCGCCCTGGCCGCCGCGATTGTCGATCACGACCGGCTGCCTGGTCAGTTCCGACATGCGCTGGCCGATCACGCGCGCAATGATGTCGTTGGGGCCGCCGGGTGGAAACGGCACGATCAGGCGGATGGTTTTGTCGGGAAAATCGGCCGCGACAACCGGCGCCGGCAATACCAGGAAAAATCCGGCTGCCAGCGCGGTAAGGATTTTCATGCAAGGCTGCGCGCTCAAGCCAGGCTCCGCCCTCAAGGATTGAGCAGCTTGAGCGCTGCCTCGTGCACGCGCTTGTCGCCGGCAGCGACGATGCGGCCGCCACCTGTCGCCGGGCTGCCTTCCCACGTGGTGACGATGCCGCCGGCGCCGGTGATGATCGGAACGAGCGCGGCGATGTCATAGGGCTTGAGTTCGGTTTCGATGACGAGATCGAGATGACCGGCGGCGAGCATGCAATACGAATAGCAGTCGCCGCCATAACGCGTCAGCCGCACCGCTTGTTCGACGCGGCCGAAGCTGGCGCGATCGGCGGCGTTCATCAACAGCGGACTGGTCGTGAACATGGTGGCATCCTGCAACGAGGCGCAGCGACGCACCGCAAGTCGCCGCTTGCCGGCCGAGCCGGAATAGAAAGCCGAACCGCTGTCGCCGGAAAAGCGCTCGCCGATGAAAGGTTGATGCATCATGCCGAACACCGGCGTTCCCCGGTGCATCAGCGCGATCAGCGTGCCCCAGATCGGAAAGCCGGCAATGAAGGATTTGGTGCCGTCAATCGGATCCAGCACCCAGACATATTCGGCGTCTTCGTGTTCGCTGCCGAATTCCTCGCCGACAATGCCGTGCTGAGGAAAGTTCGCCTTGATCAGGCGGCGCATCACGGCTTCGGCAGCGCGGTCCGCCTCGGTCACCGGATCGAACTCATGCACCGTACTCTTGTTGTCGATGCTCAATGAGGTCCTGAAGAACGGCAGGATGACCTCGCCGGAAGCCGTCGCAAGGCGGCCAATGAACGCTTCAAAATCGATGACCGTCACAGCGCTTCCTTGGGTTGTGGCTTGGCGGCAGAAAATCTTAAGGCTTCTGCCTGGTGGAGTGGATTTGACATTCGCTGCCCACCTAATGCCCACTTTTCCGAAGTTCGTGTCCCGTTGCAGCACTGACCTTTCACGAACTTCGGAAAGTTGGGCATTAGCAAATCTATGACTCCAGTGCCGCTTTTCGATTTGAAGTTCCTGAATCAAATGCGCCGCTTGCACCGCAGGAACTTCAAATCGGCGGCACTAGCCGCAAGCTCGTAACGCCGATGTCAAATCCCGAACTGCTAGTGGTCCTTTGATTCTAACATTCGCAACGGTGCCTGCTGAGATGGGATGTAGAACCAGACCTCTAGTGGAGTGATTTGACATTCACTACCCCCCTCTTGCCGCAAACTCAAAAAAGCCAACGTCAAATCCGAAACTCCACCAGAATCGCATATTTGCTGGTGGTCCTTGATTCTAACATTCGCCGTTAACGCCTCGCGGCGATCGGATGGCTGCTGAGTCGCTCGAAGCAAAGGTGAATCTTTCGACCTACCCAGTCATCACGAATCCGAGAGCGAACGAAAAAGTTTCATTGCCGGTGGATGAGCGGTTGGGCAATGATTTAAACAACTGATTTTATTGCAGAAAATTGGCGCCTGTGCCACTTTGGCGACAGTGCCCGATCACTTGCGATTATGCACCGAAAATGTCTGCAAAGCTCTTGCACTTTGTGCAGCGCGGTCGCATATTGTTGCGGTGCGGTAGCGCTTTGCGTTACCGCTGCCCTCCTTGGGCGTTTCCTCCCTAGACTTGGGCCGCTTGTTCATTCAAGCGGCCCTTTTTTCTTTGCCGTCGTCCCTGTGACACCCGCGAATGCGGTCGCATCACTCTGCCGCCGCCTGGAATGGACCGAGGTCGTCCAGCGGAACGGTGGCCAGAGCCTCGGCCAGCAGAACGAAATCGTTGGCGACCTGGGCAAATCGGGCGCTGCGTTCGCGCCGGCGCTCATCCATGTAGATCGCGCGGTTCAGTTCGAGCTGGATGGTGTGCAGGCCGGAGGCCGGATTGCCGTAGTGTTCGGTGATGAAGCCGCCAGCATAGGGCTTGTTGCGTCCGATCGAATAGCCAAGCCGGACCATGGTTTCCTCGACCGTGTCGGCGAGCAGGGGTGCGCAACTGGTGCCGTAGCGATCGCCGATCACCACGTCCGGCCGCCGCGGCTCCTCCCGCGACACGCCGATCGAAGGCATTGAATGGCAATCCACCATGACGACCGTGCCAAAGGCCTGATGCGTCTTGTTGATCAGCCGCCGCAGGGCACGATGGTAAGGCTTGTACAGCGCCTCGATCCGCGCCAGCGCATCGTCGACCGAAAGCCGCTCGCGATAGATCTCCTGTCCGTCACCGACCACGCGCGGGATGGTTCCAAGTCCGCCGGCGACCCGCATCGATCGCGTGTTGGCGAAGCTCGGCAATCGCCCTGAAAACATCCGCGGATCGAGTTCATAGGGCTCCCGGTTCACGTCGATATAGGAACGCGGGAAGTTGACCCTCACGATCGGAAAGCCGCGATCGCTCAAGCCGCCGATCAACTCGTCCATGAAGGAATCTTCTGACCGGCGCAGCGCCGGCAGATCTATCCGCGACGCGCTCAAGAATTCGTCCGGATAGACCGATCCCGAATGCGGCGAGTTGAAGATGATCGGCGCTCGCCAGACGCGGGGCTCGATGATTTCGAAGGGAGGCGACAGTTCTCCGTCGAACAGGGTCATTGTCGGGCGTCGTCCCTGGTGCGGCGGTTCAGAAGTCCGCACCATTGCTGCTGCTCGCTCGTCATGCGGACCTCTGAACCAAAGCCGCACTAGAATCAATATATTGTCAGTGTCCGTTCGATTCCGAAGCTCGCAAACGAGGTTGCCTCACAATGGTACGAACTTCGGGATCGGGACGCTGGTATCCCCGTTTCGGCGCGACATTTGGCCGGAAAATCGGAGTTTTGGTGAAGACTCATTGTCTGTAACCGCGGCGGTTCTGCCAAGCAAAAAAACGGCATTTGCGAGCGGAACGCCTCTTGCCGGCAGAAAATAGTGTGATCGATTGATTCGCGTCAGATTAAGGTCCAGAAATAGGGGCTTGATCATAGCCGCGCACTGTTCCTTTCACCCGAAATTTACCCTCTGTCGGGCTTAGTGAGCAGACTGATCCTCCAATCGGGATTCCACGACCGATCGCCATGCATAAAATCCTCCTCGCTGAAGACGATAACGACATGCGCCGTTTCCTGGTCAAGGCGCTGGAAAACGCGGGTTTTGAGGTCTCCCCGCACGACAACGGCATGTCGGCCTATCAGAGGCTGCGCGAGGAACCATTCGAAATGCTGTTAACCGATATCGTCATGCCGGAGATGGACGGCATCGAGCTGGCGCGCCGCGCCTCCGAACTCGATCCGGACATCAAGATCATGTTCATCACGGGCTTTGCAGCCGTGGCGCTCAACTCGGATTCGGAAGCGCCCAGGAATGCGAAAGTGCTGTCCAAGCCGGTCCACCTTCGCGAATTGGTCAGCGAAGTGAACAAGATGCTGGCGGCTTGAGGTGCGGGCAGGGGATGCGAAAGTCCCGGCAAGCAAGCTTGCCTGCCCCCGATGGAGCCGATATACGGACGGCCGGATTTAAGACTTTAGGGCACGTAGCTCAGCGGGAGAGCACTACCTTGACATGGTAGGGGTCACAGGTTCGATCCCTGTCGTGCCCACCAGTCTTTTCAATAGCTTAGTCAAACTATTTTCTCCTTTCGTTTTACTCCGCCCAAGCTTCGCCCAGAGAATCCTGTTCGCGCTGCGTTCAGGTGATCCGGTGAGTGGTGCCCGTAAGTGTCGCGGATGACCTTCTCGGAGGTGCCGACAAAGCCCGCCACCTCCCAGATCGGCACGCCGTTCTGCAGCAGCCACGTGATGCAGGTGTGCTTCAAAACATGCGGCGTGATGTCATCTCCCAGGCCTGCAAGTTCGCGCGCTCGATCCCAGCCCTTGCGCTCTTTCAGAATCAACCGGCCCGCATATTCGACAGGTCCGGTCATTGTCATCCGGCGCCAGCGTTTCAGATGCGGCAACAGGCGGTCAGGAATCGGCGCCGGCACACGGCGTTTGTTGGTATCGATCTCGCCCTCACCTCGCCGATACATCACGCGACGCTCCAGATCGAACCACCCGCCCTTTGAGTTGACACCCCACCGCATGTTGAGATTCGCCTCATGCCTCGTGCCGGTGTAGAGCCCGATCAGAATGAATCGCGCGACATGGTAGGAGGGCTGAAAGATCCTGCCCCACTTTACCGGTTGCCGAGATTTGACATCGCTGGCTGTTGCCGTGATTCCAAGCGCCCCAGCGATCAGCGCCGCCGCCTCGTGACGCTCAAGCCAACGCCTTCGCGGCTCACCTTCCTTCGGAAGTGAAACAGGAACGGGCTGAGAAAGCTTTCGCTCCTCAAAGGCAAACGTCAGGGCCGCGCCGAGCGTAACCAATTCGCGGCGAACTGTGCTTTCCTTGACCGCGCGACCAAGTTTTCCAGCCATACGACGCTCGGTGTAGGTGCGGCAGGTCTCTGAGTTCACGTCCCAGCAAGTGAGTTCTCCGAAGTGCTTCAGCAGCGGCACCAAGTGGTAGCCCACCAATTCGGGATGGGCGAGCTTCGGCGCCCGATTGGTGCCGTAATAGGCCAGCACGTCCGCCACAGCTACCTCAGCGGGATGACTGTTTTGCCAGTCTGGCTTGTGCTTTCTGGCGAGATAGGCGGCGAGGGCCTTTTCAGCCCCTCTGCGATCTCCTGCGCCGCAGCCAGTGCTGATCTCGTTTTTTCCGTCGAGAATGACGTACATGTCATCGCGGCCGGTGCGTTCCCGGAGGTAGAGGCGGGGGCCTTTCGATCTTCGCGGCATAGTGCCCTCATGCGTTCGATGCCACTTAACGTGACATACTGTTTGCCGGCGATCCGCTCGGATTCGAGCCGTCCTTTGCGGATCTCGCGGCGGAGGCCGCTTGCGGTCATTGAACCGTCGGGGAAGAAAATGCGGGCGGCGATGTCAAGCCGGAGCGGTGTGTCCGGAGCAATCGCAGAGCGATCGATATTCGTGGCAAGGGCCGGCTTCGGCATCAGCCAATCACCTTGCCGGCATCTTCGGATTCCATCCGAGCGCGAAGGCTACGAACGATCTCGGAGTTTTGAGAAGCACCCGTCCGTTCGGCTTCTTTCTCAAGCCACCCTTTAACATCCTTAGGAATGCGGACGACCATTTCGGCACGATCTGCGCGCTTGTGCATGAGAACCTCGTTGGACCTTGATAAGGTGGTACCACCGTGACACTATCAAATCAAGAGAATAGTGTCACGGTGATATTACGGGAGCAACTGATGGCGAAAAAGACCCCGGCGTCGACCAAGTACCTGACGTCGGCCTTGAGCCGGCACCTAAACGTGGGCCGCGGCTCCGACCAATTCATGCTGCGGTTGCCCGACGGAATGCGGGACTTCATCGCCGAGATAGCAGAGCGAAACGGCCGATCCATGAATGCCGAGATCGTGACTGCGCTCGCAGGTTACATCGCTCGTTTCAGTCCGGGAAAGCCGATCCCAGCCGGGATGACAGAAGTCATGAACGACGCAATGGCGGAGCGGATTCGACAAGGCGAAATCCAGCGCACCGTCCGGGAAATGGGGCAGAAACTGGAATTTATTGCGAAAGAGCTTGATCAGGTTGTTGCCGAATCGCGGACCGTGGTCGCAGGCAAGAAAAACCCGCCGGCGTGAACCGTCCGGGCTAAAAGCCGAGAGCGCGGGCACCTACTGCCAAGCGAACCAGACAAGGCCGAAACCTACGGCTACGATGCCCGCGCCATAGTTGATCATTGCAGCATCGCGCGGCCATGTGAGCATGCCTGTCCCTTGTGCGAATAAGAAAAGTCCGACAGCAACAAATAGCGGGCCAAGGACCCGAAGAACGATCCTCATGGCAGTACCGTTCGATCGCCAATCAATGACGCGATACTCAACCGAGGCTCAGCGAGACGCAATGAAAAACCCGCCAGCGTCGGGCGGCGGGCTTTCCCGCGCTCTCAAATCAGATTGCGCCGCATCGCTATTTTACGAGCCTCAAAACGGGCCTCACTGGCGACCGACCACTTAGCCCACACTCCCGAAGCATCGCATTGCAGGCGCGCTCGGCGTCCGCGAAGGTCTTGAACGGCGAGCCGATGACCTTGATCGCGGCTCCGCTCGAATAGAGCGATCGCCATGATGCAAAAAAGCCAGGATGCCCGTGAAAGCCCGGACCGGTCGGACTGGTGATGACGAAAGAAATGTCAGCGCGGCTCGCGCTCCATACGTCCACGTTCCCGACGGCCCGGTGGAACTGCAGAGGCATGCTCAACAACCCTACTGATCCTCGAATCCCAGCCCACGTATCCCCCTTTTCCCCCTTTGGTTACCCGTCGGAAATTTTAATAACCAAATGTGATGATTTGGTTATCGCGCCTTTCCAGATGACCGGGACCATTGGCGACATGGTGCCGGCGATTCACCGCTGGATCGACGCCGAGATGCCGCATTACGGTCAGTTTCGCCAAATCGTGAGACGGTTCTCGCCGGCGTGCTCAATGTGCTCTGGGTATATCGGCGTCAGATCCGGTTGCGCCGCGCGGCCTCGACACGGTCCCGAACATCCGCGACTTTTCCCCTGCGACTAGGACGGCGTATCTTCTTCGAACGTGTCAACGAGCCGTTTCTAGCGGCTGGCGGCAGCGGTGAGCAATTCCGGGCCGGGATCGAGCGCGCCATTGCACTTGGCTGGTTATGGCGACACGAGAGCGGGACTTACGTGCGGTTCATCGGCGCTATTTGCGTGATCCACGATTAGTGACCGCGAGAGCACACCTGCAGAGATTTCGCAGCGAACGTTGAAATGTGAACACAATCCGCAAGCGCCCCTGTTTAGGATCGCAACACCGGGGCTTAAGGGGCGTTTCATCGCGAATAGATTTTGATCCCGGAAGGCCGCTCGGCATACTGCGGGCGGCCTTTTGCTGGCGTCCGACGATTGGGCCGCCTCGTCGAGATCGGGCTCAAAGCGAAAGGCAAATAAATATGACGGAAACGAAAGTCATATCGCTGTCTGATCATCGTGAACAACGCGCCGAAAGTAGATTTGAGGCCGCAATAAGAAAGTTCATGGCAATCGGCAGAACGCAGGAAGAGGCGATCCGTATTATTAGGGCGGCCTACGAATCACCGGAAGCCTTTGAGGTCTTTCTCGAGGGCCGCCGCGATTGATGCCGACGAATCCGACGACATCTCGAGCGGCCGCCATGAAAGCGCGGCCGATAAGTGCTGCACATAGTGGGTTCCGGGCAACACCCACAATAATTGCAGCTAAGGATGGCCGGGACAGGTCGTCCTCTTGGGGACATCGACTCGCCCGCTGGCACGGAAGATGCATCTAATAACCGGCCGACTATGGGCGATTCCCATCCTTGGCACGTTTCCTCCCAAATAGACTTGGGCCGCCGCCACACAGCGGCGGCCATTTTGCTTGAAGCCCCTTTGCGGGAGGACCCCTAAAGCAAGGAGCGAGACCGATAGACAGCACCGAGGCTCACATCAATTTCGATGCGCCGGCGGTTCTTCGCATATCGAAATCCGGCCAGGAGGGGACATGAAAGTAACCGTCGAGATAGATTGCACACCCCTCGAGGCCCGCCAGTTCATCGGGCTCCCGGATGTCGCGCCGATGCAGATCGCGATGATGGACAAGCTTCAGCAGCAGATGATGGCCAACATCGATAAGCTTTCTCCAGAGGCTCTGATGCACAGTTGGTTCACCTTCGACCCTAAACTCGCGGAACGCTTTCAGGACCTTTTCGCCGCCATGATGGCGGGCCTCGGCGGTACGCGCACCGGCAGCGACAAGAAGAAATGAGGGCGACGAGATGGCTACGCCTGTTCGGCAGGACCAGTTTGAAATTTCTTCAAAGGGCATAACCCACACCCCGACCGGAGCGGTGTTCACTCCCTATCCTGGTGAGCCAAATTCAGGACACATGAGATACGGGCGACTCGGGAATGTGTTGCCAAACGGAGAAGACTACCGCGTGTACGAAGTCGAGAAGATGATGACGCGGCTCTGGACTGAATATGTGGAAGAGAACCCGAACCGCTTCAAGAAAACCGATTAGTCCCCTTCTGCTTCTAGTACCAAAGTTCTGACAGGCCCCGAATCCTAGCGGCTTCGCTACCGCCTTGATTGGCGGAATCATGGGGGATGTCCGCCCGCCCGCAGAAAATCACCTTTGGCGAAATGCGCGACATGGGCGTGCGCGGCATCCTGATCTATTGCGCCGACTATAAGTGCAGCCATTACATCGCGATCAGCGCCGACCAGTGGGCGGACGGTGTGCGCCTGTCCGACATCGAAGATCGCTTCACCTGCAGCGCGTGCGGCAAGCGCGGCGCCGATGTCAGGCCAGATTTCAACTGGGACAATACGCCGACCGGCGACTCTCTGCCGCGCCAGGCATAAAAAATCATCCCCTAGAGTCCTGCCGGTTACATCCGCCGGCCAGGACTCTAGGGGCGCACGCACGCGATGGGCACGCGGCGTGGATTCAAAATGGATCTAACGTCGCCGGCGCGACGACACCGCCAGCCAAACCGCGACGGCAAAGGCCGCGAACGCCAGCAGTTCGCATGGTGAGGCGCACGGCCTCGCCAAACTAGGGCGTGTAAGAATGGTGACAACGACCTAATCAAGGTCCGCTTTTGGCGCACTTTTTCCGGAACTTAATAAGCACCCAAGGTTCGCAAGGGCGCGCTTAGATGCCCGGAGGCAGCGCCCCGAGCTGCTGCAGAAGCGCGTACTTATTCCAGCATAAACGTGCCTCATTGACCTTGCCATCGGCGATTCGAAAGATACCAACGTTGTTCGACACGCTGACTTGTTTGTTGCTGGCACGAATATCCGCAAGCGGACCGCGATGCGTACCGTCGAAGGTCCATCGGAAGGCCACTTTGTCGGCGTCTGCGACTAAGTCATCAATGACCAGGCGGAAATCCGGAAATGCCGTTGCGTAAGCTCGCAACAGCATCGAAGCCCCATCCAATCCATTAAGCACACCATCAGGCGTGTGCATTGTGACCGTTGGAGCATAAAGCTCAGAAACGAGCGCGAAGTTCTTAGCGTTCCAATGGTCCTCTATCAGACGGCGGACCAAAGCCTTGTTCTGCTCTGACATGATTGGCTCCCTTGAGTTAAAACGCAGTCAGCATACGTCTGTGGGGCCGTGGTTGAGAAGCTAGAATCCAAGCGTCGAACCAACGTCGATTTCTAGGTCAAGTCGTACCTGCGAACAAGCAGCAACCTGAGCCAGGTGTGCGTTATAATAACGCGGTGGCGTGACGCATCGAATGCCGCTCTGCACCGGAAGCGACCGAGATTGCGTGGCGCTGCAATATGTCGCGATGGGCTTAACGGACTCATACACCGCAGCAAACAATCCGATCATTCGATCACCTGTCGGCAAGTTGCTGGAGTTGCTTAGACACGTCGAGGCCAAGCGTCTTGGCGGTCCTCAGATTGCGCGGCAGCATGGACTTGGCCCGGGAAAAGACGCAGCATGCTTGCGACCGGGACGTCAGCGCAAAGCGGCCCGGCCTTCAATCAATTCAGCTCATAGACCGGAAACCCATCCGAGCTTCCGGGAAATCCTCGCCTCGATGCAATTCGAGCGAAGGGACCAAGGAGGAAAATATGACAATTCTTGCACGAACTCATATCGTATGCGCCATCGCATTGATCGCAGGCGCAGCCATCCTCGCGACCGCCGCGTTCGCGCAGCAAGGCGGCACAGCCGAGGAGGCCAAAGCCATGCTCGTCAAGGCGGTTGCCGCTGTGAAACAAGACAAGAACAAGGCCCTCGATATGTTCAACAAGGGAGAAGGCGGGTTCCTGGACCGCGACCTTTATGTGTTTTGCAACAATGCCAGCGACGCGAAGCTCCTCGCCATTGGCAATCCTAATGCGAAACAACTGCTCGGCACGGACGCTAGGAACCTTAAGGACTCTAACGGCATGGCATATGGTCAGGCTATCTTTGCTGCGGGGCAGAAGCCGGAAGGTCAAATCACTGAAATCACCGGCTACTTGTTTTCAAGGCCGACCGACCCAAAGCCCGTACCCAAGAACAGCTTTGTCACGAGAGTGGGCGATATCTCCTGCGGCGTCGGCTATTACAAGTAGATAGTTGCGGAGGCCGACGATCTTGTAGGGTAGCAACCTCTGTCGCCCCTGCCATGACAATAACCCCGCTCGGTTTCGACTGGGCGGGTTTTTGCCCACCCCGTGATGAGGCGCGGCACATCGCGGGATCGAGAACTGTGCTTCGCATCCACAGCAAAACAGGCCGACCGATGTCGCAGTTGGGTCATTCGCCACTGATGCAGCCGGTCCTGCCTGCCATCTGATGTCGGCTTTGCACCGAGAGCGATCGAAGCGCTCTTTGCAGCGAAATGACGCGAAGGGCCAACAGCGGAAATTCCTCCGCGGGTTAGCCGCACGCTGTCGGCACACGGCTACGTCATCGTTGAGACGTGAGGCTGTGGCCTCTCGCCGCGCCGCGAACCGATTCGAGCGTGTCAGCTTGCAATGCCGCGCGCCTCTCGACGATGGCGTGATTGAACAGTTCGAGCACCAGACCAAAGGCCGCCAGTTCCTCTTCCTCGATGGCACCATCATCGTAGCATTCGAGCGCTTCACCGATGATGGCGTCGACATCGCGCTGCATCGCCAGCAGTTCCTGGTTGGATCCCGCGGTGCGCACCCTAGAAACCATGGCCAGGATTCTGTTGCGATGGCTGGTATTTTCCTCCCTTTCGTCCCGATTCAAATAGTGACGCAACCAGGCGCCGGCCGAACCGATCCCGGAGACAAGCAGGAGCGCAAACCAGAAATAATCGCCGTACCTGTCAAGGAAAGTGCGTTCGGTGCCGTCGATGACGGCTGCCGCTCCCCGATGTACCGGCAGTTCGGCGTCTTTCTCGGTGTCCGGCTTGGTGATGCGCGCAGCACCAGGCACTTGCCGGGCAATCGCCTGACGGATGGCGAATAGTTGCCGGAAGAATGCCGCCACCGTCGTTTCAGACAAAGCCTTTCGCGCCACGATCAGGTGGCTGACGCTGACCGTCTCAACCTTATCATCCGGCCAGGCCGGATTTGCATTGAAAACGCTAGGCGGAATTTCCTCGGATTCATAACGCGGGTGCTTCAGGGCGATGGCTTCCGATGCCTCGATCGCGAGAAACTTCGGCTCGCCTCGCGCTCGGGCCGTCGCGGCGATGGCGTCGGAGGTGATTTTGCTGTCGAGCGGACCGACCGCCATGAATGCATCGAGGGCCGGGTCGCGCGCCAGCTCCTCGATTTGGTCCGTGCCAAATTGCTTTACCGCAATCTTGTCCGCCTCCACGCCGGAGGCGCTCAAGATGACCCGCAGCAACGCGGCGTTCGCCGGCGTCCGACCGATCACGCCGAGCCTGTGCCCCGCGAGATCGGCGATCTCCTTAATTTTCGGCGCGGGCTTTCTTTTGGAGCTCTTGCCCGCAAGTCCGGAAGGCGACCACAGCACAACGAAGTTCTTGCGCACGATGGCAACGGTCTGCGCGTCGGCCGGCATCTCCAGATCGACACGACCGACCGCAAGGTCGGCCTTGCCAGCACCGAGCAGGGCGAGGGCTTCGACCGCTCCGTCTGTCGTGATCGGTGACAGCCTGACGGTCCTGCTTTCGCTGGCGAAGGCTTCGGTCATCGCCTGAATCACTTTGTGATCGTCGCTTCCCGGCGGTCCGACCGCAATCCGGAGAGTTACCGGCCGCAACGCATAATACAGTGTGCCCACAGCGGCGCCAAAAACAAGAAATCCAACGGCCAAGACCAGCAGTAAGGAATTGCTCCTTCTCCGCCGTCGGCGGGCTGCGTCATTGGTTGCACTTGTACCATCGGACGAGGACATTTCCGCTGCCAGTCGGAGAGCAAAAGCGCCTGCTGCTTTGCAGGAATACCACATATTCCAAGGATAACGTCGCAGCGGCGACCTTGGTTTCAAGGGCGGAATACCACTTGCGGCCTGAAAAATGCGACTGGCTGGCTCTAGTCTCGAAGACACTTGCCGAACAACCATGACACCGAATGAACGTCCGATACTGGAAAGGTCGGTGGCCGGAATGGGACGACATACATTGCCTAGAGGCCGACTTCCGGTATGGGTCATTCGCGACCAGGTCGGGCCAGCCACAAGCGCGAGCATGTCCGCTGTGCCCCGATAGCGACCGCACTTCGAAGCGCAGCGAAATGTCGCGAAGGGCCAATACCGGAAGTGATTTGCTTTCGGTGATCAAAGTCGCCGAGAAGAAGGGCCGCGAAGCGATTGCCAGCAGCCCGATCTGTGGTTGATGAGAACGGCACCCCTAGAGAGAGTTATGTCCCATGCGCGGTTTGGGATATGGCGTCGGCGTTTTTGTTCGCTGTCGGGCCAGAAGCCAAGCTAGGCCCGATCCTACGCCACCTTGCCATCGAGGATGATTACGGCTTCACCCGATCGGCTTCTCGCAATTCACCATCCAGGGCGTGCCAAATTCGTCTGTCACCATGCCGAAGCGCTGGGCCCAAAATGTCTCCCCGATCGGCATTACTATCGCGCCGCCTTCCGAGAGCTGACCGAAAATCCGCTCGGCTTCGGCCGGATCATCTACCGCGACGCTTACGCAGAAACCCTGAGGTTTCGACGAGCTATGCGCTGGCGCGTCTCCCCCCATCAGCAAACGTCCGCCGACCTCGAGCCTTGCATGCATAATGCGATTGGCGGTTTCGGGATTCTGCGGAACACCAGAACCGGGAGGCGCGTCAGAATGGCGCATCATCATCAGGATCTTGCCGCTGAATACTTTCTCGTAGCGTTTGAATGCTTCCTCACATCGGCCATCGAAGCTTAGGTATGTCACAAAATCAGTTACCATTAGTCTTCCCCTATTTTCGCGAGTAGCCGCCTGAATGCCACAAAACCGGCTCCCCAATCAAACGACGAACGAGGAGCAGCTGAACCGACAGCTGTCGAAAAAAAATCTGCTTTGGGCTATCGGTGTGGGTGTCGCTGCCAGCCGGGTAGGTCCATAACGCTCGGTTGAATGGCTTCGGCCCCCCGCCTCGGTGGCGATCTCGGCGGCCGGGCCCGCGCGGCCGTGTTCATCTGGACCGTTCATCGGGCCCCGCGATGGGCCAGGAACGGCTGTGAGCAATTGCGGAAAAACCGCGCGCCTATTCAATAATCTCGTCGGCAGCGTTCAGCAGGCCCAGTGGCACGTCGAGGCCAAGCGCATTTGCCGTTCTCAGGTTGATGATTAACGGTACTTTGATTGGCATTTGAATCGGAAGGTCCCCTGGCTTCTCGCCCTTGAGGATGCGGTCGATGTAATCTGCTGCCCGTGGATACTGTTCGGCGAAATCAGGCCCGTAAGAGATCAGGCCGCCTGAGTCCGCGAAAGAGCGAAAGAAATAAATCGCAGGGACGCGGAAGCGAGCTGCCACCGCAATAATCAAGTCACGATTTATCGTGTTGAATAGGTCCGGCATTACGATAAGGCCGGCACCCGGATTGCCTGCTAGTGCGGCGATAACGCCTTCAATCTCATCCTGGGCGTGAACCGGAGCAGTACTCGCCTGGACGGTAAATGATGAAGCGGCGGCTTGAATTGAAGCCATGTAGAATTTGATCGGGACGCTTGTCGTCGGGTTAAAAAGCAGCGCCACTCGCGCCACTCCCGGCGCGATTCGCCTGAGCAGTTCCAGCCATTTCCCGCCCATCGAGGGCTCGTAAAGCGCGAACCCGGTAACATTGCCGCCCGGACGTCCGACGTTCGTGACGAAGCCACTGGAAATCGGATCGGCTACTGTCGCGATCACGATGGGAATTGTCTGCGTCTCACGGACAAGAGCGTCGGTTACGGGCGTAGTCACACTGAGGATTGCGTCGGGTCGCAGATCGACCAGCTCTTTTGCGAACGTCTTCATCTTGTCCGGATCATCGGCGGCCCAGCGAAGTTCAATTCGAAAATTGCTGCCTTCCGTCCACCCCAGCTTCGCGAGCGCGCCCCGGAAAGCCGCGAACCAAGACTTCACATCC